>Ga0173481_10000036_pt1 | contig 18685 bp, 15 predicted proteins | sample NitcycUS073202C2_FD_136667 | JGI IMG/M metagenome (GOLD analysis project Ga0173481, IMG submission 136667) | Soil microbial communities from Arlington Agricultural Research Station in Wisconsin, USA - Nitrogen cycling UWRJ-S073-202C-2 (version... ... | reverse complement strand
TCCTTGTAGCGCTGGACGTCGGCCTTCGGCAGCGCCTGCGCCACCACCTTGCCGATCCACCGGCCCGGGAAGCGCTCCTCGATCGCCTGGGCGTAGCGGCCGTAGAAGTCGGCCTCGGCGAGCCCGTCGACGGTGCTCGTGACCGAGCCGCCCGTTAGCGTGTACGCCTTGCTCGCGCGGTCGACGTCGTAGCGGTCGATCAGCGCCAGCGCCTCCAGCACGTCCTCGACCGGCTTCACACCCGTGTAGGGGCGCCCCTCGCGCTTGTGCTGGCGCCAGTTGTGGTTGATGTCGCAGAAGCCGCACTCCTCCTTGGCGCCGAAGTACTGGCAGAGCCGCAGCACGGTGAGGTAGATCAGGTAGCCCCACTGGATCGTCGGCGCGGTCTCCATCACCGTCTTGCCGTTCGCGAGCGTGTGGCGGTAGTACTCGGGCATCGGGGGAAGGCCGACGTCGGCGACCCGACGGCCTTCGAGGCTCAGCTCGAGGGCGTCGTCACGGCGCTCGACGCGGTACGGCGAGCCCGGGTTGACGCGGACGGAGACGATCGTGCGGCGCAGACCGTACGGGCCGCCGGTGAGGGCGAGCTCTTCCGGCGGGCGACGCCGCGCCGCCTCGCCGAGCTCTGCGAGGGGCTTCTGGTCGAACGAGAAGATGAAGTACGACTTCGGCTTGACCTCGCCGTCGAGGTTGTCCGAGAGCGTCGCGTCGTCGAACGCGATTCCGGTGCGGAGGAGGTCCTCCTTGAGCACCGCCTCCCGCGGGACGTGCGGGAAGCGCTCCATCAACGACTCGACGAGCGCGGTGCGGGTCGCGGTCACGTTGCCCACGCCTGCAAGGTATCGACGGCGGCGCATGCGTGAGGGGCTGGGGATACGCTGGCGAAGCGATGCCGACGCTCACGTACACCCACCGGAAGAAGGTCGCGCAGTGATCCGCCTGGGCCGAATCTCCTACGTCAACATGGCGCCGGTCTTCCACCGGCTGACCGCCGAAGTCGAGGAAGTGACCGGCGTTCCGACGGAGCTCAACCGAATGCTGATGGCCGGGGAGATCGACATCGCGCCGATCTCCTCGATCGAGTACGCGCGGAACGCTTCGCGCCTGCGGCTCCTGCCGCGGCTCTGCGTCTCGTCGGAGGGCGCGGTCGACTCGATCCAGCTCGTGACGAAAATTCCGCTCGGGCGTGTGCGGACGGTCGCCGTGACGCCCGAGAGCGCCACGTCGGTCGTCCTCACGAAGGTGCTCCTGCCGCAGGCCGACCGGCTGCCGCTCGAGGCGGCGGCCGAGGCGGACGCGAAGCTGCTGATCGGCGACGCCGCCCTGAAGAGCGCGTTCGAGGACCCGACGCCGCACTACGACCTCGGCCGGCTGTGGCTCGAGCGGACGGGGCTCCCGATGGTCTTCGCCGTCTGGGCCGCGCCGGAGCCGGTCGTCGACGGGCTGCTCGAGCTGCAGGATGCCCTCGTCGCCTCGGTTCGCCTCGCGCGCTCGGAGCCGGAGCGCCTCGCGTACGAGGCGAGCGAGCGCTACGGCTACCCGCCGGGCTTCCTCGCGCGGTACTTCGAGAAGCTCCGCTACAGCTTCGGCCCGCGCGAGCGCGCCGGCTTCTACACCTTCCTCGAGATGGCACGCGACGTCGGAGAGCTCGCTCAGGTGCCCGAGCTGCGGTTCCTCCAGGACGAGGTCACGGTCGCCTGATCCCCATGCTGCCCGGACGCCACGCGTAGCAGCCGGAGCCCGATCAAGCCGACCCACAGGAACCACACGACGCTGCCGGCGCGGGTGGCGGCGCCCGGGCCGACGGCACCGAGCACGCCGCTCGCGACGATCACGGCCGGCGTCGCGAGCAGCGTCGGCACCCAGGCGGAACGCCACTCCGGCAGCCGCCGGAACGCGAACGCGAGCACGAGCGGCGTGAGGAGGATCGCGACGGCGGTGACGCCCGACTCGACCTTGTGGGCCGAGGAGTGCCACGACGTGTTGTCGCAGGCCGCGTCGATCCCTTGGCAGTCGAGCCGGAAAAAGCCGTCGAGCATGAGGCCCGTGGCTGCGACGGCCAGGCCGACGGTTCCGAGCCGCGCGAGCCATCCGAAGCCGAGCACGTACCAGAGGCCGAGGGCGAGACACAGCACCAGGAGGCCCGTGAGGTTCGCGGCCACCTGGTTGTAGAGCCACGGGCTCGACGCGGTGAGCGCTCCGAGGTCGCTGATGTCGTCGTCGGCGGGGCTGAAGGCGTCGGGCTGCGCGAGGTCGCCCAGGAGGACGCCGGCGACGAAGGTCACGGGCGCCAGGACTCCGCAGAGCGCAGCGATCCGGGTCGGCACGCCGCAAGTCTCTCAGGCCTCGACCCTGTACGAAATCCGTGAGGATTCGGGGCTGCGGCCGGGTGCTCCACTACGCTCGGCCGGGGTCGATGCACCGTCTCCTTTCCACTCTCGCAGTCTCGTCGCTCGCCGCCGTGCTGCTCGCTTCGACGGGCGCCGGCGCGCCGCGGGAGCTCTGGCCCGGCGTCACATTCGAGCAGGGAGTCCAGTTCACGACGCGCGGCCCCGTCGCGATCAACGTCCTGCGCGGCCCGCGGCCCGGAGGGCTCACGACGCTCGAGCCGGTCCTCTCGAACGACACCGTCGTCGGGCGCGAGACGCTCACGTCGATGCAGGTGCGTCTGCGGCCGACCGCGACCGCCGCGGGCGTCAACGGCGACTACTTCACGCTCGCGACGGGCAAGCCGTCGGGAGTCCTCATGCGGGACGCGCAGCTCGTGAGCCCGCCGAACGGCGGACGCTCGAGCGCGGGGATCCGCAGCGACGGAGCGCTCGACGTGCGCCGCGTCGCGTTCGCCGGGACGTGGCGCGCGTCGGTGACCGCGCGGGGCCTGGGCGCGCTGAACGCGACGCCCGCCGCGAACGGCGCCGCGCTCTACACCGATGCGTACGGCCCGAGTACGCCCGCCCTCGCCGGGAGCGCCGCCGCGATCCTGTTTCCGTTCCCCGCCGCGACGCCCGAGATCGGCCTCGCCGCGCCGATCGTCGAGGCGCGACCCGAAGGCGGGGCGGTCGCGATCCCGCCGGGAGGCGCGGTGCTCGTGGCGCGCGGCACGCAGGCGGCGGTGCTCAGGGCGGAGGCGCCGGCCGGAGGGACGATGACGGTCACCCTCGGTCTCCGGCCGTCCTGGCCCAACGTCGTCGGCGCGATCGGCGGCGGGCCGCAGATCGTCCGGAACGGCGCGCCGATCTTCCGGGCCGGCGAGTTCTTCACGACCAAGCAGCTCGGTCCTCGCGCTCCCCGAAGCGCGGTCGGCCAGCTGCGCGACGGCCGCATCGTGCTCGTCGCCGTGGACGGTCGGCAGCCCGGGTACAGCATCGGCCTGACGAACTTCGAGCTGGCCCAGGCGCTCGTCCGGCTGGGCGCGGTGACCGGGATGGCGCTCGACAGCGGCGGCTCGACGACGATGGCGGTCGACGGGGCGCTGCTCAACCGCCCGTCGGACGGGAACGAGCGGCGGATCTCGACGGCGCTGATGTTCCTCTACCACGGCGTCTACGCGCCCGAGCCGCCCGCGCGCGTCTCCCCGAACGGCGACGGCGTGGACGACGCGCCGAACCTGAGCTACCGGCTCGTGCGGCCGTCGTCGGTGACCGTCACGCTCCGCGCCCCCGACGGGTCGACCCCCGTGTCGACGCAGGCGCAGCAGGCGGCCGGGAGCTATCCCGTGCCGTTCGTCGGCGGGGGCGAGACGGGTACCGGAGCGGCCGTTGCTGCCGGCCCCTGGACGCTCGAGGTGAAGGCGACGGACGACATCGGCCAGGAATCGGCGATGACGCGCACCTTCGTCGTCGACGACACGCTCGGCTTCCTCCGCGTGCCGAAGCTCCGCGCCGTGCCGCCTCGGGGCCGCGACATCGCCATCGCCTTCCGGCTCTCGCGCGAGGCGCGCGTCAGCGTCAGCGTGCTCGACGCGGCCGGGCGCACCGTCCGCCGCGGCCTTGCGGAGCCCGCGGCGCGTGAGGCGGGCGACCAGCGTGTCGTCTGGGACGGGCTCGGGTCGAACCGGCGCCGGCTCGAGGGCCGCTTCACGGTCGAGGTCGCCGCGACGAGCACGCTCGGGCGCTCGGTCCTGACCGCGCCGATCGTGATCCGCAAGGCAAGCGTCTAGCCGCCGGGGGCCGTCGGTGCCGACGGCTAGCATCCCGCGATGCCGGTCGCCAGCGTCCTCAGCGACATCACCACCTGGGTCACGAGCGCGATCGGCGACTACGGCCTCTACGCCGTCTTCCTCCTGATGCTCGTCGATGCGGTCTTTCCCGCGGCGAGCGAGGTCGTGATGGTCTACGCCGGGGCCGTCGCCTCGGGCGCCTTCGCCGGCCAGACGATCGCGCTCTTCGGCTACCACTTCGAGAGCGGTCTCCCCGCCTACCTCGCGGTCGCCGTCGCGGGGACGATCGGTTACCTGATCGGCTCGATCGGCGGTTGGGCGCTCGGCGACTATCTCGGCCGGCCGTGGCTGGAACATCACGGCCGCTGGCTGCACCTGAGCTCCGAGAAGCTCGACCGGGCCGAGCGCTGGTTCGACCGGTGGGAGGAGTGGGCCGTCTTCCTCGGGCGGATCACGCCGGTCGTGCGGTCGTTCATCTCCGTCCCGGCGGGCGTGTTCCGGGCGAGGTTCGGACCATACGTCTGGCTGACGCTGCTCGGGTCGGCGTTGTGGTGCTTCGCATTTGCGGGTGCCGGTTGGGCGGCGGGCGCGAGCTGGGAGCAGTTCCACCAGGCCTTCCGCTTCGTCGACTACGTCGTCGCCGTGCTCGTGGTGGCAGCGGTGGCGGCGATCGGGTGGCGCTTCGCGAGGCGCCGCCGGCAGCCCCGTGCCGACGGCGCGGACGAGCCGATTTAGCGTCGTTTGCGGCGAAGACGTCGCGGGAGGGGGCGGTACACTCCTGCCGTCGTGATCCCCCTCGTCGACGTCAAGGCGCAGTACGCGCCGTTCATCCCGGAGCTCCAGGCGCGCTTCGCGGACGTGCTCGAGTCGGGCCGGTTCATCTTCGGCCCCGAGGTCGAGGCGTTCGAGCGCGAAGCTGCGACGTACCTCGGCGTGCCGCACGCGATCGGCGTCGCGAACGGGACCGACGCCCTCGTCCTCGCGCTCGAGGCGATGGGAGTGGAGCGGGGCGACGAGGTGATCTGCCCCGCGTTCACGTTCTACGCGACCGCGGAGGCGATCGCGCGCGTCGGCGCGACGCCGGTCTTCGCCGACATCGACCCGGTGACGCTCGATCTCGATCCGGCGGCCGTCGCCGACGTCGTCACCCAGCGGACGAAGGCGATCGTCCCGGTGCACCTCTTCGGGCGTCCCGCTGCTCTCGACGGGCTCGCGGCACTCGGCCTGCCGCTCCTCGAAGACGCGGCACAGGCGTTCGGGGCCCCTGGGATCGCGACGACGGGCGTCTGCTCGACGTTCAGCTTCTTCCCGACGAAGAATCTCTTCGCGCTCGGTGACGGCGGCCTCGTCGCCTGCATCGACGACGCGGTCGCCGAGACGGTTCGGAAGCTGCGCTTCCACGGCTCGCGCGACAAGCAGACGTTCGAGCTGATCGGCGTCAACTCCCGCCTGGACGCCATCCAGGCGGCGGCGCTTCGCGTCTTCCTGCCGCATCTCGCCGGCTGGAACGCCGCGCGCCGCGAGGCGGCGGCACGCTACGCCGAGCTCGGCCTCGGTGACGTCGTCGAGCTGCCGGCCGACGAGCCCGGCCACGTCTACCACATGTACGTCGTCCGGTCGCCCGAGCGCGCCCGCATCGCGGAGGCGCTGCGCGACGCCGGGATCGCCTCCGCCTCCTACTACGTCACGCCGCTGCATCTGCAGCCGGCCATGGCGTACCTCGGCTATCGACCGGGGTCGCTCCCCGAGACCGAGCGGGCCGCCGACGAGAACCTCGCCCTGCCCATGTGGGGCGGCATCGGCCCCGACGAGCAGGAAGCGGTGGTCGCTACCGTGAAATCTGCCGTCGGCGTCGCCGTCTAGAGCCAGGAGCCACGTGCGCAGCCCCGTCAACCGCCATTCGATCTGGCAGGTCGGAGTCGACGCGCTGCTCGTCGCCGCAGCGTGGTGGCTCGCATGGAGCCTCCGCTTCGACCAGGGGCGCCCGCGCTACTACGACCGCTACCTCGAGTGGCCGATCGTCCTCCTCGTCGTCGGGATCACGCTCCCGGTCTTCGCGCTCTCCGGCTTCTACAACCGCTGGTGGCGCTACGTCTCGACGCGCGACATGTGGGCGGCCCTCAGGGGCGTCGTGCTCGCGTCGATCGGCGTCTTTCTCGTCTTCACGCTGTTCGACATCCACCTCGTGGCCGTCCCGCGCGGTGTCTGGTTCATCGACCTGCTCCTCTGCATGGCGCTCGTCGCCGGATCCAGGCTGCTGGCACGGACGATCATCGAGCGCCCGCTGCCCGGCCGGATCGTGAGCCGCGGCAAGGAGGCGGTCATCGTCGGCGCCGGCGACGCCGGCCAGCTCGTCGTGAAGGAGATGCAGCGCAGTCCGGCGCTCGGCTATACGCCGATCGGCCTGCTCGACGACGATCCCCGCAAGCGGAATCTGCGGCTGCACGGCGTCCGCGTCCTCGGCACGACGGCCGACCTCGAGCACGTGATCCGCGACCGCCGGCCCGACGAGGTACTGATCGCCATTCCGACGGCCTCGGGCGACGTCCGCGCGCGGATCTTCGAGACGGCCCGCGCGCTCGACGTTCCGGTGAAGACGCTGCCGAGCCTCTCCGAGCTCGTCTCCGGCGACGCCGACCTCGCCCGCCAGCTGCGCCCGGTCGAGGTGGAGGACGTCCTCGGGCGCGAGCCGGTGGAGGTGGACTTCGCTGCGATCTCCGAGTACCTGACCGGCGAGGTCGTCCTTGTCACGGGCGCCGGCGGCTCGATCGGATCGGAGCTCTGCCGGCAGATCGCCAGAATCGGCCCGGCGAAGCTCGTCCTGCTCGACCACGCCGAGCCGGCGCTCTTCGAGATCGAGCGCGAGCTCGTCCGAGAGCGAGGCTTCCGCGCCGCCGCCGCCGTCGTGGGCGACGTCCGTGACCCGGTGAAGCTGCGCCAGGTGTTCGACAAGTACCGGCCCTGCGTCGTCTTCCACGCGGCGGCCTACAAGCACGTGGCGATGATGGAGGCGAACCCGATCGAGGCCGTCCGCAACAACACGCTCGGGACGAGAGTGGTCGCCGACGCTGCGGTGGAATACGGCGCCAAGCGCTTCGTCCTCGTCTCGACGGACAAGGCCGCGAACCCGAAGACGGTGATGGGCCAGTCGAAGGCGCTCGCGGAGTGGATCGTGGAGACCTGGGGTCACCGCGCGGAGGTCACCACGCGCTTCGTCGCCGTCCGCTTCGGCAACGTGCTCGGCTCGTCCGGCTCGGTCATCCCGATCTTCCGCCGCCAGATCGCCCGCGGTGGGCCCGTGACCGTCACGCACCCCGACATGACGCGGTTCTTCATGACGATCCCGGAGGCCGTGCAACTGATCGTCCAGGCGGGAGCGATCGGAGGCCGCGGCCAGGTCTACGTGCTCGACATGGGCGAGCCGGTTCGCATCGTCGACCTCGCCGAGAAGATGATCCGCCTCTCGGGAAAGGAGCCGGGCCGCGAGATCGTGATCGACTTCATCGGCCCCGCTCCCGGAGAGAAGCTCCACGAAGTCCTCGTCGGCGACGGCGAGACGGTCACGCCGAGCCGGCATCCGAAGATCGACTTGATCACGCGACCCCCCGTCGACACGGAGTGGCTCGAGGGCGAGCTCGCGCTGCTCGAGCGGCTCGTCGAAGAGGGCGAGACGCTCGAGCTCGTCGGCGAGCTCCGGCGCCTGGTCGGCGAGCCGCGCCGTGAGGTGGCGACGGTCGAGCCGGGACCCGTCCCGTAGCCGGCCATCCGCCCGTCTTCGTCGTGGGCGACGTCCACGGCCATCGCGACGTGCTCGTGGAGCTCCTGCGGCAGGCAGGGCTCGTGGACGCGGCGTCTCGGTGGTCGGGCGCGGACGCACGAGTGTGGCTCGTCGGAGACCTCGTCGACCGCGGCCCGGACGGCATCGGGACGGTCGATCTCGCCCGCGGGCTCGAGCGCGAGAGCGGCGGCGCGCTCCGCTGCCTGCTCGGCAACCACGAGGTCCAGCTCGTGGCCGTGCACCGCTTCGGACGGGAGGAGACGAGCATCCCGGGACAGACGTTCCGGGAGCTCTGGCTCTTCAACGGCGGTGTCGAGTCCGATCTGCGCGCGCTGACGCCGGAGCACGTCGAGTGGATCACGCGACTGCCGCCTCTCGCGCGCGACGGCCGCTGGCTCGTGGTCCACGCCGATACGAGCGCGTACCTCGAGCTCGGCAGCTCGCTCGAGGAGGTCGCGGCGGCGACTGCGGCGGTGCTCTCACGCGGGTCCGCGGCGGCGGTCGACGAGCTGCTGGGGATCGTCTCCGACCGCATGCGGCTCACCGAGCCGGCCGCGGTCGACGCGCTGCTCCATGCGTTCGGTGGCGAGGTCATCGTCCACGGCCACACCCCGATCGCCTCGGTGCGGGGGGTCGACCCGCGCGACGTGCGCGAGCCGCTCGTCTATGACGGGGGCCGGGTGATGAACGTCGATCACTGCCTGTTCGCCGGCGGCCCCGGGTTCGTCACGCGCCTCGAGAGCGGGTCGAGCCGTGTGGCCCGACCCGCTCCCGCGTCCTAGCCCGGGCTACGCGCCCGGGATCCGCACGAGGACGAGCTGGCCGCCCTCGCGCTTGTACGTGAAGTCGGGGCCCGCCGGTGGGACGTTGTCGTCGCCGGGTGCCTTGTCGACCCACAGCGTGTGTGCCTGCACGGTGACGAGGAACGCGCCCGGCCCGAAGGCCGCCGATGCGTCCACGACGCCGCTCGACTCCCACGCGCCGAGGTTTCCCTTCGCTGCCGCGTCGACGTCGGTCGGGCCCTCGTCGGCCGACTGATCGACCTTCGCGACGACCTCGGGGGCGCCGCCGCCCGTGAGCGGCACACGCCACAGCCGCGCCGTCGTCGCGTCGGGCGACGTGTCCGTCGGTGTGAACTGCTGGCTCGAGCCGGGGTCCTCCGTGATCAGGAGGCTCGACTGCGTCGTCTCGATGTTGTCCGGTTGGTGGATCTCCCTGAGGGTCTTCACGGGGTTGTCATCGCCCTCGACGAAGATCGAGAGCGAGGTCACGAGCTTCGGGTTCGTCTTGTCCAGCACCATCTTCCAGACACGCCCGTTCGTCGACTTGCCCGGGCCCGGAGCGCCCGTGGTGCCGCGACCGGAGTCGATGATGTAGACGACGTTCGACATCCCCGGCCGCTTGTCGTACGCGATGTCCTCGACGCGGACGAAGCTGAAGACGCCGTTCGTCCGCGACCAGTAGTCGAGCACCCACTGCGGGCCGTCGATGCCGACGCCGTTCGGGTCGCGCTGCCAGGAGCCGTCGTTCGGCGGCGCAGGGAAGCCGAAGTCGGAGGCCTTGACCTCCGTGCCGTCCGCCTTCCGCCCCGTCGCGATCATGCGCGGCACCTCGATGAAGTGGCCGGAGACCGACTGCGCGCTCCCTGGCACGAAGTCCTCGTACTTCTGGAACGACGGGTTGTCGGACACGAACGCCCAGAGCGAGCCCTGGTCGTTCCAGACCGCGTCCGCGTCGTCGGCGATGTACGAGTACACCTGCGACTGCGACGGGTTGTTCGTGAAGGTGTCGTCGCCCGTCAGGAGCACGACGCCCGAGAACCCGGGGACCGCGACGGTGTTCTCGTGGTTCAGGCGTCCGAGGCCCCAGATCGGCCGGTTCTCGCCCGACTTGACGTCGTGCGCGACGACGACGCCGGCCTGCCTGGCCTCGGGCGCGCCGATCGTCGCCGGCCATGCCTTGCCCGTGCGGTTGACCCAGTCGACGGCCTCCTCGTTCGTGAAGAGCAGCGCCCGGTCGAAGCCCTGCTCCGTCCAGGCGAGGAAGCTCGAGCAGAAGCGTTGGAAGTTCTCCTCGCTCGAGACTGCCTGCCTCGTCGTCAGGACGCCCGCGCTGTGCTGGTTCAACGCCAGCATGCTGACTTCCGCGTTCGTGAAATCGTTCTGCGAGTTCGCCTCGGTGGGCGCCGTCGGGTTGTACGGGAACGGCACGAGCGACGTCTCGTGGTTGACGTAGACGTCGACGCGGCCGTTGCCCCGCGTCCGCAGGGCGACCCCGTCCGGAATGGACTCGAAGCGCATCTTGCCGGGGAGCATCTCCCCGACGGTCGCGATCGGCGTGAACGTCACGTCCGACCTGTCGCCCGTCATGAGCATCGACGGCTGCGAGGTCTTGAAACCGCTGTCGTTGTCTCCTGCGAGCGCCACGGCGGCCGAAACGGCGGCAACGACCACGGCGACGCCCAGGATCGAGAGTTTCCTCATCTGGGTCTCCCCTCCCTTGTCTGGACGGCAGGACAATACGCCCTCCGTTCCGGCGGGGCTATCCCTCGAGCGCGGAGAGCAAACAGTCGAGGAGCAGATCCGGTGGCCGCGTCGCGACGGGAGCCGCCTGTCCCTTGCGTTCGACGCGCAGGACGTCCGCGCTCGTGAGCGTACGGAGCCGGCCCTCGCGCACGAGCAGCGCGTCGACCGCCCCCAGGCGACCCGAGAACGTCGTGTAGACGGGCGTCCCGAGCGCAACCGCTTCGCGGTTCATCGTTCCTCCGGCGGAGACGACGAGGTCGGCCTGGGCCACGAGGCTCAACGCGTCCACCGCTCTCCGCGGAACGACGAGCGACGGCAGGCGCGCGGCTTCGAGCACGTCCCGCTGGTCGGGCGTGCGCGGCAGCACGACTGCCTGCACGTCCGGGTCCGAGCCGAGGCGGTCGAGCACGTCCGTGAACAGCGGGTTCCCGTGGCGGTGGTAGAGCGACACCTCCGGTGGGGTTCGTACGACGGCGAGAATGCGCGAGCGGTCGAGCTCGAGGTCGTCGAGCACCTGCGGGTCGGGGACGAACCCGTGGAGGTAGTACTCCTCCTTGAGCCCGGCGTACCTCCGCACCTTGCGTGCCGGCGCGCCGAGCCGGTCGAGGCGCTCCTGGGGAATGGCGTCCGGGACGACGACCCGGGTTGCGGCGCGGCAGCCGAGGCCGTGCTGGGCGAGCGCGAACTCGTAGTCGAACGCGTACGACGACGGCACCCCGAGCGAGCGGGCGACGAGCGGCAGCTCGTGCGAAGCGTGCGACAGGGCGAGGTCGAACCGGCGCGTCCGGGCGAACCCGCGGAGGGCCCGGAGGCGCTTCGCCATTGCGGCCGCCTTGGCGGCTCGCGAGGCGCCGCCGTGGGGTGGCCCAACCACGGTGTGCTCGAGGCCGGCGTCCTCGAGCAGCTCGAGCGTCTGCGCGAAGTCGCGCGCCGTGAGCGTCACGTCGTGACCCCGCTCGCGGAGCAGCCGGACGAGCGGCCGGAAGAACACCACGTGAGGCGAGTTCGTCAGGTCGATCCAGACGCGCATCAGCTCTCCTCGCCGCCCGCGTGCGGGTGGCCGTCGGTGAGCCCGAGCAGACTCTCGAAGACGACGACCACGCGGCGGTCACGCTCGGCGGCGATCTCCGCGGGCAGCTCGAGCAGGCGTTCGAGGACGAGGACATCCTGTCCGTTCCGACTTGTCCGCCGCCGAGAGCCCCAGGATCTCGTCGCGCTGTCGATGAACGGCTTCGTCCTGGGCCAGCGTCCCGAACGTGAACGGATCGGTTGCGCCACGCACACGAGCACTATGCATATCTGCGGAACGCACGTCGTACTGGAGTCTCTTCCATAAGATGAACTTATGGATACGCGTCAACTCGCCGCCTTCTGCGCCGTCGTGGAGCGTCGGTCGTTCTCCCAGGCAGCCGACCAGCTCGGGGTCACCCAGCCGGCCGTCTCGCTCCAGGTCCGCGCCCTCGAGAAGCGCCTCGGGACGCAGCTGCTCGACCGGTCGGGCCGTCGCGTAGAGCCGACGGAGGCGGGCCTCCGGCTCTACCGTGGGGCGCAGCGCCTGCTCACGCTCGAGCAGCAGGTGCTCGACGAGGTCGTCTCGGAAGGCGTCGGCGATCTGGCCGGCTCGCTGGGGATCGGCGCGTCGACCGGCCCGGCCGCAGTCGTGGTGCCGCAGCTTCTCTGCGAGTTCCAGCAGGCGCACGCGCGGGTTCGCGTGGCCCTCGAGGTGCACGACACGCGGACGGTGGTCGAGCTCGTCGCGGACCGCCGGCTCGAGCTCGGGATCGTGGGCGCCGCGCCGCGGCACCGCGCGGTGCGGTTCGATCCGTTCGCATACGACGAGGTCGTGCTCGTCTGCCCGCCGGGGCACCGGTTCGGCGGACGGACGCTCGGGGCCCACGAGCTCGCGTCCGAGACCCTCGTCGTGATGCAGGAGGGGGCAGGCGTGCGCAGGATCGTGGAGGACGAGCTGCGGCGCCTCGGCGTCCGTCTGCGTGACCTCGACCTCCGGCTCGAGCTCGGCCTGCAGGAGTCGGTGCGCAGCGCCGTGCTCGCCGGCTACGGCGTGACGTTCATCTCGCGCGCCGCCGTCGAGTCCGATCTCGCGGCGGGCACATTGGTCGAGGCGCGCATCGAGGGTATGGACGGGAGGCGCGCGATCTCGCTGGCCCGCGCGACCGGACGCGCCCAGTCGCGGGTCGCCGAGGCGTTCGCCGCCTTCGCGCGCGAGCGCATCGCCACGATGGGCGGCCTTGGGCTCGTGCCGGCCGAACGGGCCGAGCGGTGACGGACGAGCGTCCCGCTCGTATCGTCCGCTTCGGGGCTGGGTCGCTCGCCGCTCTCGCAGATGTGTGCGCAGAGGCGGGGATCACGAGGCCGCTGCTCGTCGCCTCGCGTCGTGGCGCCGCGTCGGCCGGTGGGCTTCCGGTCGTGGGCGTCTACGACGGCGTTCGCCCCCACGTCCCGATCGAGACGGTCCGGGAGATCGCCGCTGTCGCTCGGGAGCGCCGGGCGGACGGGCTGGTGGCCTTCGGCGGAGGCAGCGCGATCGACACGTGCAAGGCGGCGGTCGCCGAGTTGGCGGATTCGGTCGAGCCGCTTCCGCGCGTCGTGGCGATTCCGACGACGTATGCCGGCGCAGAGTGGACCTCGGGGTTCGGGGTGCTCCTCGAGCCCGGGCGCAAGGGCGGCGGTCGTGACGAGCGGGCCCGCCCGATCGCGGCGATCTACGACCCGGAGCTGTCGCTCGACCTCCCCCTCGATGCGACGGTCGGGACCGCGATGAACGCCCTCGCGCACTGCGCCGAGGCGTACTACCACCCTGCGTGCACCGAGACCGCGGCGCGCCACGCCGACACCGGAGCCACCGCAATCGGGTATGCGCTGCCGATCGTGGCCGAACGACCCGGCGGCATCTACGGCCGCACGCGGCTGCTCGAGGGTGCCTTTCGGGCCGCGCTTGCCCTCGCGGAGTCCGGCCTCTGCCTCGCCCATGCGATGGCGCAGGCGCTCGGCGGCCGCTACGGGCTCCCGCAAGGCTCGATGAACGCCATCTGCCTTCCCGTGGCGCTCCGCTTCAACGCGGAGGCGGTCCCCGGCGCCGTTGCACGGTTCGGGAAGGCGCTCGGGACGGACGATCCCGTCGCTCGCGTCGAGGAGCTCGCGCGACTCGGCGGCTTCTGGCGGCTGCGCGACGTCGGCGTCCCGGAGGAGGAGCTCGACCTCGTCGCGGAAGCAGTCGTCGCACGCCCTGGGGCGCAAGCGAATCCTCGTGCCGCGAGCCCGGCCGAGGTGACCGACCTCCTGCGGGCGGTGTGGTGACCGTCACGTGAACCGCTCGCCCTCGTCGCGGCGGTAGCCGAGCCACGCCGCGGCGAAGAACACCGCCGACCAGCCGGCGAGCGCCGCCGCATGGTGCAACGGCAGCGGGTGGTCACCCGTGGCGACCGAGTCGAGCACCTCCATCCAGCTCCTCGTGGGAAGCGTTTGGGACGCGACGTCGGCACCGTGCGGGACGCCATCCGGCCGCGCCCAGAGGGCGCCGCCGATCGCGAGCGGGAGGAAGGCGAGGTTGGCGATCGGCAGGGCGGCCCGCGGAGGCAGCCAGTACCCGAATGCGACGCCGAGCAGTGCGAATGGGACGCACCCGACCAGCAGTGCGAGCGCGAGCGCCGCGAAGCGCCACGCTGGCATGCTCGCGCCGTAGACGGCGGTGCCGACGACCGCCACCACGCCCACCGTTATCGCGGCGAAGACGAGCGCCGAGAGCACACGCCCCGCGAGTCGCGTCGTGGCGCTCGCCGGCAGCGTCCGAAGATAGGTCTCCCAGGGCGTCGTGCGCGCGGTCGCGATCCCGACGCCGAACTGGAAGAACGTCACGGTGAGCAGCGCCATAGCCGCGAAGCCCGCGAGCATCCGCTCCGGCTCGCCGCGCTCGAAGCGCGAGCCGAAGAGGAGCATCACGATCGCGGGGAACGCGAGCGTCGGGACGGCATACGCCGGGTATCGCGCCAGTTGGGCGGTTTCCGTCCGCGCATGGACGACCGCAAGCCTCACCCGTCGTCGTTCCGCGTCAGCGTGACGAACGCGTCCTCGAGGCTGACCGGCGTCACGTGCAGGTCGTGGAAGGGCATGCCCGACCTGACGAGATCGCCGACGAACACGTCCGCGTCGGTCACGAAGACGATGTGTCGGTCGAGGTTCGACTCGACGCAGGAGATGCCCGCGAGCGGGGGCACCGACTCCGCTCGGAACGTCACGCGCGTGGTGCCCGCGCGGGCGCGGATGTCGGCGAGGCTCCCCTCGAGCAGGACCTTCCCTCGAGCGAGCAGGACGACGCGCGAGGCGATCTCCTCCGCCTCGGCGAGCTGCTGTGTGGTGAGCAGCACGGCGCCGCCGTCCGCCGCGAAGGCCGCGAGGTCGCCCAGGAGAGCTCGTCGTGTCCCCGCGTCCATGCCGGCCGTCGGCTCGTCGAGGAAGAGGACCTCGGGTCGCCCTGCGAGCGCCAGCGCAACGGCGAGCCGTCGCTGTTGGCCGCCCGAGAGGCCGACGGCCTGCCTGCCCGCGGCTGCGGTGAGGCCGAGCCGCTCGAGCGCCGCGTCCGCCGGGTAGGGGGCGGGGTAGTGGGCGCGCACGAGGTCGACGATCTCGCGGACGCGGAGCGTCGCTGGGAAGCCGACCTCCTGGAGCACGGCACCGACGCGCCGGCGGGAGGCGGGGTCGCGCGGGTCGCCGTCGAGGAGCCACGCGCGGCCGGCGTCGGGACTGCGAAGCCCGAGCATCACCGCAACGGCAGTCGACTTCCCCGCGCCGTTGGGACCGAGGAGCGCAAGGACCTCGCCGGCACGGAGCTCGAGGTCGACGTCGTCGAGCGCCCGTGTGACGCCGTACGACTTGACGACCCCCTCGAGGCGCGCCGCGACCTGCGCTTGTGCCTGCGGGATGGAGTCCTCCTGCGTCGTCGTGGCGGCGGGGCGGGGTCGAGTCGATGCTAGGGGGCGTGCCTGGGTCTGGCTAGTGTCCGAAACGGACACGTCGTGCTGTGTGAGGGCCGTGGCGCCCACACAGACGTTGTAAGCGCTGTGGGCGACGATTGCGGCGAGCAGCCGTCCGGTAGCCAGGTACGAGGCGCCGAACACCGATCCCGTGGCCAGGTGCGCCGTGGCCGCCCGGCCCTGGGGCCGCGCGTGTGCGGCCGCGAACACCCCGGAGCTCAGCACGAGGGCGCCGAGGCGGCCGACCGTTCCCCCGAGCAGACCGAGGACGAGGCCGCGCCAGACCGCCTCCTCCTGCACCGACCTGGCCGTGAGGATGATGCTTCGTACCAGCAGGCGGCGGCGCGGAGCCGCGCTGAGCGCCGCCGTGGGGAAGGGCCTGCGGGCGAGCGCGACGAAGAGGGTGGCCCCGGCGATCCCGCCGAAGGCGAGCGCCTCGCCGAACGGGTGCAGGCTCGGATCCACGGGATCCACCGGAGGCGCCGCGATCATCGCGGCCACTGCCACGACGAGCCAGCCACCGAGCCGCGCGACGGCCGTCATTCGCTCTCCGCTCCCACGGCGAGCAGGTAGAGCGAGGCCTCGTAGACGCCGTCAACATCGAGGAAGGCGTCGACCTTCCTGTCGAAGAAGCCTCCGACCGGCACGGCGGCGAGCCGAAGCGCGGCCGCCGCGAGCAAGAGCCCGTGCGCGGCATGCCCGGCCTCCATGAGCGTGAACCGGTACGCCCGGGCTCCGTACTTGAACCGGGAGCGCCAGAGCATCCCCGTGACGAGTACGACCGCGGCGCTCGGACCCAAGAGCTCGGCATATGGCGTCAGCCTTGCGACCTCCTCGTCCGAGGAGATCGAGCGCAGCAGCTCGAGCCCGTGTCGGGAGGGGTCGAAGTGGAAGAGCGCCACGTCGACGCCCTCGACGCGCAGGCATGCGACGTACAGCTCCAGCGGATACAGCGCACCGCCGGACGGCGCTGCGCGCACTGCGCCACACGAGCCCCCGAGCGTGCCCGTGACCCCGTACGCAGCGTGCAGCAACGTCGCGAGCTCGTCGAGGCGAAGCGCCCGGGTGCCGTAGTCGCGACCCGAGCGTCGCGCCGCGAGCGCGTCGCGGAGCCTCGCCTCGCCGAGCGCCGCGGGTGGGAGCGGCACGAACCGGCGGTGGGGATGGCGCTTCACCGCGCGCGTCACGCTGATACGCATGTCGCCGCTCTGCTCCAGGCGAGTGGCTCCCGTCAGGAGAGGGTCGACGATCCCGGGGTACATCCGGGACGCCTCGTGGTAGTCCTCCGTGGGGTCGGGGTCCTGAAGCGCGTCGACGCCGGTCACGTGCGCGAGACGCACGGTCGGCACCTGTTCGGGCTCCCCGTGCCGTGCGTCTGTGTGGGCCGGGACAGACTCGTTCACGGGAAGGGGTGCGGGTCGTCGTTCAGGTCCGCCGGCTCGAGCACGGCCCGGGCCAGCCCCGCGTCGAAGGCCGCGGTGTAGAGCCGCCGGCACCCGAGGAAACGGGCGGATTGGGCGACGTCCAGCGCGCAGAGCTCCGGCGCCACCACGCGGACCACCCGCAGCCCGAGGCTCTCGACGTCTGGAGAGGTCACGTCGACCGCGTAGGCCGACACGCCGTGACGCTCGAGGCGCTCCAGGACGGCATCGATCTGCTCACGCGGCGTGATACCCGTGAGCGGACGCGCGGCCGCGAGGGTCGTCCGCAGGTCCGACCCGTCGAGAAACGCGGCCCGCTGCGCGCGCTCGTGGGTCGCGTAGAAGAGCATATGGTCGTCGAACGTCCTGACCTCCTCCGCCCGGGGAAGCGGCCGGCGAGGCTCGACCTCACGCTGCAGGCCGAGCCAGCGGTACACCCCGAAGGCCTCCGAGAGCGCCTTGAGCCAGGCGTCCGGCATTCGCGCCGCGCAGCCCGCGCCGACCGCGAGCGCCGCCCGGGAGGCCGGAGGGCCGTGCAGAACGCCGAGCGCGACGGGGACGTCGAGAAGCGCGCTCGCGTCGACGACCGAGTAGCGGAGCCCGGTGACGGCGAAGAACCTCCGGTCCAGCCACTCGACCTCGCGGTCGCCGTCCCACGTGAGCAGCGGCAGTGAGAGGCGGTTGCTCCACGCGACCATCACGGCGTCCCGCTCGACGAGCTCGAGCAGCCCGGCGAGCGCCGCCTCCATGAAGCTGGGGCCGCACGCGAGACCGCTGCTCGTCGCGAACGCGATGGGCCTCGTCCCTACAGCCGGTGGCCGGAGGTAGACGAGCTCGGCAGGGATGAGGGCGGCGGAGCCGTCGGCGAGTGACATCCCCTCGACGAAGGAGGTCGGCGTGTCCGCCGTGAACGGAGTGAACGGAAAACCGGGGTCCGCGTACTGACACGGGTGGAAGAGTCCGAACCGCGACGGTGGGACCGCCGCGGCGCCGAGTTCTCGTGTGGTCGCGACGTGGACGCGTTCCTCGGGGACGAAGGCTGCCGAATAACGCTCGAGCGCCTCACCGATCGCCGCAGCCCGGGCCTGAGCCGGGTTCGGGTGCGCACCGCTGCCGAACTCGACCGTGGGGGCGTCGAGCGTTCGCAGCGTCGGCGCCAGCTCGCTTGCGCAGTTCGGCAGCGGGGTCTCGTCGGGCGCGTGCATCGTCGTCACGGTCTGGCGCACCACGCCGACGAGCTGGGAGACCGCCGCGTCGAGGCGACGTAGCGACTCGTCGAGCGGCGTGAAGGGCGTGTCTGTGACGCTCACGGCCACTCCGCCTGGTGCCAGGGCGACGGGACAGCCTGTTGTGGTCCGCACGCCGCGCACCGCGGGACGCGGAGCAAGCGATGGTGTGAGAGGCGGATGACCGGTCCCGGATCGAGCGCGTACAGACAGCCGGGGAGAGTCGGGTCACGGACGGTGCACCAGCGGAGCGCCATGACGGCGGCGAGCGCCGCCGCCGCAGCCGCGAGCGAGGGCGGTGCGGACGCCCGCAGGGGCACGCGGTCGATCCGCTCGAAGTCTTCCTCGTAGCCGGAGCAGGCCCCGCGACGCATGACGTAGCACGCTCGGCACGCGGACGCTCCCGGAAGGAAGAGCGGCCCGATGACGAGGTGGCGCCCGTCGTAGGGCAGGAGTTGGATCCAGGCGCCGCCGTCGTGGAGCCGCCTGTGGTTCAGGGACGTGAGCTCGTCGACCTCCTCCGGGCACGGGGAGGCGACGACGAGGGTGTCCGCGTCGACCGGCCCTTCGATCGGCCCGCGGTCG
>Ga0173481_10000030_pt1 | contig 19036 bp, 14 predicted proteins | sample NitcycUS073202C2_FD_136667 | JGI IMG/M metagenome (GOLD analysis project Ga0173481, IMG submission 136667) | Soil microbial communities from Arlington Agricultural Research Station in Wisconsin, USA - Nitrogen cycling UWRJ-S073-202C-2 (version... ... | reverse complement strand
CCGGCCGAGACCGTCGTCGACGGGCTCGACGCCGTCCTTGTGACACATCGTCACAAGGATCACCTCGACGAGACCGCCGAGCGACTTCTCCCACGCGACCTGCCGGTCTTCTGCCAGCCCGAGGACGAGCCGGCGCTGCTCGAGCTGGGGCTCGACGTCCGGGCGATCGTCGACACGCTCGAGTGGGAGGGCCTGACGTGGCATCGCGTTCCCGCGAGGCACGGGCACGGCGCGGTTGCCGATGCGCTCGCGCCCGTCAGCGGCTTCGTGCTCGGCGACCTCTACCTCGCGGGCGACACCGTCTGGTACGAGGCGGTCGAGGAGACGATCGCGCGCTTCTCACCGCGCGTCGCGATCGTCAATGCGGGCGGCGCGTCGTTCCTCGAAGGCGGGCTGATCGTGATGGGGAGCGAGGACGTCCGGGAGGTCGCGTCACGCGTGCCGGTCGTCGTGGCAGTGCACCTCGAGGCGTTGAACCACTGCTTCCTGACCCGCTCGGAGCTCGCGGCCGCCGTCCCGGGGGCGGTGATCCCCCGGGACGGCGAGACCGTCGAGGTGTGAGCTACCCGACCCGCTCGATCCGGTTCAGCACCGGAGGAGCCACCGGGGAGTGGTTCCCGAGATAGCGGGCGAACGCGTCGAGGTCGACCTCGCCGCCGAGTGGCTGGGTGCACCGGTCGCGGAACACGGTGTATCCGTCGCCACCGTCGGCCATGAAGTTGTTCATGACGACGCGGTAGCTCGCGCCGGGCGAGACCGGCACGCCGCCGAACGACACCGACCCCGGGACGATCCGTGGCGTCGTCGTCGAGTTCCACTGGTAGTGGACGTTCGCCGACACGAGCATGATCCGGTTCTGCCCGGGCGCCGGATTGTTGAACTGCTGCTCGAGCACGTCGTAGATCGCTTGGCCGGGGCACGTCTTGACGACGAGCGTGTTGCCGAAAGGCTGGACCGTGAAGGCCTCGGCGTACGTCACCTCGCCGGGCTGCTCCCCGCCCGAGATCTGGTTGAACAGGAGGCCGCCGCGGACGCCTCCCGAGTTCATGAACGCCGCCACGGCGCCGCCGAAGTCGGTCGGGGCGGTCGCCTCGAGCATGGCGTCGGCGATCACGTCGCCCATCGGCTGCTCGCCGGCCGCATTCGTTCCGGTCGGGTTGTCGCGGCCCGAGCGGATGTCGGCCGTGATCGAACCCACGACCCGGTTGGCGAGGGGTGCGGAGAGAGCCGTGTACTTCGTCAGGATCGCGCTCTCCGCCGGATCCTTGTCCACGTTCTGGGTGACGATGTGGTTCTCGGCCGTCGCCTCGACGATCTGCTTCGACTGGTGGTCGATGCGGAGGTCGATGGACGTGATCAGGCGGCCGAACGAGGACGCGCTGGTCACGAGCTTGCCGGCCATCTCGCAGATGTACGGCGCGTGCGTGTGCGCGCTGATCACGACCTTGACCCGCGGATCGAGGCCGTTGGCGATCGCCTGGATCTCGGCACCGCCGAAGTTGACGCACTTGTTCACATCGGTGAACGCGTCCGGCTGATTCTCGGGCCCGGGGAACACCGGGGCGGGCGGATTCTGGAAGCCGCCCTGGTGGACGAGAACGACGAACGCCTTGACGCCCTGCTCGTTACGGAGCTTCTCGACGAGCGCGTTGACGGTCGCAACCTCGGGGCGGAACTCGAGGCCGGCGACGGCCGACGGCGTCACGATGCTCGGGGTGCCCTCGAGCGTGAGCCCGATGAACGCGATCTTCGCGTTGTCGATCTTCTCGACCTCGTAGGCGGGCAGGATCGTCTGGTCCGTGCCTTCGTAGAACACGTTGGCAGCGAGGTACTTGAACACGGCGCCTGCGAAGCCGTCGCCGTCCTGGCAACCGTCCACGGGATGGCAGCCGCCGAACTGCATGCGCAGGAGCTCGGGGACGCCCTCGTCGAACTCGTGGTTTCCGACCCCCGTGACGTCCAGCCCGAGCGCGTTCATCGCCTCGATCGCCGGCTCGTCGTGGAACAGTGCCGAGACGAGCGGGCTCGCGCCGATGAGATCCCCGGCGCCGACCGTGATCGTGTTGGAGTTCCGCTCGCGGAGCATCTTCATGTGCGTGGCGAGGTACTCGACCCCGCCCGCGGGGACCGTCTTCTGGGTCCACCCGGTCTGCACGCCCTGCGAGTTTCTGACCGCGTTGCAGCAGCCGACCTGGATCGACCCGGGCGTGTTCGGCGCGAGGTGCCCGTGGAAGTCGTTGATCGCAAGGAGCTGGACGTACGTGTCGTTGTCCTTCGGCCCCTTGGCTGCAAGCGCCTGCGGTGCGCCGAGCACGAGCATGAGCCCGAGTGCCGCGAGCACGGCAATGGTCCTTCTCATCTGCCTCTCCCCTTCCTTCGATTCCCCTGAGCCTTCGGCGGAACGGCGAGATCCTATTCCTTCGCGTCGGCCCAGGTGTCGCCGACGCCGATCTCGACCGCCAGCGCCGGGTCGAGCGGGTACGCGCCGACCATCTCCTCGCGCACGAGCTCGCGAACGGCGCTCGTCTCGACCTCGGGCACCTCGAGCAGGAGCTCGTCGTGCACCTGCAACACGAGCCGTGCCGAGCGCCCCTCGCTCCGCAGTCGCTCGTGGATTCGCACCATCGCGACCTTGATCACGTCCGCAGCGGTGCCCTGCATGATGGTGTTGACCGCGAGGCGCTCGCCGAGCGAGCGCGTCTGGCGGTTCGACGTGCGTAGCTCGGGGATCGCCCGCCGGCGGCCGAGCAGTGTCGTCACATAGCCCTCGTCGGTTGCCTCGGCGATCGTGCGCGCGATCAGCTCGCGCACCCGCGGCAGCCGCGCGAGATACGTGTCGATCAGCTCCTGCGCCTCCTCACGCGGGATGCCGAGGTTCTCGGAGAGCCCGAACGACGAGATCCCGTAGATGATCCCGAAGTTGACCATCTTCGCCGTGTCGCGCTGGCCCCGCGACAGCTCGGCCTGCGGAATGCCGAACACCTGCGACGCCGTCGCCGCGTGGATGTCCTCGTTGCGCGCGAACGCCTCTCGCAGCACGGGCTCGCCCGAGACGTGGGCCAGGATCCGCAGCTCGACCTGGCTGTAGTCCGCGGACAGGAGTCGCGACCCGTCCTCGGCCGTGAATGCCGAGCGGATCCGCCGGCCGAGCGGCGTGCGCACGGGGATGGACTGCAGGTTCGGGCTCGTCGTCGACAGTCGGCCGGTCGCCGCGACGGCCTGGTTGATGGTCGTGTGGAGCCGCCCGTCACGCTCGTCGATCAGCTCCGGCAGGGGCAGCAGATACGTGTTCAGCAGCTTCGTCAGCTCACGCCACTCCTCGACGACCGGCACGAGCGCGTGGTCCTCGCGGATCGCGCGCAGGACCCGGGCGTCGGTCGAGTAACCCGTCTTGCCCTTGCGTCCCGCCGTGAGGCCGAGCTTGTCGAAGAGGATCCGCGCGAGCTGCTGCGTCGAGCCGAGCTGGAACTCCTCCTCGGCGAGCTCGAACGCGCTGGCTTCGAGCTCCTCGACGCGCTCGGCGAGCCGCGCCGTGATCTCGCCCATGCGGTACGCGTCGATCTTGATGCCCGCGTCCTCCATCGCAGCGAGCACCACGGTGAGCGGCAGCTCGACGTCGTCGTAGAGCGGCTCCATCCCCCACTCGCGCAGCCGCGCCCGCAGCTGCGGGGCGAGGCGCCGCGCTGCCTCCGCGCGGCGGACGAGCGACGACGTCTCCTCCTCGGCGGCGGGCTCGGGGACGAGCTCGAGGCCGTGCTCGCGCGCGAGGTCGTCGAGCTCGTAGCCCGCGCGGCCCGGATCGACGAGATACGCCGCGATCAGCGTGTCGTCCCTGACGTGATCGAGACGCTGCGTCTTGGCGTCGTGGGTGAGGATCTCCGCCCCATCTACGGCGCGGCGGAGGTCCTCGAGAAGAGCCGGAGCGACGAGTACCGGCTCGGCCGCTTTCGCGACGGCCACCCGCTCCCCGTCGTACGCGATGCCGACGCTCCCGCGTGTCCCGCCGAGCACCCCCGGACGCCATTCGACGGCGACCTGCTCGTCCAGCGGCTTTGCCGAAGGCAAAGCCGCATCCAGCGTGTCCACTCGGCCGAGCAGGCCCCGGAACTCGAAGCGACGGAAGATCTCCTTGAGCAGCGACCGGTCGGGCGGTGCGGAGACGAGGTCCGCGGGGTCGACGTCGAGTGGCAAGTCGCGCCGCATGGTGGCGAGGAGCTTCGAGGAGGCCGCCTGCTCGGCGTGCTCGCGGACGGCCCTGCCGCGCGCCGGCGAAAGCTCGTCGGCGTGCGCGACGACCTCCTCGAGCGATCCGTACTGCGCGATCAGCTGCCCCGCGGTCTTGTCGCCGATGCCCGGGATGCCGGGGATGTTGTCCGACGTGTCGCCCTTGAGGCCGATGAAGTCCGGCACCTGGTCGGGACGGATGCCGTAGCGCAGCTCGACGCGCTCGGGCGTGTAGACGTTGACGTCCGCGACACCGCGCGGCGTCATCATCAGCGACACGTTCTCGCTGCAGAGCTGAAAGGCGTCGCGGTCGGTCGAGACGACGCAGGTCTTGATCCCGGCCTCGTCGGCTCGCGTCGCGAGCGTCGCGATCACGTCGTCCGCCTCCCAGCCCTCGAACTCGAGGTTCCGGTAGCCGAACGCCTCGACGATCGGCCGGAAGTGCGGGAACTGCTCCCGCAGCAGGTCGGGCATCGGCCGCCGTCCTTCCTTGTACGTCTCCGCGATCTCGGTGCGGTGCGTCGGCCGGGTGTCCCACGCGACGGCGACCCCGTGCGGCGCGTAGTCCGACAGCAGCTTGAAGAGCATGTTCGTGAACCCGAGCAGCGCATTCGTCGGCTGGCCGTCGGTCGTCTGGAGCTCCTCGGGGAGCGCGAAGAACGCCCGGTAGGCGAGGTTGTTGCCGTCCACGAGGAAGAGCTCGGACCCCTTCGCCGGCCCGTCGTCGAGCTGCAGCTCCTCGCCGGTCAGCGTCTTGGGGCTCACGCGCCGAGCGTATCGTTCGCGGGGACGACGCGAGACCGTCCTCGCGGCCGACGCGCACGACGGCACCGAGGTCTAGCTTGACGGCATGATCGACGCCGTCACGAAGCTCTCGTTCTCGATCGTGCCGTTCGCCGACGAGCACCTCGACGGCGCCGCAACGCTGCTGGCCGAGCGGCACCGCGCACAGCGGCTCGTCGAGCCGGGCCTCGACCCTGCGTACGAGGACTCGGCCGCGGCCCGCGCGGAGATCGAGGAGTTGCTCGCCACGGCCGGAGCCTCGGGCTCGGCGGCGATCGTCGAAGATCACGTCGCCGGCTTTCTTCTGGGGAGGCCGCGCGAGGCGTCGTGGGGACCGAACGTCTGGGTCGATCCCGCGGGCCACGCAGCCGTCCGGGCCGAGCTCGTCCGCGACCTCTACGCTGCGGCCGCCGCGCGCTGGGTCGACGAGGGCCTCACGTCGCACTACGCGGTCGTGCCCGCCACCGATCCCGCGCTCGTCGACGCGTGGTTTCGGCTCGGCTTCGGCCACCAGCACGTCCACGCGATCCGCGAGACGCCGCCCGCGCGACCGGCGCCAGAGGCTGCCGCGCTCGTCGTGCGCCGCGCGGAGCGGAAGGACATCGAGGCGCTCGCGCGCCTCGACATTGTGCTCCCCGAGCACCAGACGCTGTCGCCCGTCTTCTCACGCCTGCCGCTTCCCGACCTCGAGGAGACCCGCGCGGAGTACGAGGAGGACTTCGACGACCCGCGCTTCACGACCTTCGTCGTCGAGCGCGGCGGCGAGGTGATCGGCTCCGCGATCGCCTGCCCGATCGAGGTCTCGTCGTCGCACGCGAGCCTCGCGCTCCCTCCGGGCGCAGGGTTCCTCGGCTTCGCCGCCGTGTTCCCCGAGCATCGCGGCCTGGGAGCGGGACGGCTGCTCGGCGAGGCGGTCTTCGCGTGGGCCCGGGAGACAGGGCGCGAATGGGTCGTCACGGACTGGCGGATGACCAACCTGCTCTCGTCGCGGGCCTGGCCGCGGCTCGGCTTCCGCCCGACCTTCTACCGCCTCTTCCGCGCGATCCCGTAGCGCGGTTGCGGCGCCGACCTACCATGCGCGCCGGTGCCTCGCGTCCCGCTCCATTCCGGATCCCGCCTCCCGGTCGTCACGCTGCCCGACGACGCCGCGCTGCTCGCCGCGCCTCCCCCGCTCGACCCGATCGCCGACGTCTCCGCCGCCGTCGTCGAGGCGCTCCGCTACCCGCTCGCCGGCGAGCCGCTCGCCGCCCTCGCCCCGCGCGACGGGGGCCGGGTCACCGTCGTCATGCAACCGCCGGAGCAACCCCTCCCGACAGTGCCGGACGACCCGCGACGGCACGCGCTCGCCGCCGTCCTCGCGGAGCTCGCCCGCGCCGGCGTCGCGCGCGACCGAGTGACGCTGCTCGTCGCCGGAGGGCTCGCTCGCCGCGCGGGGCGGGCGGAGCTCGACGCGCTGCTCCGCCCCGAACAGGCTCGCGCCTTCCGCGGGCGCGTCGTCGTCCACGACTGCGAGGCCGAGGAGCTCCGCCCGCTCGAGCTCGAAGAGCGAGGCGTGCGCGTGCATCCTGCGCTGCTCGAGACGGATCTCGTCGTCACCGTCGGTGCCGGTGAGACGGTCCTCCACGGCGGCCCAGGCGCCCTCGTCGACGCAACGGGCCCCGGCAGCATCCGTGCCGCACGGGCCGCCTCGCTCCTGGAAATCACCGGCGCGAGCGGGTGGCAGCTCGCCGGCGCCCTCGAGCGGGCGCTCGGCCGGGCCGTGCCGCTCATCGGCCTGTCGCTCGTTCTCGACCGCCCTCGCTCGACGGGCCTCTATCGCGGCTACCCATGGTCGTCGGCCTCGCTCGACGCCGTCCGGCGCTCACCCTTCCGCCGGCTGCTGAACGCTGCGCCTGCGGTGGTGCGCCGCCGCGTTCTCGCAGGGGCGCCGCGCGAGCTGGCCGCCGTCGCCGCGCTCGCAGGCCCCCCTTCCGTCGCGCACGCCGAGGCTCTGCTTCGCGGCATCTCTGTCCGCAGCGTCGTCGTCGACCGTCAGTTCGACACTCTCGTCGTGCCACTGCCCTGGGAAGCCCTCCACCTGCCACGCGAGCCACTCAACCCGATCACGGCGGCGGCGCTCGGCCTGGGCCACGCCCTGCGCCTCTGGCGAAACCGGCCGCCTCTCGCGGACGGAGGCACCGTCGTCCTCCTCCACCCCTTCTCCCGGGTCATGGGCCATGGGCCCCAGGCGCCCTACCGGTCGCTCTTCGGCGCGCTGCGCGACGGGGTCACCGCGCAGGGGCTGGGCAAGGCAGAGGCGCTCGCCGCGCGCGACCGGCGCGCGATCGCGGCGTACCGCAACGGGTCGGCGCCGCATCCACGGCTGCCGTTCGCAGACTGGGAAACCTGCGCCGGGACGCTCGCGCGCGCCGGCCGCGTGATCGTCGCCGGCTGCCGAGACGCCGGCGCAGCGCGGGCGCTCGGCCTCGTCCCGTCCCACAACACGGCGGCCGCCCTCGCCATGGCGGCCGGCGTTGCGGGCGACGACGCGCACACCGGCGTCCTGCTCGGGCCGCCCTACCCCGCGCTCGTGGTCGGCGGCCGCTAGTCGAGGCCGAGGTAGGCCTTCTGGACGGCCTCGTTCGTCTTCAGATCCGCGGCGGGGCCCTCGAGGGTGATCCGCCCGGTCTCCATGACGTACCCGCGATGGGCACTGTCGAGCGCCATCAACGCGTTCTGCTCGACGAGGAGCACCGGCGTCCCCTGCGAGTTGATCTCGAGGACGATCTCGAAGATCTTCTCCACGAAGATCGGTGCCAGCCCCATCGAGGGCTCGTCGAGGAGCAGGAGCTTCGGGCGGGCCATCAGGGCACGGCCGATCGCGCACATCTGCTGCTCGCCTCCGGACAGCGTCCCCGCCTTCTGCGTCCGCCGCTCGTAGAGGCGCGGGAAGAGCTCGAAGACGCGGTCCATGTCCGCCTGGAAGTTCTCCTTGTCGGTGCGCTGGAAGGCACCCATCTCGAGGTTCTCGGTGACGGTCATCCGGGGGAACAGGCGGCGGCCCTCGGGGCTCTGCGCGATGCCGCCGGCGACGATGTCGTGCGGCGCGCTCGTCGTGATCTCGCGGCCCTCGAAGTGGATCGAGCCCTGTCGCGGCCGGTTGAGCCCGTTGATCGCGCGGAGCGTCGTCGACTTGCCCGCGCCGTTCGCCCCGATCAGCGTCACGATCTCACCCGTGCCGACGCGGAGCGACACGCCCTTGAGCGCGTGGATTGCGCCGTAGTAGACGTGGAGGTCGTCGACCCGGAGGACGTCGCCGGTCGTCGTCGTGCTCACGCGGCCGCGCCCTTGCCGAGGTACGCCTCGATGACGCGCTCGTCCGCCTGGATCTCGCCCGGCGTCCCCTCCGCGATCTTTGCGCCGTACTCGAGCACGGTGATCCGCTCGGAGACTCCCATGACGATCTTCATGTCGTGCTCGATCAGGAGGACGGTCAGGCCCTTCTCGTCGCGGACCCGCCGCACGAAGGCAGTGAAGTCCGCTGTCTCCTGGGGGTTCATTCCCGCGGTCGGCTCGTCGAGCAGGAGCAGCTTCGGGTTCGTTCCGAGCGCGCGCGCAACCTCGAGCCTGCGCTGGTCCCCGTAGGGCAGGTTCCCTGCCCGCTCCCCGTGACGGCGGGGCAGGCCCGAGTACGTCAATAGCTCGCGCGCCCGGTCGCGCGCCTCCGCCTCCTCGCGGCGCACTTTCCCGGTCTTCAGGATCGAGCCGATGATCCCGCTCGAGAGGCGGCAATGCATGCCGACGAGGACGTTCTCGATCGCGGTCATCTGGGAGAAGAGGCGGATGTTCTGGAACGTGCGGCCGATCCCGAGCTCGGTGATCGCGTGCGGCGGCAGGTCGCGCACCTCGACGCCGTCGAACACGATCGATCCGGAGGTCGGCTTGTAGACGCCTGTCAGCTGGTTGAAGAACGTCGTCTTGCCCGCGCCGTTCGGGCCGATCAACGCGACGATCGACCCGCGCGGGATGGTGAAGTCGACGTCGTCCGTCGCGACGAGCCCGCCGAACTCCTTGCGGAGCTTCGTCACCTCGACGAGGTTGTCGACCGCCATCAGTCGTTGCCCCGGTCACGGTCGGTGAGGGCGCCCTCCGTCTGGACGTCGTAGAACGGGGTGTCGTGCACGCCCTCCTCGAGCTCGATCTTGTGGCGGCGCTCCGGGATCAGGCCGGCGGGCCGGAAGAGCATCATCAGCACGATGATGATCCCGTAGATCCCGAACTGGTACTTCGTCGGGTCGAAGTCGAGGCCCGCGTCCTGGATCTTCGACCCGATCGTCGAGAGGCCGCTGAAGTTCAGGTACGCGAGGATCAGCCCTCCGATGGTGACCCCCCAGATGCTTCCCATCCCACCCAGGATCACCATGCAGAGCAGGAATACCGAGATGTTGAAGTAGAAGTCCGCGGGGAACGCGCCCGACTTGAAGCTCGCGTAGTACGCGCCCGCGACGCCGCCGAAGAACGCGCCGAGCGCGTAGGCCCACGTCTTCGTCCGCATCAGCGGCACGCCCATCGCCGCGGCGGCCGTCTCGTCTTCGCGGATCGCGATCCACGCCCGACCGAGCCTCGAGTCGCGCAACCGCACGGAGCAGAAGATCGTGAACAGGAGCAGCAGGAAGGCGATCAGGTAGTACCACCGTTCCCGGTTGTCGGACGTCTGGAAGTTGTCCGGGAAGAAGCCGATACTGCTCAAGATGGGAAAGCCCACGGGGTCGATCGGCGCGATCCCGAACGTGCCGTTCGTGAGGTTGAAGCCGCCGAAGCTGTCGCCGTTGCGCACGACCTGGGGGATGATCTCGCCGAACCCGAGCGTGACGATCGCGAGGTAGTCCCCGCGGAGGCGGAGGGTCGGCAGGCCGATGACGATGCCCGCGAGCATCGTCAGCAGGCCGGCGAAGATGAGGACGACCCACATCGTGACGTGGATCCCGACCTGGTCGTTGTCCACCGACGAGCCGAAGTGGAACGTCACCTGCTCGAAGTGCTGTGACGCGAACCAGCCGGCCGTGTAGGCGCCGACGGCGTAGAACGCGACGTAGCCGAGGTCGAGCAGGCCGCAGTAGCCGACGACGATGTTCAGCCCCACCGCCATCATCGTGAACGCGATCATCACGACGAGGGTCCCGGTGGTGGGCATGAAGTCGCCGATCACGGGGAGGTTGCGCAGGCCTTCCTCGACGAAGGGATAGACGATCCCGAGCGCGATCATCGCGGGCACGAGCCAGGCGTTGCGGTTCCCGCGAAGCTCCTTCGCGCGCTCCGCGATCCCGCTCATGCGCCCTCGGGCGTCTGCTCGCCCAGCAGCCCTTCCGGCCGGAACACGAGCACGGCGATCAGGATGCCGAAGACGATCGAGCGGGTCCAGTCGCCGCCCGGCGCGAACCAGGTCAGGCCCTCGTTGAAGGACTGGACGAAGCCGATCACGAGCGCTCCGACGACGGCCCCCGCAAGGTTGCCGATGCCGCCGAGCACCGCCGCGGTGAACGCGATCAGGCCGAGCTCGAAGCCCGTGTCGTAGCGGATGTTGTACTCGAGCAGGAACACGAGGCCGGCGACGGCCGCGAGTGAGCCCGCGATGAAGAACGTCACGGAGATCGTCCGGTTGACGTTGATGCCCATCATCGCGGACGCCTCGGTGTCCTGCGAGACGGCGCGCATCGCCTTGCCCTGCCTCGTGTAGCCCACGAACCAGCTCAGGACGAAGAGCGCCGGCACGATGATCGCGAGCGCGACCACGAGCTTCCACGTGACGCGGATGTCGCCGATCGTGAACGCGGCGCCCTGCGGGATCAGGTTCGAGCCGCTCTCGTAGTCGACGCCGTACAGCGCGAGCGAGATGTTCGAGACGATGAACGACATGCCGACCGCGGTGATCAGCGGCGTCAGCCGGGGCGCGCCGCGCAGCGGCCGATAGGCGACGCGCTCGATCGTCGCGTTCACGACGGCGAAGAGCGGCACGGTGATGGCGAGCGTGAGGATGATCCCGCCCACGACGGCGAGGTTGCTCGAGTCGCCCGTCAGCCCGAGGACCGACAGGAGCATCGTGCTCGCGACGAGGCCGGACAGCGAGAACACGTCGCCGTGCGCGAAGTTGATCAGCTGCAGGATCCCGTAGACGAGCGTGTAGCCGAGCGCCACGACGCCGTAGATGGAGCCGCGGGTCAGACCGTCGAGCGCGACGTTGACGAACTCCGCAGGGCCTTTGAAGAAGTTCACGATGAGCCAGACGCCGACAAGGGCGACGAAGCCGAGGCCGATGCCGTTGACGACCTTCGGATTCCGGAGCTTGCGCAGGACCGTGTCGAGCGTCTCTCTCATAGGATCGCGCGACTCTAGAACGAACGGGGCGGGAGGGCAACAGCCGCTCCCGCCCCGTGCTGGTGCTGCGGGCCGCTAGCTTCCGCCAGCCGCCGCGACGGTCTCCGGCTTCGGCGAAACCGTCGTCTCCGTCTTGAGCTTGTCGGTCGCCACGTAGATGGTGAAGCCGACGACGGCGCCCGAGGCCTCCTCGGGATCGCCGTTCTGGTCGATCTTGAACGAGCCCAGAAGGCCGTCCGTGACGTTGGTCTCGAACAGCTTCTTGATCACGTCGGCGCGCGTGCCGTCCGAGTTCTCGATCGCGTCGAACAGGACCTGCGCGGCCTGTCCGCCGTAGATCGCGTACGGGTCGATCGCCTCGCCCTTGAGCGGGCCGTTCTTGAGGCCGTCGATGAACTCGAGGGCAGCGCCCTTGAACGTATCGGTCGGAACTCCCGCGATCGACATGAACATGCCCTTGGCCGCGCCGGCGGACTCGTCGATCGTGGCCTGGGTCGTGAACCCGTCCGGCGCGAGCAGCTTGACCGCCCCGTCGTTCGGGCCGAGCACGGCGACCTTGTCCTTGATGACCTGTGCGCCGTTCTCGTCGATCAGGCCGCCGAGGAAGACCGCGTCCGCCCCGCTCGCCTTGATCTTCTGCATCTGCGACGTGTAGCTCGTCGCCTTCGGGTCCCAGGCCTCGAAGCCCGCGACCTTGATCCCGACCGACTCCGACGCCTTGCGCGTGGTCGTCGCGACTCCGAGGCCGTAGGCCTCCTTGTCGTTCAGGATGTAGACGCTCTTGATCCCCTGCGCCTGCATGAACTCGGCAACGGCTGCGCCCTGGTACGCGTCGTGCGCCACGACGCGGACGTAGTTCCGGCTTCCCGACGGGTAGTACTTGTCGGGCTCGGTCGAGTCACAACCGCCCGGCAGGTTGACCGTCAGGCACGGATACGTGTTCGCCGGGGAGACCATGGCGATGCCGCCGTCCGGCGCCTGGTTCAGGACCGGGATCTCGATCGCCGCACAGCCGGAGTTGAAGGTGCCGATCACGCCGATCACCTTGTCGTTCCCGGCGTACGCGTTCGCGTTCGAGGAGCACTTCCCGGAGTCCCACTTCCCGGCCTGGGCGGTCGCGTCGTCGCAGGACTGGAAGCCGATGTTGTAGTCGCCGGCCTTCCAGCTGCGCTGGTCGAGCTCGTAGCGGATCGCCGCGACGATCTGCTCGGTCTGGAAGCGCGATGACCCCTGGAGCGGGAAGTCCGACGCGACGATGTAGTCGGGGTCGCCGTCGCCCTTGTACTCGATACCCGTGCACGACGACGAGGGCAGCGCCTCCGGGGCACCACCTCCGCTGTCTCCGCCGCAGCCCGCCGCGACGAGCGCGAACGTTGCGACGAGGAGCCCGGCGAGGAGCACCCCTTTCTTCTTGAGCGTCAAGCTCTCCTCCTCCTTCGTGGGAGACCGTGCGCCCGGCTTCCGGCCGGGCACGTCCACGTCTTGTGGGCGAGAGTGTAGAGGCATGCGGACTGGCATGCCTCGCAAGGATCGGTCATCGTCCGGGAGGTGCGTGCGGCCGGCCTCTACTATCGGGTCAGGGCCGAAGTGGCGGAACTGGCAGACGCTGCGGATTCAAAATCCGCTGTCCGTGAGGGCGTGTGGGTTCGAGTCCCACCTTCGGCATCGCACCATCGCTCTCTCCTTGGTATGACCTCGTTCGATGCGCATCGGGATCCTCACCGGCGGCGGCGACGTGCCCGGGCTCAACCCGTGCATCAAGGCGGTCGTCAACCGCGTCGTGCACGACGGCCACGAGGTCGTCGGGCTGCGGCGCGGCTGGGCGGCGCTCCTCCACCACGACCCGGGCGACCCGGCTTCGGCGGCGGAGTGGTTCCAGCCGCTGACGTCGGCGACCGTCCGCACGATCGACCGCACCGGCGGCACGTTCCTCCATACGTCCCGGACCAACCCGAGTCGCGTGCGGGCGAGCGAGGTTCCCGCCCACCTCGCCGACCGCGTGAACGGCGACGGCCCGTTCGACTTCACGGACCACGCGCTGCGCGTCGTCGAGGCGCTCGGTATCGACGTTCTGATCCCGATCGGCGGCGACGACACGCTTTCCTACGCGCTCCGGATGCACGACGAAGGCGTGCCGGTGGTCGCGATCCCGAAGACGATGGACAACGACGTCCATGGGACGGACTACTGCATCGGGTTCTCGACGGCGGTCACGCGCGGCGTCCAGTTCATCCACAACCTGCGTACGTCGACGGGGTCGCACGAGCGGATCGCGGTGGTCGAGCTGTTCGGCCGCTACAGCGGGGAGACCTCGCTGATCACGGCATACCTCGCCGGGGTCGACCGGGCCTTGATCTCGGAGGTGCCGTTCGACGTCGACCGGCTCGGAGAGCTGCTCGTGCGCGACAAGCGGGACAACCCGTCGAACTACTCGATGGTGACCGTCTCGGAGGGCGCGACGATCGCAGGGGGCGACATGGTCCTCTCGGGAGAAGAGGATGCCTACGGCCATCGCAAGCTCGGCGGGATCGGCGAGCTGACCGCGGCGCTGCTCAAGGAGCGGACGGGCGAGAACATGATCGTGCAGGTGATCGGCTACCTGATGCGGTCCGGCGCACCGGACTCGCTCGACCTGATGGTCGCGACGAACTACGCGGTGATGGCCGCCGACCTGGCGCTCGAGCGGTCGTCGGGCCGCATGGTCGCCCTGCGGAGCGGCACCTACACGTCGGTTCCGATCTCGGCGACGCGCGAGGGCGTCAAGCGCGTCGACGTCGACGAGCTCTACGACGTCCGCGAGTACCGCCCCAAGGTGCGCCACGTGACCGGCAAGCCGATGTTCCTGTACTGACTCGTCCGCAACGTCGGCCGCCTTCGGCGTCAGGCTGTCGCGGTCGCAACGGCGCCAGGTTGCGCGCGCCGGCGCCACTAGGATGGCCGGCGTGCAGCGGATCGGGATCCTGACCGGGGGCGGCGACTGTCCGGGTCTGAACGCCGTGATCCGCGGGGTCGTCGCCGGCGCCGCGCAGAGGCACGGCGCCGAGGTGGTCGGGATCCTCGACGGCTGGGACGGGTTGATGGAAGGACGCGTGCGCCGACTCGACCGCGATGCCGTCCGCGGGATCCTCCAGCGTGGCGGCACGATCCTCGGGACCTCGCGGCGCGATCCCTACGTCCACGGCGAGGGTGCCGCGTCGCTGCACGCGACGCTCACGCGCGAGTGGATCGACTCGCTCGTCGTGGTCGGTGGAGACGGCACGCTGCGCACCGCCGCCCGGCTCGCGAACGAGGGCATTCGTCTGGTCGGGGTGCCGAAGACGATCGACAACGACATCCCCGGGACAGACGTCACCTTCGGGTTCGACACCGCGGTGCAGATCGCAACCGAGGCGATCGACCGGATCACGACGACCGCCGAGTCCCACGACCGGGTGATGCTCGTCGAGGTGATGGGCCGCACGCAGGGCTGGATCGCAACGTACGCGGGCATCGCGGCCGGGGCGGACGCGATCCTCGTGCCCGAGGAGCCGTACGACCTGAACGACGTGGCGACACTGCTGCGCTCGCGCGCGGCGCGCGGACGGCGCTACTCGGTCGTGGTCGTCGCCGAGGGCATCCCGCTGCCCGAGGGCGCGCAGGTGGTGGCCGGGCGCGACGCGTTCGGGTTCGAGCGCCTCGGCGGGGTCGCTGCGGTCGTGGCGGCAAGGCTGGAAGAGCTGACGGGGTTCGAGGCACGTGTCACCGTCCTCGGCCACATCCAGCGCGGAGGCACGCCGAGCGCCGCCGACCGCGTCCTGGGGTCGCGGCTCGGCATCGCGGCGGCCGACCTCGCCGCCACCGGCCGTTTCGGGCGGATGGTCGCGCTGCGGGGCACGCAGGTCGTCGACGTGGCGCTCGAGGAAGCGTGCGGCGCCATGCGTCCGGTGCCGGCCGACATCCTCGAGGCGGCGCACACGCTGTCGGCCCCCTGACGCGGGTTCAGCCGATCAGCAGCGCGTCCGTCGGCGCGTAGCCGTCCGTCAGGAGCGGCACGTCGGCCGTGACCACGTCGCGCGCGTAGCGGTCCCGAATCGCGGCGCGGAGGTCGGGCGCCCGGGGCGCTCGCGCCCGTCGGGTCTCCTCCCACGAGGCCGCGAGACGGGCCGTCGACGGCGCCGCGCGCTCGGTCGCAACGAGGATGATGTTCCTGATGTCGTCCGACCTCCGGTCGCTCGGGCCCTCGTAGACCGGGTGGAGCTCGACCGTCGGGAACACGGAAGCATACGTCTTCCAGAGCGCCCGGGTGATCTGTGAGCTCCCGCCGGTGATCGCTCCGATCACGTTCGTCGCCACGACGCCGCCCGGCTCGAGCCGGTCACGGAGGAGGCGGACGAACTCGAGGGTGGTCAGGTGGAACGGCACGCCGTCCGAGTAGAAGGCGTCGACCATGATCACGTCGAAGCGGTCGTCGGTGCGCTGCAGGTAGCGCCGCCCGTCGTCGACCACGACCGGCAGCCTGGGGTCGCGCGGGAACGCGAACCAGCGATGCGCGGCGTCGACGACGTCAGGGTCGAGCTCGACCGTCGTCACGCGAGCGTCGCGGAAGTCACGCCACACGCGCTTCTGCACGGCCGCCCCGCCGAGGCCGATCACGAGGACCTTCGTCGCGCCCGGGTCGTACGCGAGGCCCAGCTGGAGGTAGTCGCTGTAGGAGAACCGGGTCCGGAAGGGGTCTTCGAGGTACATCCCGCTCTGGAACGAGCTGTCGAAGCGGAGGTAGCGCGACTCGTCGTCCTCGACGACGAGCAGCCGGTGGTAGCGCGTGTCGCGCGCCTCGCGGATGGTGAAGCCCTCGCCGCCGAGCCCGATCTCCGCAGGGTCGAGCTTGCGGGGCGTGTGTACCTCGCGCTCGCGGTACAGCGGTGACCAGTTGCGGGCGGCGGAGCCGGCGAGGACGGTGCCGGTCGTCTCGGGAGCGAGCGCGCCGACCGCCAGCACGGCCGCGCCGGCCGCCGCCACCAGACCGGCGCCCGGGAGCCAGAGTCGCTGGAGCAGCGAGACGACCGCAGCCGCCGTCAGCAGGACGACCGCGCCGAACGCGAGCACCTGATCGGTGCCGTACTCGGGAACGAGCCAGAACGACGTTGCGAACGTGCCCGCGATCGAGCCCGCGGTCGAGATCGCGAACAGGCGTCCTGCAGTTCGGCCGAGTCGAGCGATGTCGCGCGCAGCGAGCCGCACGGCGATCGGGGAGACCGACGCCAGCACCACGCTCATCGGCCCGAACAGGAGGATCGACGCGACGAGCGGGTCGAGGCGCGGTCCGGGGTCCCATGCGACGACCTGCTCGAGCACCCACGAATCGACGACGGGGATCAGCAGCACGAGCCCGGCCCCGAGGGCGATCGCGCCGACAAAGAGGTAGGGCGAGGGCCAGCGGTCGGCGAGCGCGCCTCCGAGCCAGTAGCCGACGGCGAGGCCGGTGAGCACGACGCCGATCAGCGCGCCCCAGACGTAGAGCGAGCTGCCGAACGTCGGCGCGAGCACGCGGCTGGCCGCGATCTCGACGCCGAGCAGCACGGCTCCGGAGAGGAAGACCGCGGTGCCGATGGCGAGCCCGTCGAGGGCGACTCCCGGACGCTTCATGCCTTTCAGCCTAGGCGGTAGACCCGGAGCCACGGGCGGGGACGGTGGCCCGGCTCGCTCCGTGTGGCGTAGGCCGGGCGCATTCCCTCGAGGGTGCGGTAGAAGCGCGCCTCCCGTGGATAGCGGGCTGCGGCGGCGAGAACGCGGTCGGCGACGCTGCCGCCGACGACGATCCAGCGGACGCCGTCCGCGCGCAGCGCCACGAGGTCGCGGCGGGTGTCGAACGGCCGTCCGGGGCCCGGCAGCGCGAGCCGAACGACAGGCCGCCCATGAAGCGGCAGCGTCGACGTGTCGGCAGCGACGCGAGCGCCCGCCGGAACGTGCGCGTCGATCCATGCCGCGGCGTCGAGGCGTGGGTCACGGCCGGTCAGCGACCGCGCGTCGGCGACCGACCACCAGAGGGGCACGACCGCGGCCGCGAGGGCGGCGACGGCGAGCGTCTTCCGGCGGCCCGCCAGGACGGCGAGGACGGGAATCAGCGGCAGCACGTACCGGTCGAAGTGCGCCTGCGACGGAAGCAACGAGAGGCCATACGCGGCGGCGAACGAGAGCAGCACGACGTCGCTCCGCTCCCGGGCACGCAGCGCGAGAACGACTCCCACCACCGCGACGAGGAGCACCGGCCCGAGCGTCTCCCAGAGCCTGAGGCCGAACGCGAACGGCGTCGCCGGGTCGTTCTCGAACCCGAGCCATCCGTCACCCGCGAGCTGCTGGACGCGATGGAAGTCGTCCCAGGCGGCCCCTGCGTGGATCACGACGAACGGGCTCGTCAAGAAGAACGCAGCAGCGGCGAGCCCCAGCGACACGCCGACCCGGCGCCAAGCGCCGATCCCCGCGACGACGATCGGCACGACGAGGATCGCCCCGGGGTACTTGGCGGACGCGGCGAGGCCCGCGACGACCCCCGCCCATTCGAGCCGGCCGGTGACGAGCAGGGCAAGCGTCACCGTCATGCCCAGGGTGAGGAGGACGTCGGTGACGGCCATGCGCGAGTAGGCGACATGCGTGGTCGCGACCGCGACGCCCACGGCGCCCGTGAGCGCAGCCGGGACGCCGTACGCTGCACGGCCGAGCCACCACGCCGCGGCAACCCCGAGCACCCCGAGCAGGACGGCGACCACGCGGGCCGCGCCGTACGAGGGCTCGTCGAAGCCGATCTGCGTCGGCGCGAGCACGAGGAAGAGCAGGCTCGGATAGTCGTACCAGCCGGGGTCGAGCCCTCCCCCGTGCACGACATCCCACGCGCGCGGGACGATGTTCGTTTCGTCGGGGTTGAGCAGCGGGAGCGGAAGCCCGGATCCGGCGCCGACAGCACGCAGCACCGCCGCGAGCGCGAGGATCGCTCCGAGAAGACCGACCTCCGCGGTCGAGAGAGACCGGCGTGCGAGCCGCAAGTTCTCGGAGTTAGACGTCGGGGACGCCGTCGCCGACGAGCGCCTCGACGTCACCGCTGACGAGCACGGCGTCGACGCCGGCCCGCTCGAGCTCCTCGACGTCCTCGCGCGACGCGCCCGAGAGCTCCGCGATCGCGAGCTTCCCGGCGGGGACGTCGAGCAGCAGCTCCAGAAGCCGGTCGAGCGGCTCCTGCTCGCTCTCCGCCGCGTCTGCGGCGAGCAGAAGGATCTCGGGATCGACGTGCTCGAGGACGTGACCGAGCTCGTCGTCGTCGCGGACCCGGACGACGTACTCGAGCCCGAGCTCGTGACATCGCTCGGCGAGGTCGCGAAGCGCATCCGGGTCGTCGACGGTCAGCACGACGGCATCGCCGGCCGCCGCCGCGTCCGGCGCCGGCCCGTAGGCCAGGAGGGGGAGAGCGGTGTGCGACCGGAGCTCCGCCAAGCCACTTCCGACGACGATGCCCTTCGCTCCGCTCTCCTCGGCGCCACGGGCTCCGTCGGCGTCCCGAACGTGCACCAACACCGAGATCCCGTCACCCTCCGCGATCGCCTGGCTCAGACGTCGATGCGTCACGGGGGCGGATGCTATCCGCCGCCGCCGATCGCGTAGGCTCGCGCCCCGTGATCCCGGTCAAGCGCGTCTGCCTGCTCGG
>Ga0173481_10000028_pt1 | contig 19985 bp, 18 predicted proteins | sample NitcycUS073202C2_FD_136667 | JGI IMG/M metagenome (GOLD analysis project Ga0173481, IMG submission 136667) | Soil microbial communities from Arlington Agricultural Research Station in Wisconsin, USA - Nitrogen cycling UWRJ-S073-202C-2 (version... ... | reverse complement strand
TTTATTTTGTACTTGTACGGTATCACCTGCCTTTACAGACAGGGTAGCAGGTTGATAAGAAGGATTACCCTGAACAGAGGCGCCCTGTGGAATAGATAAGGTAGGTCCAGAAGCTGCTGTAGGACTGGCAGAACTTGTAGTTCCACCGCTTGGAGCGGCAGGACCTGCTCCTCCTACTGCAGAGGTTTCGCTAGTAGGAGTGTAATCAAAACCTTTCGCAGTTGCTGGTTCCACTAACACTTTTGCTCTCATGTTATAGTGTAATAAACCACAATACTCTCTGCATTGAATTAGGTATTCTCCTGGTTGATCAAAGACATTCCATACAGTATTAACTCTACCTGGAACTGCATCCATCAGTATTGTAAAGTCAGGAATATTAAATGAGTGAATAACATCTTTTGAAACAGTTTCAAATCTGTATGGCACACCAGCTTTTACATGCAGCTGACCAACTTCTTGTGTTCCATTAGCATGTTCAAAAGTCCAAAACCACTGCTGGCCTATTGCCTTAATAGTTTGGGCTTGGGGAGGAACAGCCTCTAACCTGTGCTCAGTATTCCAAGCGTCGGCTCCTACCCATGTAAGAAGCGCTATTACAACACCAACATAAAGCCACTCATATGTAGCATGACCCATTATCTATATGTGCCCTCCGTTGGCTCGCGAGGTATAATATTCTTTTTATTACCTTCTCTGAATCTCCATCCAACATAGATAATACTACCCTGAACAACGGCACCTACAACAAAGGCTGCTACCATGCCTCTGTAAAAAAGAGCCCAAATTTCGACTCTTCTATTAAGATACTGCTGTGCTTGAGAAGAAGTAGATGATTCTTGAGCGAAGGCTGGCAGAATAACAAGACTTAAAATGAATATTGCAGCAAGAGGACAAAGAACTGCTAAAAGCAATCCCAAATTTGATCTTAGTAATTTCATGTGTTACTATTCCTCTGTTTTCAGTGCACAATAAGTTCTGTTATCTAATTTAAGGTTTTTGAAAACTATTCTAAATATTGTCTTATTAAATAATTAATCAGTTATTAGAGCATTTAATATGGAACTGATGATGACTTCATTCATACACTACAAACCTTATACCCATCCCTATAAGGAAAGACGATAGATGCGTGATAACATATACCCGAAAAATAACGAGATGTACTTATCAATTGCTCCTACAGCGCATTAACAAATTGACTCAGCAATTTTCTTTTCTCTGCCTTCATCAGATAAACGATTCCTATCACCAAAGAAAGTTCCAAAGCCTTATCTAATATTCCACCTAGGTCTACATCTTCTGGTACATTATTTGGTGAAAGAGGCGGTGGGAATATAACTGAATACGTATAAAGTCCCAGTAGTATCGAGCTGCCTACCAATCCAAAGAGGTTGACTATAACACTCTTGCGATAATACGATTTTGCGAATTCTCTGCTTTTACCTAGTATTGATTCGCTTGCAATAGTAAGCAATACATACATCATGCTATAAGCGATCTGAGAGGCTCCTGCAGCTAATAAAAATATGCTGTACTCTATCCTAAGGCCACCGTGTTCTGAATAAACTGCTAGGTGTACAATACCTGATGAAATTGCTAATAGAAGAACAGAATATTTTATGACTTCGTTTTTCTTCAAGTTTGGATAAAGGTTATTACCCCTATATTTTACCCTGTTTCTGTATGTGAATACTAAGACTGCTCCAAAAACAACGATGGCTGAAATTATTCCTCCAAATACTGCAAAGTTGAAGATATTTCCAAAGTTCTCAGAAACAGATACATTGAAAACTGCTCTGTCACAAGCGCAGTTTTGGTTACTGCTAAGTATACTTCTGGGAGGATCTACGCCATACAAGTTTACATGATCGCTATTAGTAGCACTGTCAGCAACACTAATGACTATTTCATAGAGCCCTATCCGTGGAAAGGTATAGTATAGATCGAAATCTCCTAAATTTTGCTTTGTCCAGGGATATACGCTAATCCGCTCTCCAGTACTTACAGAATAGATTTCTACCATCGTTAAGACATTATATACATCATTACCGTTCATATTATCCTGGATACTAAAGCTAATTTTGGTAGGATATTTCGGGGGAGTATATTCGGGATCGAGTTGTTCATTTATGTAATATTTGCCCAATCCTATTCCACCTGTATTGTAATGCGCTAAATGACTAAAATGTGCATAAGACTGTGGTACCAGATATGAACAACTAGAAAACAATATTATCAGGATGCAAGCTAGTATTAAAAAAGTATTTTTATAAACACCTATTTTAAATGGTGTTTGTCTAGCCATTATGACATGTGTATGGCAATGCGATAATATAATGTATAGTCATAGTATATTATACTGCTCGAGTGGAGGTGTAGCACACAAGCTGATGGCACACAAGATGACGCTTTACACATAAAGATATGATCATAATTCAAAGAGGCACAAATACTAACAGCATTTATCATAATATAACATGTTTGTAGTCAAGAAATCAAGCAACCGGGTGTGATTTATTGCAATTTATTAATTACTCCTTTATGTAACGATCCATCCCCATAACATTGACGCCACTGAGGGAGTAAACGTTGCTCTCATGTTTTAAAATCGTTAATGACGCATTTTGTATATGCCAGTTATAAAGGGCTTGGGGATTCAGATCAAGTAGAGTGGATAGTGCGGCCTTGATGGGGTCTAAATGAGTTATTAGCAGTACATTTTTGTCTTGGTGGTTTTTCATAACTTCATCTAACAAGTGTGTTATTCTTGATTTTACAGAACAAAAACTCTCGACACCATATCTTGTCAGCATTGAGTCGCTATCAGCATAGAATTTTAAGAATAGATTTCCAAACTTTTGAATTATTTCTTCAAAATTCATGCCAACTAGCTTGCCAAGCTCAATTTCGTATAACCTTTCGTCTATCTGATAGTCCAGTTCTAAAATTTTACAAACGATCTTTGCAGTTTCGATGGTTCTGATGACAGGACTTACATACACTTTTTGAATAGGTATATTCTTCAAGTACTTGGCTGTATCGGCTACCTGCTTTTTGCCATATTCAGTGAGATGTGATTCAATGTGCCTACCAACAAGTATTCTCTTGACGTTATTATCCGCTTGTCCGTGGCGCATCAATATTGCTAGCGGCAATTCACCCAAACTTTACATCTAGAGCATATTAATTTTGACTGGCTTAATTAGCGGTAATATGATAATATGAGGAGATGTGTTTTCTTGCAGTTGCACAGCGAATCGCCTTGCTTCCTGATATCCTTATATCTGATCTTTTGTGAAATGAGCCATACCACATGAGAATAGGAATAATCGGTGGAACTGGTGGGATGGGAGAAGGTTTTGCATTGAGATGGTGCTTTACACATGATGTCATAATAGGTTCAAGGGATGCTCAGAGAGCAAAACAAGCTGCAGACAACTACATCAAAATAGCTCTAGAAGCATATGGAAAGAGTATTACCGGTAGTATTACCGGGGATGATAATTTTGAACTTGCCAGAAATTGCGATCTCTTGATATTATCCGTGCCATATGAGAATATCGAGAGTACATGCAACAACCTTCAGCGAACAATAAGAGATGATTGTGTTGTTGTGTCTCCAATTGTCCCGATGACTAAAACTCAAGCAGGTTTTATTTACATTCCTTTTGAACAGAGCCTAAGAGCCGCCGCTTGTATGGTTGCAGATGCGTTACCTCCCCGGTCCAGAGTCATTTCTGCCTTCCATACTATTTCTGAGGTTAAATTAAGAAATGTAAAACAGAGCCTAGATGCCGATACATTTGTTTGCGGTGATGATATTAATACAGTGTCAAGAGTAAATAGTTTGATTTCTGAAATTAACGGTCTTCGTGCTATTTACCTAGGGCCTTTATCTATGACATACCAGGCTGAAATTCTAACTCCAATGTTATTAAATGCAGCGAAAATGAATAAAATGAAAAATCCTGGAATCAGACTAGTGTAGCATGTCATGGGATACAGTCGAAGAAAGAAAAACGCAGGCAGAGCAGAGAATCGTCGCGGAAGAAATTGGATGTCCGCAATGGGAATATTATTCATTGTCATGGCTGTCATAATTGCATTGAGAAATCTTTATTTTTTTACTACTCAGCTGTCCATTTGGTTCTATCTTGATAATTACACAAATGGTCAGATTAACAATGAGAAGTTTGTTATTGCAATGGTAGTCGCGGGTGGCATTTTGTTATTTTGGGGGTATTTTAAAAAGCGTGATGAATACGAATCACGCAGATTTAATTATGGATTGTAAGATCAAGATTTTTTTCTGATGATATCAAGCCATGATAAATGTGGGGAATTCCAGCTATAACCTGTTAACGCAGTCAATGCAGAATCAATAATCAAGGTTTAATAGTAGAGATCAACACATATGATTCGAACAGTATGGGTCTTATGAATCGTATTTCAACCGTCGTTAAACAAAAGGTTAGTACTCTTCTCGACAGATATGAGGATCCTAAAGAAGCCCTAGACTATTCCTATACAAAGCAGACTGAGATGTTAAATAAGTTAAGAAGAGACATTGCAGAAGTAATAACGGCCAAAAAGCGGCTGGAAATGCAAAAGGCAAAATTATGGGATAATATCCGTACGCTTGATGAGCAATCTAGACGTGCAATAGATGCAGATAGGGAAGATCTTGCTAGGCTAGCCCTAGAGCGAAAGAATGTCAATATGATGCGACTGCGTGCATTGGATAAGCAGATAACCGATATGCAGTCAGAACAAGAAAAGCTTCAAGATACAGAAAGACGCCTGTCTTCCAAAGTAGAGGAATTCAATTCAAAGAAAGAGGTCATAAAGGCCCAGTATTCAGCAGCAGAAGCTGAGGTTCGAATCAAGGAAAGCGTTACAGGGATATCAGAGGAAATGGCTGATGTAGGCATAGCAATGAATAAAGCAGAAGAAAAGGCTGAAAAAATGAAAGCCAAGTCTCAGGCTTTAGATGAAATGATAGATTCTGGTGTCCTCACAGATTATACTTCAAACACGAATGATGATGGAAGTGCCATAGAAAAAGAGCTAGAAGACGTTGCGTCACAAAGGGCGGTAGACGAAGAGTTGGCTAAACTAAAGGCTGAGCGTTCTAAAAAGAAAAAGCTCGGCGATAGGAGCGATGATGTCGTGGAAGAGCAAGAGACAGAAGAGGTACAGCAGGCAGCCACTTGATTCAAATGATGAATGTGAAAGATAAATTAAATTAGCAAAGTTAAAGGCTTAGAAACTTCATAAAATAAGATGGTAGTAAAAAATAGGAGGAATAAAGAGCACCATAATGAAAAAGACTAAATCCCCAAAAAAAGGTAAAGCGAAAACGGCTAAGAAAAGCGAATTTTCATCTAGGAAGCAAAAACCATCGAAACGAGGAAGCACATATCAAATCACAAGAGGCAGAAGCAGACAGTTAGCAAAAACTAGCAAGCAGCTTGCAAAACGAAAGCATCCTAGGAAAAAAAGTGGTAGTACTCGAGTTAAGCCCGTTACGAAGAACAAGATTGTAAGAATTATGGGCCATGGTCAGTTTAGCGTAGATACCAAAATATTGCAAAGGCTAAGTGAGATTGACGGCTTGCTTGTGCGACTGGTAAACATGGACAGGCCTGATGATAACGAATTCAAAAAGCATCTGGTCGATCTGACAGCTATTGTGGAAAAAAATGGAAAACAGATTGATCCAAAGGAAATAATCCAGTCTGATATCATCCTTCCCAGTGCCGACCTTTCAATCGATGAGGCAAAAAGGCTGTTTACAGGCGAGGGTGTCGTCCCAGAAATCTAAATAGTATAGGATTAGAAAGGCAAGTCCCACAGCGGATACCACATTGCCATATCCCGCTCGAATGGAATCTCATCCTGGATGCTTGCCATTATTCTCATCTCATTTTCTGTATCTCTGGTTTTTTTGCCAGAGAACGGCACAAAAGGATAAAATTTGTTAGATTTATAGTTATAAATTAAATACTGCATCTTATTGTTCTCGCTATTGTTGGATTTTTGTTCTCGGCTAAGTTCAAAGATCGATGCAAGTAATTGGCTTGAAAATCCTTTTTCCTGTATAGTATCACCTACGGCGGTTATAGCTGCTAATATGTCCTCTATTGTTCTTCCCTTGAGAATTACCCACAGATAGCCATAAGAGTCAATAATCGTACGATACTCTAGTTCAAAATCTGGCTTACTGATATTAAGAAATCTTTCAATTTCATCTTTCATTTCATTAAAATACATGCCACTAGCTGATTTAGCAGCCAAAGCGCATCTACCAGTAGGTTTTAAGCCAAGTTTAGTCTCCAATGTGATTGTTGCCGAAGAAAGAGAAAAAATTGCTTCAGAATCTATTTTTGATTTGTTCTTGTCATAGGAAATGCCGTTCCTAATTTTCCGAAAAAAGCTCAACTCATGGAAGCCTCCATCTCCATAAGCTTCTGTATTCTCTTTTCAACTGGTGGGTGAGTAGAAAAGAGATTCACAATGGTGCTCCCAGACATGGCGGGTACGATAAAAAATGCATTTAATCCTTCAGCCTGCCGCAAATCTTTTGTAGGCATTCGCTGCATATTACCGCTAATCTTCATTAAAGCATTCGCTAGCTTGACTGGCTTTCCCGTCATTTGTGCAGATCCCCTGTCTGCAGCGAACTCTCTGTAACGCGAAATAGCGCGGATAATAAGAAAGCTAATAATCCACGTGAGGATTGCGACAACTATTACGATAGCCATTCCTCCTCCATTATTGCGGTCTCTACTGCCGTAACCATATCCGTATCCGTAGCCCATACCACCGTAGAATCCAAACTGCATAAGATACCACGCAACGGTAGAGAATAAGCTTGCAAGTGTTAGAACAAGAACATCGCGGTTTCTAATATGCGTCAGTTCATGTGCCAACACACCTTCTAATTCCTCTGTATCAAGCAGATCCATAAGTCCTGTAGTCACAGCTACCACAGAGCTGCTCTTTCCTTTACCAGTCGCAAATGCATTAGGCATTTTTGTATTAATTACAGCTATCTTCGGTTTAGGAAGATTATTTCTTGCAATAATTCTTTCTACAACGTCATGTAGTTTTGGATACTGTTCTCTTGTCACTGTCTTTGCTCCTGAGCTCCAAAGGACGATCTTGTCTGAGAAATACCACTGTAACAAAATCATTATAGAGGCAACTACGGTTATTGAAATAAAATCTAGACCAACGTAGGCTAGTACACTAAGAAACAAAATATAGAGTAGCGCAAGAATGCCAAAACTAAGAAGTATTCGAACAGTTAGGCCGGTATCACGTCTCTGCCACGATGGTCTTCTTGAAACAGACAAGTGTAGATATAATTAGACTGAAACCACTTTTAATTATTTGCCTGAATTATAAATAAAACGCTCTAGCTTATCCATTGCATTCTCTAGGACTTCTTCACTGGCAAGATAAACTATTCTAAAATGGCCCGCACCAAATTCTGAACCAAATCCAGATCCATGAACAGTCAATACCCCTGTATTATTTAGTAGATCAAGAACAAATTGCAAATCATCGTTCCAACGGGAGTCCATATTGATTTTTGGAAAAACATAGAAAGCGCCATGTGGTATTTTACAAGTGACTCCTTCGATTGCATTTAGACGTTTTACTACGTAGTCTCGTCTTCGATGTAGTTTTGCAACCATGTCTTTAATATGGTCTTGAGGTCCTCGCAATGCTTGTACCGCTGCTTTTTGGACAGGAAGATTTGCAGATATACGAACCCTGGCAAGCTTAGGAACATTCTTTCGGAAAGAATCGAGTCTTTGTGAAGAGCTATTTATACAAATATATCCACATCTCCAACCTGTCATCAGGTACGCTTTGGAAAAGCCATTAAGTAAAATCAAGGGAGCGTCTTTTGCCACGCTTCCTATGCCAGTGAACTGATTATCAAAAACAATTTTATCATATATTTCGTCGCATATTACATACAAATCATGTTCAGCTGCCACGTCAACTAATTGCTGCAGGCTTTTACGATTGAAAACTTCTCCCGTCGGATTGTTTGGACTGATTATACATAATGCCCTAGATCTGGAAGTTGCCTTAGATCTTAGGTCTTCAATATCAGGTCGACCATCGTCATGTAGTTTAAACTCTACTGGTTTTCCTCCATAGAATTTGACATATGAGGCATATGGCGGATAATATGGTCCCGGCATAAGAACCTCGGTATTAGGGTCGACTACAGAAGCCATAGTCATATCGAGTCCTTCCGAAACACCATTTGTAATTAACACATCGGCTTCTTCTATCGAAAGTCCTTTTTGTTTTTCTTTATCAACAACTGCATTTCTTAGGTCAGGGAGTCCTTCAGATTCGGTGTAATAGTTTTCATTGTTCTCTACTGCACCAATCAATGCCTGTTTAATATGATGAGGTGTATTGAAACCATATTTGACAGGATCCCCTATATTGAGATATATTATCTGTTTTCCTGTCGCTTCATATTGTCTTGCATGAGAAATTATATCACGTATAGCATATTCTACACCTGCAGTTCTATCTGAGACTTTCAATTGATATTCTAAGGTTACAATACCTAGTTAAACTGTTGCGCACCTATGAGATATCTTGCTGTAATGATCACCCTTCTATAGTCATCAGAGCTTAAATTTGACTTGAAAGAGAGGTTGAATATAATATGATTTTTTTGGATTGCATGTCATTATTTTACAAAGATATCTATCTAGTATCAAGGTGTGCGATGGCAGTTCAATTGATATATGGCACAATCAATGAAGCCAAATAGGGCCCGTAGCGTAGCTAGGATATCGCGGCGGTCTTCGGAACCGCAGGTCATGGGATCGAAGCCCATCGGGTCCGCTTTTCTTAAAGTTTTAATTACTTTTCAAATAGAACTTGTTTAATTCTGATCGTTAGTATTCCTCTTTCATGATACAAGTCTCCAATGGCTCTAAACTCTGAGCCAGTTTTTAAGAGATCTCGTGGTCCATCATAGTCGTATTGGTTAAGCCTTGCATGCCACCTCTCGTCAATTGTCACAAGAGCCTTTCCAGGCAAAATTTTCTCGACATGTACATTATAGATTTTCCCTGGGTATTGTTTAAGACTCTCAGCTGTTGTCAGCCTTCCATCGTCTAACCACTCTATCTTCTTTAGCTTTTCGAGTTTCTTTATTGCTTCGACTAGGACCAGATTTTCAAGCTGCAAGTTGTCGCGAAGCTCGTCGGCATCGATACCATGTTTTCCCGCCTTCACTAACTGTAAATAAATGAGCCTAACTGCTCTTTGTACACCCCTTCTCAATTTACCGGTGACCAAATCTGCTTCGAGGACAGAAGAGATCTGCCTGCTCCTTGTCTGTAATCTGCTTAAGTGCCCTCTTCTTGCGTCGTCACCATCTGGTGACTTGCTATCTTTTATCTCCAATTCAATTCTTTTTGTTAAATTTTGTTGCAGTCTTGATTGTCTATTTTCGATTACTGATAATTCCTCCGAGGTCATGAGATTGGGCTTGAATGGTAGCCTGTTCATTTGCTTTAAAGAGATATTGGTTATATTACTCAAACGTTTGTGCATCATTTCTATACGCCTTTGGCTTGCAAGATGATAACGTCTGTCAACCGTCTCGTCGGCAGCAAGTATGATAACTGAGCCTGCCGACTTCCTTCCAGTTCTACCTTTCCTTTGGATATACCTTATTTCGCTTGGTATTGGTTCATAAAAGATCACGAGATCCACTTCGGGTATATCAAGCCCCTCTTCAGCTATGGACGTTGCTACAAGAACATTAAACTCTCCATTTCGAAATAATTCAAGAACCGTCGCTTGTTCTTCCTGCCTCATTCCTTCATCACCCTGCCTCTTTGCTTGACCTACAAACCTTGAAGACCTGATGCTGCTCTTGGATAAGATATCTGTTATATGCCTAGCAGTATCCCTATACTGAGTAAATATCAATATCCTAGATCTACTCTCTTCAGGAGCATTCACTGAGGACTGAAGATGCTGCTTCACCAGTTCCAGCACACGCTTGACCTTGGGGTGCTCTTTTTGTATTCCTGATATGAGCGCTTTGGCTTCTAAAATTCTAGGATCCCTGCGCAGAAATGATTGTGTCTTTGAGTCATCTTTCTCTGCCCTATCCAGGAATGCCTTGAGCGAATATGAACCCTGGCTACCCATTAGCTCAATGCAATACATCAAACTCAGAGCAGCTGATTGATTTGAAAGAGCAATATAAATTGGCCCTCTTTGCTCTTCCATCGTAAGTTCAAGGTTGTATCGAAGAAGATCTCCTGCCTGTATCAAATCTCTTTTGAATATCCAGTCAATTCTGTTTTTCGTAACTATACCTCTTTGAATAAGCCATTTCAATTTCTCATCCAATACGGATCGGAGTAGAGATATAACATACATATACTCCTCTGGTAGGTTAAACCACTCCCACTTGACATCAATTGGGTTGACATAGGGTTTTACATCGGGGTCCTCTTCCGTTCTGTATTCCATGTTCTCAACTAAGAGGTTATCACAAACTTCTTGCACTCTCTTCCTCTCAGCGCCAGGGCTAGCAGTTAGCGCTAGTAATAAAGGATTAGATGACTGCTGTATGTAGTGTCTTGCTATTGAAGTATATGCATAATCTTTTACCGCTCTATGTGCTTCGTCAAATACCAATAAACTAAAGTCACTTAAAGATAATCTACGTTCACTTATGTCATTCTTGACGACTTCAGGTGTGGCAAACAGCAATCTTATACGCCTCTGGTTCCATACTGCAGAACGATATTCAGGAGGAGTCTTTCCGGTTACGCATGCTGTCTCCTCTTGTAGTACCTTCAATGCTGACAGGAATGACATCATATGTTGGGATACCAGTGGCCTTGTCGGTGCCATTACCAATACACGCATATCCTTATACTTGTAAAGCATATTTGCGCAAACAAGCAAAGCTACAATTGTCTTTCCAAGAGAAGTTGGAAGAATTACAAGCGTGTTTCTGTAGCAACATGACTCGGATATAGCCTTTTGATAACTTCTCAGCTCTAAGCATCTATTCCATACAAGCGGATGTTCTACGTACTGCAGCGGCGACAATTCAATAGGAGAACTATTCACAATACATGCAAATAATCATTTAGCAAATATAAAATGAGCTATATGTTCTACTACAGCCATAACAATTTTCTTTCTAAACTACGAATAGTTTTAAGAATCTTGCTGAAAGCCAAACTTTGTTATTGATCATAATACAGATTAAAAAAATGGCTTCGTTATATCTCGAAGATATCTCTCTGATCTGTTGTCGGTCGTTTTCTTTGAGGATTAACTTCATCGATACTCTTTGCTAGCTGAGATAGCTTTGGGTTGAAGACTAGTCTATTTATTTCTCCTATTTCAGCTTCTGATCTGAGTACTATTCCTCTTTTCTTTGAAGGAGACCCAGTAGGATCTACAGGATTTACTTCTATTGCTAATGTCGCTGGCCTTCCCTTAAATGGCGGCAACTTTAGAAGAAACACCCCGGGTATACTAGTCGGCTTTCTTTCCCAATCTGTGCCGTCCCTCAGAAATTCTAGTAGTCTTTCATCGATGCTCATGATATAAGATCAATTGAAATTCAATTATTTTATAGATATAAAAACATAAAGTCTGACCATTTCCATTGATGACACATATACGATATTTCCGCTACTAGTTGACAAGAATTTAGGATTTAGTTTTTTGATATGTGATATAAACCTTAAGCTGTGAATCAAAACATTAAAACTTTTGATTGGCATTCATTAAGTTTGCGAAATGGTAAAAATGTCATTAGATTACCACAATGGAACAATCGTAATAAGTGGGATAGCTAATCTGCCTTTCGCGACCCTTGATCCCCGGACCAATTCCCTTAGGGCTCCAGCTCTTTACTACATAAATTTAATCGAGCACATGAAACAAAGTAATATAGAATATATCGATAACGTTTTGGACCTAATTCCCTCTAAACATTTGAACGTAGGGAGCACAAAAAATAATAGTGCTAATTCTAATGATAATGATTCGTCCAATTCATCCCTTAGAGATTACCAGCGAGAGGCTATTACCAGTTGGATCAAAGCCAAAATGAGAGGCTGCATAGTCTTGCCGACTGGTGCTGGTAAAACACTGATAGGCATGGAAGCGATCAAGGCGATAGATTCTGCATCATTAATCGTAGTACCGACTATCGATCTTATGGAACAATGCACATGGAATCTGTCAAAATATTTTAAATGCGTAAAGATAGGAAATCTTGGACGGGGCTATGATAATATTCAACCCATCACAGTTGCGACATATGATTCTGCGTACCTACGTGCGTCTAAGATTGGAAACAAGTTTTCATTAATAATATTTGACGAGGTTCATCACCTAGCTGCACCTGGCTACAGATCAATAGCGGAACAGATGGCCTCACCATTTAGATTGGGCCTTACAGCAACAATAGAGCGAGAGGATAGAAGACATATAGAACTTCCAAATCTTGTGGGAGAAACAGTATTCCAGCTGTCATCTGACCGGCTTGCTGCTAGACAATACTTAGCACCATATGAAATAGAGACAAGAGAAGTCATAATGCTGCCTGAGGAAATTAGGGAATACAATAAGAACTATAACAAGTATCAAGATTGCTTACTACGACTTGGTTTTAAGTATACCATTGCATTTCAAAAATTAATTTTGCTATCAGGCAGAAATAAGATTGCCAGACATGCCGTGTTGGCTAGAAAAAAAGCAATGTATATAGCTCTAAACAGCAGATCAAAAATACAAGAGCTAAGGCAAATACTTGCAGAAAATAGAGGAGTTAAAACTATTATATTCACACAGCATAATAGGCTAGTTTATGAAATATCAAAAACTTTTCTGATACCATTTATTACCTACAAGACAGGTAAAGGAGAGAGGCTAGATGTACTGAAGCGCTTCACAGAGGGAAGATATAACGCTATAGTTACATCCAAAGTTTTGGATGAGGGTTTCGATGTACCAGATGCTGTGCTTGGTATAATTGTCAGCGGAACAGGAAGCAGAAGGGAATTTATTCAGAGGCTTGGAAGGCTTTTAAGGCCTAAATTGGATGTATATAAAAAAGCAAAACTTATTGAGATTATCTCTGCCAGAACTACTGAGACACACACCAGCACAAAGAGAATGAATGCACTGGGTAATGAGGATACGAAAGAAGATAATAATCAGAAATCTGGAAGGAGAACAGAAATTAAGGCATTTTGTTTTGCCAACAATAATAATAATATTAATTTTGATTGCACAGCATCGCTAGCAGTATCAAATGCAAGGACTTCGAATCTTATCCTAAAACAAAAATGGCAAACTACTGAGAGTCAAAATAACGAATGTGAGACGGTATAGGGTATAGGGCATGTTACCTGTTCAATTACTTAGAGCGAGAATAAAAAATAGGGGAAAAAATATAGATCCGCTCTTTTGCGAACATATTATTGATGACGACCGCGGCAATGGCTATGAGATCCATTTAGCCTCAAAGCTGATTGAAGAATTTGAAGAGGCTTGGAAAAATAAAGAAAGGAATGGAGTGCTCGCTGATAGAATAGGCCTACTTGAAGAGCAATATGGAGATTACAAGTTAGTAAGAGGATTTTACACACTTCTTCAGAGAAGGTGTATTTTAGGTTCGAAGAAAAGTATAGCCACAGAGACAAGTGGCAGTATAGCAAAAAGCTCCATAAGTAGCAGGGTTAACCAGAACATTCCTGGTTTAGGATATCAGTCAATTGATCCATTCAGTATTAGGAGGGAACTATTTGAAGAATCATCTAAGAGAGGTTTTGCATTAACAGATTTTAAGAGAACAGAAATTATGGATGCAGTGGCATCAAGACTAGGAATAAGTATGGCCAGTCTATCTGAGGCTATGTGGAGTGACCTAGAGGATAACCTCATAATTGAACATTTTTTTAAGATAACTCCAAAGGAACTTGTAGGATGGTATAACCTGTCTCTAATTCAAACGCTGCTATTCAATTGCACAGAACTAGAGTTTTCCGTAAGCGGAGGATCAAACTGGAAACGTGTTTTGAGGGATCTAAAAAGACTTGGTCTCATGTATCATCTGGAACAACGGCAACAGGTCAGCAGAGAGCAAAAAGAAACGTATCCAGATGACAAGATACAGCAAGTCGCAAATTGCCTGTCTGCAGTAAAAGATGATGCCACCACCATAGTATGTTCTGTAAATGGCCCTTTGAGTATATTCAAATTAACTGATCGATATGGGACATCGATTGCAAAGCTGCTTCCATCAATAATTTCTACTGATAAATGGTTTATTTCAGCTTGGATTGTAAGAAAGAATTTAACCTCCGGGAAGAGGGTATATGAATTTGAACTATCATACAATAGATCTCCTTTGTTGTTACGTGAACCTGTTCGCGATAGAGTTAAAATTAGCAGCTTGAATCAAGAGTTTGTCTCAGGTAGTACTGATATTACTAGTAATACTTGCTATGACAGCAAAGTAGAAGAAAACTTTGCAAAGAGGTTTATACAATCCGGCAACGGGTGGAGCCTAACAAGAGAACCTGATCCGATTATTCTATCTAATGGCAAAGCGTTGATCCCGGACTTCTTGTTTGAAAAATATGGCAAAAGGATATACCTCGAGATAGTAGGATTTTGGACCAAAGAATACCTTGAAAAGAAGTTTGAGAAGATAAGAGACGTATCAGTAACAGAAACAACTAATAGAGTTGACTTCCTAATAGCAGTTAACAGCGACTACCATGCCGCTTCTAGTAACGTTGCTGGCACCAAAGTAAAATTAGGCATTTCACAGCTATCTAATTTCATCCAGAAGAACCATCTAATAATGTACAAGAATGACAGTGTACCTCTAAGGCCTATATTGGAATATCTAAAGTATATTGAACAAAGGATCGAGCAACAAATGGTAAGCCAGTATTCTAAGAGCTTGCTAGGAGAACTAGATCACATTATTGAAGTGGCTGATCCGAAGAATAGCATAATATCGGTTGAAGATATCGCCAAAAAATACAATATATCGATCGAAGCCGCACTAAGTATTATCAGGTCTGAAGCTGAGATAGACGAAAATAAAAAAGAAAATGAAAATTATGATAAAAATGATCATACCAAGTTCATAATAGTAGACAAGTACCTGATCTTAGGTCCAAAGGCAAATGAGTTGAAGTCGCTCTTAGAGAAAACAACAAGGTATAATGAGGCTAGTATACTTTTTATGAAAAATGGAATTCCAGAAGAATGCCATCTTGATCTTATCTCTAAATTGGGATTTAACATAATATGGAAAGGTATAGATTATAATACGGCGACTATTGAAAAGAAATATTCGTAGACTTAGTTTTTTTTTGCCATTCCATACTTTGATCGTAGCGAAAAATCTAAGAGATTCTTGGCAGGGTCGTTAACTATCGCAACAAGATATGCAGGTCCAGCGCAATTCAATAAATTATCAATTAATATTAAGAGGATTAGGATGTATGTATAAATTATTTATTATATTGAAAACTATAAATCTCGAGTTATAGATTGAAGTATTTATTTCATTAATAACTGCTACAGGCGTATAGTAGGCGAATTTTATACTTATATTCTCAACAGTATATACGTACATATAGTATTCTGTTTGCAAGGCCATTATAATATTACCATCATAGGAAGCGGCATTTTAGGCACCTCAGTAGCATATTTTTTATCTTCCATATATGGCTCAAAGGTTCTAGTGATCGAGCAGGAAAGAAATGTCGCATTCCATACGAGCAGCAGGAATACAGGGAAAGTACATGCACCCATTCTTTATGATCCATTGAAGAAGAAGCTTTTTGCTAAAGCTGCGTTTCTAGGGTATGACATGTGGTACAAGTACTCCAATCGCAAACAAGTGCTTTTCAAGCAGGACGGTGTCTTGGAGGTTGCTATCGATCAGAGGGGTATGGATAGGCTTCAGAGATACATGGAATGGGGAGAAGCAAATGGCCTAAGACCAGATGAGGAAATTAAACTCTTAGAAAAAAATGATGTTAAAAAGCTGGAGCCTAGCGTTCATTGTAATGCCGGATTGTACTGCTCAAGAGATGCTTCAGCAGACTATGGATGTCTGACAAGACGCCTTTTTCAGGATTGTGAGTCATTTGGATGTAGTTTCTTACTTGGACACAGACTTAGGGCCGTAATGCAGTCAGGTCATGAAGGGTTAATAATGATCGTAGATGGCGGAGAAAAAGAAAAAAGAATCACGACTGAATTTCTAATTAATGCTGCTGGCGGAAATGCGCTAGATATTGCACACTCTATGTATTTGGCCGAAGAGTTTACAGATCTTCATTTTAGAGGAGAGTATTGGCAGGCTCCGGCAAAATACCGAGACCTTACAAAACGAAGCATCTATTCTGTACCCAAAATACCTGACTACCCTTTCCTAGATCCGCATTGGATAGTTCGTATAGATGGAAGACGCGAAGTCGGTCCAAACGCTGTTCCAGTTTTTGGTCCCTATGCATATGACTGGAGAAAAAACCTAAAATATTTCCTACCAAAAATATTTGAATCGTTGAGAACGACTGGTGCTCGAAAGATCCTTTTTGATAGACAATTCTTATCTCTTATCAGCAATGAACTGAAAAGTTCGCTTTCCAAATCTGCAATGATAAACAGAGCCAAAAAATTTTTGCCTCAGTTAACTGTATCTGCATTTTCAAGAAAGGGAACAGCTGGTATTAGATCCCTATTGGTAAACAAGGATGGAAGATTTGTACCAGATACATTAATAATTAAACAACAGGATTCCATACATGTTCTAAACTATAATTCTCCAGGCGCCACCGGAGCCTTGCCTATGGCCGCAATGATCGTAAACCAATTATTTGAAGATGGCGTCCTCAGTTCTGTAGGCGATTGGGTTGAAGGTAAATCAATGTGGGACTTCAGGGAAATTGCCCATAAAATGAATACATAAGATTATGCTTATCTATCCAAAGCTCCTAGTGAGTATGATTGTTGGCGTTTTTGATTCGCTTTTACTTTTCCTACGTGAGCTAAAAAGGTGGAAGATTTCTATTTTGTTAGCTAGATGTTTTTATTGCTTTGCTTTTGTTAAAAAACAAAAGGTAAAGATTGGCTATAAAATGCTTCTTTAGCGTTTAGTACGCCTTGCAGCTGAGGCTATTACGTATGCCAATCCTACTATCAGGCCAAATGCCAATGGTATCCACACGCTGAAACTCTGCTGACTGAAATTTATTTGCTCTATTAAACTACTAATGAATTCCATTTCTCTTATAGGATTCCCTTAGGTATAATATAAGGTTTATATTGTAACATTGGCGTAAATTGCTTTAGTATGTATCTATCCATGATGTCTATATACCCCCTTCTTATTTCATTCTACACTTCCAATTTTTAATTTATTTTAAGAAGCCTATCAATTTACCATAGTAAAGTGCTCAATATCGTGTTTCTATGCGGTGAGATTAAATAACGCTAAATTGAAGTGCATGGTAACATGAAGATGCAAAAGGAACTTCGCAAGTTTTGTCCCAAATGCAAGACTCATACAGTACAATCAGTATCCATATATAAAAAAGGGAGGGATAGGAAGACAGCAGAGGGTGCTCGAAGGCACGCAGAAGACAAGAAAGGCTATGGAGGACAAAAGTTCCCAGAGCTGAAGAGAACTGCCAAGACTACGAAAAAAATCACTTTACGATATACATGCAAGAATTGTCAGAGAAAAACAATGAATGAGGGTATAAGAATGCGCAAAATGGAGATCCAAGCTTAATCGTTGTGAGTGAGTGAATTATGGCAAGTAAAAATACTATAATGGTCCCAAAACCAAGTAGCAGATTTATATCTGTCCAATGCACACAATGCGGAGAAAAGAGAATTTTGTTCAGTCATAGCACAAGAGATATACATTGCAAGTCTTGCGGAGAGATAATTGCCAAGAAAACAGGATCTAAAGCAAACATTGTCGGAAAAGTTCTAGACACATTTGACTAGGTACGGCACATCATCCTTTCGGCGGCCTCGAAGTCAGATCTTGTATTAACATTAACTGCAACTCCTTTTTCGTTTAATATTATGTAGCGTTCCGCTATTCTAGCTGTACCATAGACCTTTGTGGAGTCAATTATAGAGATACCTGTATGACAATACTGCCGTGAATTGATGCGAACTATTACACTAGGTTTGATTCCCATACCAATGACATATTGTTTGGCAGATAAAACTGATATGCAAGCGTCTTCCTGTCTCCATTGCGAAACAGTTTCCCTAACATTTTTTAATTCTAGCAGTGGAAGATCTGCAGGCACGACAAAAACTGTCGCTGGTTTAAGTATGTTTAGTACCATGGAGATGTCATGTGAGTAGCTTCTGCCTTCAGTTTTTATTATATCTACCTCATGCGACAAATTAGCGTCAACATATGCAGCAGTCAGCAGGGCATTGTAGCTTGTTGCTACAACTATTCTGCGGAATTTTTCAGATTTTACAAGGGTATTGAGAACTAACTCGACCATGGTTTGGCCCTTTAATTTTAACAAGGGTTTTTCAATGCTCGCGAATTCCCGCATGCGGCTTCCCTTGCCGCCACACATTATAGCTGCCATCATCAGGTCTTAGACAACGTTTGAATTGCTTTAAAACCATGCTGAAATTGCGATGATGAACGTACTATTAAATAAGATATTATAGTACGTATGGCTTTTTCATGCGATAATAAAATACGCAGGCCATTTCGAATGCCTGTTGCTGGAAATACATGGCAATAAGGCATGAGCAGCGACAAAGAAGGATATATCATAGTAAGAATACACGGCTAGTTTTATGCGTTGACGATCTCTGGGTCCTTGACAACTATTAGTAGCATGAATAAAAAGCGGTATGGTTATTTAAACTTCAAACATAATTGTCTAAATAATCTTCGGTATTGTCCTGCATTAATACAATACCAAATTGATGAGACTCGATTCATATGCTTTTGCATACTTCGCTGGTCAAAACAAAGTATTCATTTAATATGCCTATTTTTGCTCCAACACACGATCATACTACTAATATGATCGCAGCTAGCGATCTAACACAAGACAATTATGACATCATAGCCGATAGAACTATCAAAGAAGCTAGTCGAGTAATCTCATTTGATGCACCCATAACATCGCCAGAAATGCCACCAAAGGACTTATTTGAGAAATGCTGTATAAGCGCTGCAATTGCTAATGATACACCAAGTGCTAAAATACCAAAGTAGCCACTTCCGGTGAACCATATGATGGGAATGGATAATACTGTCGCAACCAATATTTTTCGCTTGTCTTTCATGGCACTGGTAAAGGGAGAGCTGAAACCATCCCAAGCTGATATCCCCATATGAGCCTGCATAACCATTATAAATTTTGCAGTTACCTCCGCGGCAACAATGCTGCTTAGCAATTTAATCCCGTGATGAAAGCTGGATATTGCAATAATCATGCCCGCTACATAAAGAGCTACCGCCATAACCCCTGCAGATCCTACTGCAGGGTCGCGCATAGCATTGTGCTTGGTTATCTTTTCACCCTTTATCATCAATCCGTCAGCAAAATCAGCTAGCGCATCCGTATGATGCAAACCAGTTATCAAAACTAATGCTGTCGTGACTACAAAACCGATTATGAGTGGCTGGAGGTAAAGTGAAATTCCATACGCCAACCCTCCGGTAATACATCCGATTATTAGGCCTGCTAGCGGAAAAAAATGCATCATATTTGCAACGCTATTCAAATCTGTGTCAGATGATTTTTGGCCAGGTATTATTGTCAAAAATGAAATAATTGCCTGTATTGACCTAAATACCAAAGATTATTTTCCACCAGCCTGCGACATACAGCATAGTTATTAATGGAGCAGAAAAGACCACA
>Ga0173481_10000026_pt1 | contig 20627 bp, 20 predicted proteins | sample NitcycUS073202C2_FD_136667 | JGI IMG/M metagenome (GOLD analysis project Ga0173481, IMG submission 136667) | Soil microbial communities from Arlington Agricultural Research Station in Wisconsin, USA - Nitrogen cycling UWRJ-S073-202C-2 (version... ... | reverse complement strand
GCGCCCGCCCAGTCCAGCGTCAGCGGGTGACGGGATGCGACGTACTTCGGGATCTCATTGAATTTCCGGGCGATGTCGGAGGCAGATCCGGTGTGGTCCGGCCAGTACGACGCGAAGATGTCGTACGTCTTCCGGCCGAGCACGAGCGCGTCCATCACCGCGATCCCCTCGCCGATGGATCGGCCGTCGACCTCGTCGGTGAGCGGCGCCTGCCACCCGCCGTACGGGAAGCCGGACTCGCGGTCCTCATCCGGGCCGCCGGGAGCCTGGGCGACTCCGTCGAGGGTGGTGAACAGATCGATGTAGATGCGACCGGTCATGGTCGCCTCCTTCCGAAGGGCGGATGCCGCAGCATCCGCGGATCATGCGGCGAGCGCGGCGGCGTCCGCCAGGTCGATGTGGAACGTCGCAGCGAACCGCTCCAGGAGCGTCGCATCCCCTGAGACGACGGCCAGGATGTCCTGATCGATCGCCTCGGCCGGCGTCAGCTCGCCGGAGATGATGTGGCGGATGCCGGGGCCTGCCGCGAAGACGAGCTCGGGCTCACCGGCCGGAAGCGCGCCGCCGACGGGCGGCGCGACGGGGGCCAGCTGGGCGATGCGGAGCGCTTCGCCGTCGACCTGCACACGCAGCGCGACGGAACCGACGTGCAGCTCGTAGTCGGCAGGCGCCAGCGTGGCTGCGGCATCCGCTCGGAAAGCCGTCCGCAGCGCCATCGTGAGCGAGTCCGCGGTGACGATGTCGTCCGGGCCGGGCTCGCCCATCTGCGCGAAGCCCCACCGACCCAGCGCGAGCACGATCGGCTCGAGCTGCCGACCGTACGGCGTCAGCTCGTAGACGAGTCCGGTCCGGTACAGGGGCGCACGGCGCACGATCCCGCCCTCCTGCAGCTCCTTGAGCCGCGCGGAGAGGATGTTGGTGGGGATCTTGGGCAGTCCCTGCTTGAGGTCGGTGTATCGGCGTGGACCCACCATCAGGTCGCGGATGATGAGCATCGCCCACCGCTCACCGATCAGCTCGACGGCAGACGTGAGCCCGCAGTACTGTCCGTAGCTGCGTGTGGCCACCGCTACGCCTGAGCGTGCTCGGCCATGTAGGCCTCGGGTCCCTGCTCCGCCGCCTTCGGGTCCATGTAGAGGAATCCGAGGATGTTGCCATCCGGGTCCTCCAGGTCGCGGCTGTACATGAAGCCGTAGTCCTGAGCAGGCTTGGGCTCGCTGCCGCCGTTGGCGAGGCCTGCGGCCATGACCGAGTCGACGTCATCTCGAGAGTCGCGGCTGAGCCCGATGCTCGTCTGCGCGTGCGTCTTCGGGTCGATGATCTGCTTGTCGGTGAAGGTCGCGAAGTACTCCTTGGTGAGCACCATGAAGAAGACGTTCTCGTCCCAGACGATGCAGGCCGCATTCTCATCGGTGAACAGCGGGTTGATGCCGGCACCGAGGGCCGTGTAGAACGCCTTCGACCGCTCCAGATCGGTGGTCGGCACGTTCACGAAGATGCTGGTCATGGCTTGCTCCTTGCCGTTGGCAGGCTCACCGCGCGGGGTGCGGGTGGCTCGTGAGACCATGGTTGCAAAAAACAAGCTTGCTTGTCAATAGCAAGTAAGACCTCAGTCGCGGACGCGCACCATCTCGTTGTGGGGGATCAGATACTGCCGCTGCAGCCAGTCCCCGAACCGGCTCACCTTGAGGCAGCCGGCGGAGTCCCTGCAGGCGATGACGGGGTCATGCGCCGCGTAGATCGCGAAGACCTTCAGCTTGCGCGCGAGCGGGTCGCGGTCGATGTTGGCGCGCTGCTGTGCGGTCGGGTAGCCCATCGCATACTGCACGATGTTCGGATCGATGAGTCCCGCGTCGACCTGCGCGGCGACGATCCGGCCGACCGACCGGTGATCCGGGTGGTCTCCGCTCGCACCATCGGCGAATCCCGGAAGCGAGGCCAGCACGCTGGTCGCGTGGTAGCCGGAGGCGACCTCGACGACCATGCTGTTCAGCTGCTCGAGAGTCACCTCCACGTCGGTGTCGATCGTGTGGAGCACCGGCAGGTCGCCGACGATGAGCTCATTGAGGCTCTCCCAACCGGTCCGCTGATAGCCGCCGCCGTTCACGCCACCGTCCGCCAGCCGAAGGAACAGAATGGAGATCCGGCTGTCGCCTTCCGGCTGCGTGACGGTGAGGGTGAGACCGTTGCGGAGCAGAACCGTCCGGTCGTGCCACGGGCCCGATGTGCCGCGCACCGCATCGTAGGCCGCACGGATGCCGGCCTCTCGGTTCGCCGCGTAGGGCGAACTGCCCGCCCCCGCATCGGAGCCGGTGAAGAACAGGGTGCGCAAGCACTGCCCGTTGTCGAACGCCTGCTGGAGGGCGGGGTTGGCGAAGATAAGGTCGTCGTCGTAGTGCGCCCAGAACGAGACCGCCGTGCCGGCCGGGCAGGGTGGATCGATCAGTTGCAGGGGTGATGAGAAGACGGTGCCCTCGGGATCGGTCCGCGCCGCATCGCGCGCCACCACTCCCGCGATCTCGCCGCACTGCAGCGTCGACGTGAAGAATCCGAGCGCGTCCGCCGCCCACTGCGAAAGATCCCGCAGCGGCATCCCCGGAGCGGCCGGATCCGCCGCCGCCAACCCACCGCAGGCCGTGGCCATCGCAACGATCTGGTCGCCGGTGAGGTTGTTGCGCGAGGCCGGCTCGGTGACGGTCGGGGTCGGCGTTGCTTCGGGGGTTGCGGTCGCCTCTGGCGTGGTGGCGGTCGTCGCGGTCGGCGTCGCCGCGCCCGGTACCGCCGAGCCGGCGCACCCGCCCAGGGTCAGCACGACCACCAGGGAGGCGCAGAGCACCCCCCACACAAACCCACCGTGACGCAAACGTCCCCCCAGACGCAGAAAAACCCCCGCACGATCTTAGCGTGCGGCCGCACCCGTCCCTGAGACTCCGCCGCTCGGGGGATGCCGCCCCGGTGCGCTCCGCCGTAGCGTGGAGGCGTGGCATCCGTCGATCATCTCCTCACCCGCGCCGCGCCCACCCCGCGTGAGCTTCGCGGCGACATCGTCTTCGCCGCGGTCATCTTCGTCGGGGCGATCCTCAGCGCGACCCTCAGCGCGATCGCGGGCATCTACGGCGACGAGCAGGGTTCGCTGCAGCTTGCGCTGGTCTACGCGTTCGTCCTCGCCGCGCCGCTCGCGGTGCGGCGCCGCTGGCCGGCGACGGTCGCCGTCATCATCGCGGTCGCGTACTTCGCAGCGGTGACTCTGCGCATCCCCGAGGTCTACGTGGGGAACATCGCGATGTTCATCGCCCTGTACACGGTAGGCGCCTGGTCGACCGACCGACGCCGTGCTGTGATCGTCCGGGTCGCCATCATCGTCGGCATGTTCGCGTGGCTGATCATCGTGATGTACCGCGATGCGATCACGCAGGCGGATGACGCCGACGTGATCGCGGGTGCGGTCTCGCCGTTCGTGGCCCAGGTGCTGATCGGCATCCTGGTCAACGCGCTCTACTTCGGCGGCGCGTACTACTTCGGCGAGCGGGCGTGGTCCTCGGCCGTTCAGCGCGCCGCGCTCGAGCAGCGGACCGCGGAGCTCGAGCGCGAGCGCGAGGTCACCGCGGCGCAGGCGGTCGCGCTGGACCGCGTGGGCATCGCCCGCGAGCTGCACGACGTCGTGGCGCACCACGTGTCGGTGATGGGCGTGCAGGCGGGAGCGGCGCGCGTGATGCTCGACTCCGACGTCGATCAGAGCCGGCGCCTGCTGGCAGGCATCGAGGCCTCTGCCCGCGAGGCGATCGACGAGCTGCACCGGCTGCTCGACACGCTGCGCACGCCCGGTGCGGCCGACGACGCGGCACCGTCCACCATCGGTCTGGACGCACTGCCCGCGCTGACCGCGGCATCGGAGGCGGCGGGCCTGCCCACCACGTACACCGTCGTCGGCGACGCGGTGGCCGTGCCCCAAATCACCCAGGTGAACCTGTACCGCATCGCCCAGGAGGCTCTCACGAACGCGCGACGCCACGGCGGACCGAGCGCTGCCGCCGAGGTTCGGCTGCGGTACACCGACGACCGGCTCGTCGAGCTCGAGGTCGTCAACACCGGCAGGTCGATGCGCGAGCCGCGGCCCGGACTGGGCCAGCTGGGCATGCGCGAGCGCGCGGCCGCCTCGGGTGGCTCGATCGAGATCGGCCCACGCGAGCGCGGCGGGTTCCGGGTGCGTGTCGCGGTGCCCCTCGACGAGCCTGCTGTGGCCGGGCGCCGATGATCCGGGTCCTGCTGGTCGATGACCATGCGGTGATGCGCGCCGGCTTCCGCACGATCCTCGAGGCGACCGGCGACATCGTCGTGGTCGGCGAGGCCACGAACGGCCAGGAGGCGGTGGCTGCGGCATCCGCCCTGCATCCCGACGTGATCTGCATGGACGTGCAGATGCCGGTCATGGACGGCCTCGAAGCCACGCGGCGGGTCGTGGCCGAGCCCGCGGTCGACAGCGCCGTGATCGTGGTCACCACCTTCGATCGAGACGACTACCTGTTCGCGGCGCTCGATGCCGGGGCGAGCGGGTTCCTGCTCAAGAACGCCGGCGCCGACGAGCTGATCTCCGCGGTCCGGGTGGTCGCGGCCGGCGATGCATTGCTCGCGCCCGAGGTCACCCGGCGCGTGATCGAGCGCTTCGCCGCGGCATCCGTGCCGGTGACGACGCCGGTCGCGGTCGCCTCGTGGCCCCTCGCGGACTCGCTCACCGACCGCGAGGCGGAGGTGCTCCGGCTCGTTGCGAAGGCGCGCAGCAACGCCGAGATCGCGCGCGAGCTGTACATCGGCGAGGCGACGGTCAAGACGCACGTCTCGAACGTGCTGCAGAAGCTCGGCGCGCGCGACCGGGTGCACGCGGCAGTGCTCGCTCACCAGCACGGCCTCATCTGACCTGCCGAGCGAGCATCTCCCCCCGTCGGGGGATACGCCGGCCGTCCGGCATCCGTAGCGTGGAACACATGCTGCAACTGCGAAATCTCGACAAGAGCTACGGCACCCATCGGGTGCTCACCGACGTGGGCTTCGACGTGCTCCCCGGCCGCCTCACCGGCTTCGTCGGCGGAAACGGCGCGGGCAAGACGACGACCATGCGGATCGTGCTGGGCGTGCTCGCGGCCGACGCCGGCACCGTCACCCTCGACGGCGCTGCCCTGGGAACGGACGACCGCCGCCGATTCGGATACATGCCCGAGGAGCGCGGGCTGTACCCGAAGATGAAGGTGCTCGAGCAGATCGTCTACCTCGCCCGCCTGCACGGCTATTCCAAGTCGGCCGCGACGGATGCCGCCACCGCGCTGCTCGAGCGGCTCGGGCTCGGCGAACGGCTGGGCGACCACGTCGAGACCCTGTCGCTGGGCAACCAGCAGCGCGCCCAGATCGCGGCGGCGCTCGTGCACGACCCCGACGTCCTGATCCTGGACGAGCCGTTCTCGGGCCTGGACCCCATGGCGGTGGATTCCGTGGCGGGCGTGCTGCAGGAGAGAGCAGCTGCCGGCACCGCCGTGCTGTTCTCGTCGCATCAGCTCGATCTTGTCGAGCGGCTGTGCGACGACCTCGTGATCATCGCCGAGGGCACGATCCGTGCCGCCGGCGACCGGGAGACCCTGCGCGCACAGCACTCCACCAAACGCTACGAACTCGTCTCGACCGGCGACGCCGGCTGGCTGCGGGCCGAGCCGGGAGTCGAGATCGTCGACTTCGAGGGCGGCTATGCCGTGTTCGACGTCGACACCGAACAGACGGCCCAGCGCATCCTGCGCGATGCCGTCGCACGCGGCGATGTCGGCAGCTTCGCGCCGCAGCACGCCTCCCTCGCCCAGATCTTCCGAGAGGTCGTCCGATGAGCATCGACACCAGCCCCCGCCCCACCAGCACCACCCGCTCGCGCACCACCCGGCCGGCCGCTCCCAGCGAGGCGGCGGGGGTGTGGCTCGTGGCCGAGCGCGAGATCGGCTCCAAGCTGCGCAGCAAGGCGTTCCTCATCTCGACCGCGATCCTGTTCGTGCTCGCGCTCGCAGGCCTCGTGTTCGGCGGCCTTGCGGCCCAGAATCAGTCCGGCACTGCGATCGCCGTGACCGCGGATGCGGCATCCCTCGTCCCGTCGAACGACAACCTCGAGATCACCGAGGTGGCCGACCGGGCCGCCGCGGAGAAGCTCGTCGCCGACGGCACCGTCGAGGCCGCGATCGTCGGCGACCCCTCGGCCGATCCCTTCGGATTCACGGTCGTCGCCGAGTCCTCGGCGCCGACGAGTCTGCTGCTGCAGTTCGCGCAGGTGCCGTCCGTCGAGCTGCTCGACCCGGAGCCCACCGACGACGCGCTGCGCTATCTGGTCGCGATCGGCTTCGGCATCGTGTTCCTGACCGCCGCGAGCCTGTTCGGCTCGACGATCGCGCAGAGCGTCGTCGAGGAGAAGCAGACCAGAGTCGTCGAGATCCTCATCTCGGCGATCCGCGCGCGGACGCTGCTGGCGGGCAAGGTGATCGGCAACACGGTTCTCGCGATGGCGCAGATCCTGGTGCTCGCGGCCATCGCGGTCATCGGCCTGACCATCATCGGGCAGACTCAGCTGCTCGGGACGCTCGGGGCACCCATCCTCTGGTTCGCGGTGTTCTTCCTGTTCGGGTTCGTGCTGCTGGCCGCGCTCTTCGCCGCGGCGGCCGCGATGGTCTCGCGCCAAGAAGACATCGGGTCGACGACATTCCCGCTGACCCTGCTCATCATGGCGCCATACTTCCTGGTGATCTTCTTCAACGACAACCCGGTGGTGCTCACGATCATGTCGTACGTGCCGTTCTCGGCACCGGTGGGGATGCCGATGCGGCTCTTCCTGGGCGAGGCGCAGTGGTGGGAGCCGCTGGTCTCGCTCGCGATCCTGATCGCGACGTGCGTCGGGGCGATCCTGGTCGGCGCGAAGATCTACCAGAACTCACTGCTGCGGATGGGCGCGCGCGTCAAGCTCGGCGAGGCTCTGCGCGGCTGACCCGCTTCGGTGTCCCACTTCTTGTTGCTTCGGGAGGCTCAGAGCAACAAGAAGTGGGACACAGCGGTGGAGGGCCTCTGGGAATACATTCAGGTGAATACGGTTGAATGTGATGGGCCAACGGCGACCCGTTCCCATCAGATCTATCGAAGTGAGGTCGCCATGACCATTCCCCTGATCACCCGCACCGCTGAGACCGACGCACCCGTGCTCGACGTCCTCGCCGATCGCTGGAGCCCGCGCGCGTTCGCGGCCGACGACGCGATCGACGAGGTGCGGCTGGCCAGCGCGCTCGAGGCCGCCCGCTGGGCGCCGTCCGCGAACAACATCCAGCCCTGGCGCTTCATCGTCGCCCGCCGCGGCACCGAGGCGCACGACCGCATCCACCAGGCGCTGCTGGGCTTCAACCGGGTCTGGGCAGGCAACGCCGCGGTGCTCATCATCGCCGTCGCCGAGACGGTCGACGCCGAGGGCAAGCCGCTCCACTTCGCCGCGTACGACCTCGGCCAGGCCGTCGCCCACCTGTCGGTGCAGGCGCACCACGACGGCCTCCACGTGCACCAGATGGGCGGGTTCGACCGCGACGCGGTGCGCGCGGCGTTCGACCTCGATGCCCGCTTCGAGCCCCTCACCGCGATCGCCCTCGGCCCTATCGGCGACGCCTCCGATCTGCCCGAGGCGCTGCAGGAGCGCGAGGCTGCACCGCGCGTCCGTCGGCCCCTCGCCGACTCGCTGATCGCCGCCTGATCCCACCCGAACCGACGCCGCGTGCGACCCGCCATCCGGCGGTTGCGCGCGGCGTCGCCGTTCGTTGGACGACAGCCGGTGCCGGCGTCAGCTGTCCTTGAGCACCGACAGCACGTTGCCCGCCGGGTCGCGGAACCATGCGATGTCGGGGCCGTAGCCGCGGGAGATGCCCTTCTCGTCGCCCCCGTACTCGCCGCCATAGATCTTGGTGACGACCCCTTTCGCGTTGAGCGCGTCGACCGCGGCGTCGACGTCGTCGACCGGGAAGTTCAGGATCGTGAAGCCCGCGGGCTCGTGATCGGGCTTCGGATACGCGATGACGTGCGCTCCGGAACCGAGCGCGATGTCGAGGATACCCATCTCGTTCAGCTCGACGGTGAGCCCGAGGGTGTCGGCATAGAAGGTGCGGGCGGCATCGATGTCATCCACGGCGAAGCCGCTGAACGCGGCGGAGTTCTCGAACATCTGCGCTCCTGATCGGTCGGCGATTCGTTCCAGCATCCGCCGTCGGTCAGTCGCTGTCCAGAGCGCGCTCCACCAGGACGCCGTCGGCATCCGCCCACACCCGCCCTCCGGGTACGAACCGCACACCCGCGATCACGACCTCGACATCGACCTCGCCCACCCCGTCCTTCGCGCTCTTGCGCGGGTTCGATCCGAGCGCCTTCACACCGAGCGGCAGCATCCGGATCGCGTCGCGATCGCGGATCGCCCCGTGCACGATGACGCCGGCCCAGCCGTTCTCGACGGCGGATGCCGCGATGAGGTCCCCGATGAGCGCCGACTCGAGCGACCCTCCGCCGTCGATCACGAGCACCGCTCCCCCGCCGGGCGTGGCGAGCGCGGCCTTGACCAGCGCATTGTCGCGCGAACACCGGACCGTGCGGATCGGCCCGTCGAACGCGGTCACGCCGCCGAAGTCCTGGAGCTGCAGGGCGAGCGAGTCGAGCGCGTCGCCGCGGTCGTCGTACAGGTCGGCTGTGGCGATGGTCATCACTCCACGCTAGGACCGACCTCCCCACCGGCCGGCGTGCACAACGCAGGAAGAATGCGGGTTCTTCCGCGGCAGCCAAGGGTTTCGGCGGCTGCGGACGCGCATCGATCCTGCATTGTGCACGCCGTCGGCGCGGGCGGCTCAGCGCGGAGCGGGCGGGTTCAAGTCCGGGTGCAGTGCGGTGAAGAGCGAGTAGGGCCTGCCGTCGGGGTCGGGACCCCGCTCCTTGAACTCGTTGATCACCTCGTACAGGCGCTGCGCGAGCTCCTCACGGTGCTCGTCGTTGATCTTCAGCCCCAGCCACGTCGTGTCCACGTCGTCGGGCGGCAGACCCTCGATCTGCTGCAGGAACGTCTCGACCATGACGAGCGATCCGCCGGGCAGCGACGTCCGCCACGACAGACCCGTCGCGCGGTAGGGCACTTCGCGGGCGCCCTGGGCGCCGACGCGATCGGGCTCGGCTGCGAGGAACCCGGTCTGCACCAGGGTGCGGACGTGATGCAGCATCGTGCCCGGATTCACGTCGAGGAGCGCGGCGAGCTCCTTGTTCGTCCGCGACTCGTACGCGCAGAGGCGTAGCACGCGCAGGCGCGTGGCAGAACTGAGAGCTCGGATCCTGGCTTGCGCGGCGGGATCGTCCCCCTGCAGCACGATCCGCTCTTCGCTCACGCGCACCATCCTAACCGACCGATTGACAAGTCTCAATCAGTGAGCGAGACTGATTGACATGTCCCAATCAGAGGGCGCGGATTCCGAGCGGAGCGAGCTGTTCACCGAAGCGCGCGCCGAATCAGCCCGACCGGGCGGGCTCGCCGGTCCCCTCGCCGAATCGACGGACGAAGACGGAGTCGGCGCCGCCTCCCCGGCCTCGGTCGCCACCCTCGCGCGTCCCCGCTCGCTCTGGCGCGACGGCAACTTCCTCACGCTCTGGAGCGGGCAGGCATTCAGTCAGTTCGGGTCGCAGATCCAGGAACTCGCGATTCCTGTGCTCGCCGTCCTCCTCCTGGACGCGAGCGAATTCCAGGTCGGTGTGCTGGGTGCCGCAGGGGTCGCCGCGTTCCTCGTGGTCGGGCTCCCCGCGGGCGCATGGATCGATCGGATGCGCAAGCGCCACGTGATGATCTGGGCCGACGGTGTCCGTGCCGTCGCCCTCGCCGCTTTGCCGCTGCTGTGGTGGATGGGCGCTCTGCAGATGTGGCACCTCTACGCCGTCGCGCTGATCGTCGGGGTCGCGACGGTCTTCTTCGACGTGTCGTACCAGAGCCTCATTCCGTCGCTCGTGCGCCCGAATCAGATCGCGGAGGCGAACGGCAAGCTCCAGGCGACGTACGAGCTGGCCAACATCGCCGGTCCAGGGATCGGAGGCTGGCTCGTGGGTGTCGTCACGGCGCCGCTCGCGATCCTGACGACCGTCGGCACCTACGCGATCTCGTTCGTCGCGCTGTTGTTCACGCGCGACAACGAGAAGCCCCGCGACGCCGAAGACCGTGCGCCGATCCTGCACGAGATCTGGGAAGGCCTGCGCTTCGTCTTCACCGAGCGGTTGCTGCGACGAATCGTTGCGACGACAGGAACCTCGAACTTCTTCAACACGATCTCGATGACCATGCTGCCCATCTTCATCCTCCGCGAGCTCGGCCTCAGCCCGGCGTCGATGGGCGTGATCTTCTCGCTCGGCGCGGTGGGCGGGCTCCTCGGAGCGATCGCCACCCCGCACATCGTGCGCTGGATCGGGGAGGCTCGAGCGATCCCGGTCAGCTCGATCGGCTTCAGTGTGATCGCGGTCTTCCTCCCCCTCGCCGCGATGGTCCCCTCGATCGCCTTCCCACTCCTGGTCGCGCAGGGATTCGTCGCCAGCTTCACCGTGCTGCTGTACAACATCACCCAGGTGACCTTCCGCCAGCGCATCACGCCGCCGCGACTTCTGGGGCGGATGAACGCCTCGGTGCGATTCGTGGTGTGGGGCGTCATGCCGATCGCCGCGCTGCTGTCGGGCGTACTCGGAACGTGGCTCGGGGTGGTGCCGACCATGTGGATCGGCGCCGCCGGACAGCTCGTCTCGGCGCTGTTCGTGATCATCGGGCCGTTCTGGTCGATGCGCGATCTTCCCGATGTGGCGCCGGCCGAACCGGCGGCTTCCGAGGGGACACGCGAGGACTGATCACGCAACCCCTTCGCGGAGGCGTCGTTCGCGGCATATCGTGAAGCATGACCGCACGCATCCTGTCGATCGGCACTGCGACACCGCCGACGACGATCACGCAGGATCGCATCCGCGACTTCTTCGCACAGCAGCCCGGCACCGGCCGGCTCACCCAGCGACTGATCCGCGCGACCTTCGACGCCGCCGAGATCGAGCGCCGTCACACGGTGCTCCCCGAACTCGGCGAGGCGGGCGGCGACGGCATCTTCGTCGACGCTCGCGGAGTGCTGCGCGCCCCCGGCACCGCACTGCGAAATGCGGAGTACATCCGCCACGCGCCCGAGCTGTCGCGGCAGGCCGCGCAGGCGGCCCTCGACCAGGCGGGGGTGGCGGCATCCGAGATCACCCACGTCGTGACCGCCTCGTGCACCGGATGCTTCGCTCCCGGCCCCGATTTCCGCATCGTCCGCGACCTCGGTCTGGCCGATTCCACCGAGCGGTACCACCTGGGATTCATCGGGTGCGCCGCCGCGTTCCCCGCGCTCCGCGCGGCGGAGCGATTCTGCGCGGCACAGCCCGACGCCGTCGTGCTGGTCGTGTGCACCGAGCTGTGCAGCCTGCATATCCGCCCGAGCAGCTCGCCCGACCAGATCGTGTCGTCGTCTGTTTTCGCCGACGGGTCGGCCGCCGCCGTCGTGACGGCCGACACCGCGGATCGTCCCGGACTCGATCTCGAGCGCTTCGCCACGACGCTCACGAGCGAGGGCGAGCAGGACATGGCCTGGACGATCGGCGATGACGGCTTCGAGATGGTGCTCACCGGCGAGGTGCCGCGCATCATCGGTCGCGAGATCCGCGGTGCGGTAGACGGCTTCCTCGGCGGCACGGTTCCGACGGCCTGGGCGGTGCATCCCGGTGGTCGCAGCATCCTGGATCGCGTTCAGACCGGTCTGGAACTCGCACCCGACGCACTCGCGACCTCGCGCGCGGTGCTGCGCGACTACGGCAACATGTCGAGCGCGACCGTGATGTTCATCCTGCGCGACATGCTGCACGATGATGCGATCGGCGCGGGCGCGACGATCGCCGGGCTGGCGTTCGGGCCCGGCCTGACCGTGGAGTCGGCTCTGCTGACCAAGCGCGCCGCCGCGGTCGCACCCGCGGCGGACCGGGATCGACGTCTGGCAGTCGCGGGGTGAGCCTCGCGGAACGCGACGTCGTCCTGCTCGAGCTCATGGACGACCCGGAGTGCGATCCCGCGCTGCTGCGCGCGACGCTACGCCGCTTCGAGACGATCAACCGGCTGGTCTCGCGATGGCGAAGCGTCTACCGATCGCGCATTCGCCCGTTCTTGGCGACGCTCGATCGACCGGCGCGCGTCCTGGACCTCGGCTGCGGCGGCGGAGATGTGATCGCCCAGCTCGCCGCGTGGGCGGAGAGCGACGGCTTCGAGGTGGAGTGGGTCGGCGTCGACCCAGACCCGCGCGCTCTCGAGGTGGCGCTGACCCGCCCCGCCCCGCCGCGGACGACATTCCTGTGCGCCGACGGCGCCGACCTGCTCGCCGCCGGAGAGCGCTTCGACCTCGTGCTGTCCAATCACGTGGTGCACCATCTCACCCAGGCCGAGCTCGCCGAATTCGTCGACCAGTCGCGCCGACTCTCGCGGGGCATCGTCCTGCACGCCGACATCGAGCGAGGCCGCCTCGCGTATGTCCTGTACGCGATCGGGATCACGCCTTTCTCGCCAGGGACGTTCCTGCGCACCGACGGGCTGCGCTCCATCCGCCGCAGCTACCTGCAGAACGAGCTCGCCGAAGTTCTCGGAGCCCCGTGGCACGTCGAGAAGCCCGCGCGGTTCCGTCTGCTGGCGGTGGCACCCGGAACCGCCGGTGACTGACGTCGTCGTGGTGGGCGCCGGCCCGGTCGGCACCCTGCTCGCGGCGGAGTTGCAGCGCCGCGGCGTGGACGTGCGCGTTCTCGAGCGTCGCCCCACGAGCGGGCACGGCAGCCGGGCGATCGGCGTGCATGCGCCGGTGCTCGCGGCGCTGGAGAGCTCCGGGATCACCGAACGCCTGCTCGAGAAGGCGCTCCGGGTGCCGCGCGGCGTGGCACGGTCGGGCGACCACGTGCTCGGCATCGTGCGCTTCGACAGGCTCTCGACCCGCTTCCCCTTCGTCGCGACCCTGCCGCAGGCCGAGACCGAAGGGGTCCTGGCCGCCGTGTCTCCGGCGCCGGAGCGCGGTCTCGAGGTCACCGGCGTGCGACCGCGCGCCGGACAGGTCGAACTCGAGGTGACCCGCCAGGGCGGACCCGACGACGGGGCCGTGCAGCAGCTCACCGCGCCCATCGTGGTGCTCGCCGGCGGCTGGACGGCGCGCTCACTCGTCTACCGCGACGGACGCGTGCCCACCACGACCTATCGCGACCGCTATCTGATGTCGGACATCGCGGTGCCCGACCGGCCGGACGCCGACACCGCGGTCGTGAACCTCGCACCGAGCGGCGTGCTCGAGTCCTTCCCGCTGCCGGGATCGCTGCGGCGGGTCGTGGCGTGGGATGCCGCCGCCGATCCCGCGGTCGACTTGGCCGCGGTCCGGGTGCAGCGACTGCAGGCCGCCCTGCGCGCCAGGGGCGAGGCATCCGTCGCCGATGCGGTCGAGACCGCCACGGCCTTCGGCATCCGCCGGGTGTGCGCGCCCCGGCTGCGCCGCGGACGGCTGTTCGTGATCGGCGATTCCGCGCACGAGGTCAGCCCGATCGGCGGTCAGGGCATGAATCTCGGTCTGCTCGATGCGATCGGCCTCGCACCGCTGCTCGCGCGCTGGGTGCGGGAGCGCGCAGCACCCGACGCCGACCTCGCCGCGTGGGAGCGCCGCCGCGTGCGCTCAGCCGTACGGGCAGGGCAGCTCGCCGCGGTCAACACCGTGCTCGGTCGCCCGCGTCACGGTGCCGCCGACGTCGCGCGCCGTACCCTCGTGCGCGGGATGCTGACCCCTCCGCTCGGGCGCGGCTTCGCCTGGGCCTACGCGATGGGCCTCGACGCCGGTCCCTGATGACCCTTTTGGCCGCGAGACAGGACAGGCACCGCGAGACTGAGTGCGCCGCGGCATGTCTCGTCGCGCCTCTCCTGTCTCGCGGTCCTCTGAGGGTCAGGCCACCAACGCCTGACCGGTCGCAGCGAGCTGCACGCACAGCAGCAGCGACGCGAACATCACGAGCCGGAAGACCCAGCGCCCCGGCGGACGCACGAGCGCCAGCACGAGTCCGGCGGCGGCGATCACGACGACCCCCGCGAACGCGATCGCCCCGAACACGGTGATGCCGGCCTCCGGGCCCAACAGCACCGCCACAGCACCCACCACCAGCGCGGCGGCCGCGATCACGGCCGATGCGCGGCGTCCGAGCCGGTGCGGCAGCCCGCGCACCCCGGTCTGCGCATCGTCCTCGAGGTCGGGCAGCACGTTCGTGAGGTGGATCGCGATGCCCAGCGCCGCGCCGGCGACCCACGCCCACGCTGCGGCGACGCTCGGCGGATCGGCCGACAGCGTCACGAGCGACGGCAGCAGCCCGAAGCTCACGACGAACGGCAGCACCGAGATCGGGGTCGACTTGAGCCCGGCGTTGTATGACCACGCCGAGGCCAACGCGATCAGGTGCGCGAGCCCCATCGCCCAGCTGAGCAGGAAAGAGAGGGCGAGCGAGACCACCACGGCACCGGATGCCGCCACCCAGGCGGCTCGCAACGACACGTCGCCGCGAGCGATCGGCTTGTCGGTACGGCCGGTCGCAGTGTCGCGCGGCGCGTCGATCGCATCGTTCGAGATGCCGACCGAGAGCTGCCCGAACAGGATCGCCAGGCCCAGCACGGCGATCCGCCAGGGCTCGAGGCCCGACGCGATGCCGAGGGTGACCGCCACGAGGGTGACGACGACGCTCGGACCCGGATGCGATGACCGCCAGAGGGCGACGATCGGTGACGGACGTCCCGTGTGCTCACTCACGCCGACTCACGCATCGAAGGGACGGCGCCATCGCGTGATGCCGATGACGCCGAGCACGACCGTCGCGAGGTAGGCGAGCCCGATGACGGTCGCCGCGACGGCGAAGACGGCCTCCGAGGTCTCGTAGGTGATGCCCCCGCCGGTCCAGGTCGTCAGGGCGGAGTCCAGATGGCCGCTGTCACCCGAGTCGGGAACGCTGAGCGCCGCGACGAGGAACGCGCCCCACAGCACGAAGCTCGCGATGTCGTACGCGAAGCGCGTGGCCTTGCCGCGCCGAACGGTGCGGTCGAACAGCGTCATGACCGGCGGAAGCAGCAGGACCACGACCGCGAGCAGGCCGTAGACGACGCCGACGATGGCCATCCACCCCAGTTCGGCCCCGACGAGCCCTCTGCCGAGGAAGAAGAACACGGGCAGCAGCACGGCGGCCACCCACTGGGCGACGAACACGAAACGGCCGGAGCGTGCGATGCGCATGCCCCGACCGTACCGTCGGTTGCTGCCGGATCGGAGGATCCGGCATCCGTCAGTCCTCGAGCAGCTCGGCCTCGATCACGTCGTCGTCCGCATCGTCTTCGGCGGCCGCGGTGGGCCCGCTGCTGGTGAGCACGAGCGCCGAGCCGTCGGCCGCGACGTCGACCCGCACGAGGTCGCCGTCGTGCACTCCGCCCGAGAGGATCGCCATCGCGAGACGATCCTGGATCTCGGACTGGATGAGCCGGCGCAGCGGTCGCGCGCCGAATGCCGGGTCGTAGCCGCGCTCGGAGAGCCAGGCGCGCGCGTCGGGCGTGACCGCCAGCGTGAGCCGCCGGTCGCGCAGCCTACGCTGCAGCGCGAAGACCGCGAGCTCGACGATCTGCGCGAGGTCGTCCTGGGTGAGCGCCTGGAAGATCACGATGTCGTCGAGTCGGTTGACGAACTCGGGCTTGAACGCCTGCCGGACCAGCCCGTTCACGGCATCCCGCTTCTGCTCGAGTGAGAGCGTCGGGTCGATCAGGATCGGCGAGCCCAGGTTCGAGGTCAGGATGAGGATCACGTTCTTGAAGTCGACCGTGCGGCCCTGACCGTCGGTGAGGCGCCCGTCGTCCATGACCTGCAGCAGCACGTCGAACACCTCGGGATGCGCCTTCTCGACCTCGTCGAGGAGTACGACGCTGTAGGGGCGCCGCCGTACGGCCTCGGTGAGCTGACCGCCCTGCTCGTAGCCGATGTAGCCCGGAGGGGCGCCGACGAGCCGTGAGACGGAGTGCTTCTCGCCGTACTCGGACATGTCGATGCGCACCATCGCGTGCTCGTCGTCGAACAGGAAGTCGGCCAGCGACTTGGCCAGCTCGGTCTTGCCCACGCCGGTCGGGCCGAGGAACAGGAACGACCCGGTCGGTCGGTCGGGGTCGCTGATGCCGGCGCGCGAGCGCCGCACCGCGTCGGCGACGGCTTTCACCGCCTGCTTCTGACCGATCAGGCGCTTGCCCAGCTCGGACTCGAGATGCACGAGCTTCTCGGTCTCGCCCTGCAGCAGCCGGCCCACCGGAATGCCGGTCCAGGCCGCGATCACCGCCGCGATGTCCTCATCGGTCACCTGCTCGTTGACCATGCGGTCGCCGGCGGGTTCTTCACGCTCGGCGTCGATCAGCTGCCGCTCGAGTGCCGGGATCTCGGCGTACAGCAGGCGGGACGCCTTCTCGAGATTGCCCTCGCGCTGAGCTCGCTCGGCCTGCATGCGGGCGGCGTCGAGCTTGGTCTTCAGGTCGCCGACGCGGTTGAGCGACGCGCGCTCCCGCTCCCAGCGGGTCTGCAGCCCGTCCAGCTGCGCCTGCTCCTTCGCGAGGGTCTCGCGCAGGGCAGCGAGGCGCTCTTTCGAGGCGTCGTCCTTCTCGCGCTTGAGCGCGAGCTCTTCGAGCTTGAGCCTGTCGACGTGACGGCGCAGCTCGTCGATCTCGAGCGGCGCGGAGTCGATCTCCATGCGCAGCCTCGAAGCGGCCTCGTCGATCAGGTCGATCGCCTTGTCGGGCAGCTGCCGGGACGGGATGTAGCGATTGCTGAGGGATGCGGCGGCCACGAGCGCGGCATCCGCGATGGCCACCTTGTGGTGGGCTTCGTACCGCTCCTTGAGCCCGCGGAGGATCGCCACCGTGTCTTCGACCGAGGGCTCCCCGACGTACACCTGCTGGAAGCGGCGCTCGAGCGCGGCATCCTTCTCAATGAACTCGCGGTACTCGTTGAGCGTGGTCGCGCCGATCAGGCGGAGCTCACCGCGCGCGAGCATGGGCTTGAGCATGTTGGATGCCGCCACCGATCCCTCGCCGCCGCCCGCGCCCATGAGCACGTGCAGTTCGTCGATGAACGTGATGATCTGCCCCTCGGACTCGGTGATCTCCTTCAGCACGGCCTTGAGCCGCTCCTCGAACTGACCGCGGTACATCGCGCCGGCGACGAGGGCCGAGATGTCGAGGGTGATGAGCTCCTTGTTCTTGAGGCTCTCGGCGACATCGCCCGCGACGATGCGCTGGGCGAGGCCTTCGACGACGGCGGTCTTGCCGACGCCGGGCTCGCCGATGAGCACAGGGTTGTTCTTCGTGCGACGGGTCAGCACCTGGCTGACCCGTCGGATCTCGCTGTCGCGACCGATCACGGGGTCGAGCTTGCCCTGGCGGGCGCGGTCGGTGAGGTTGATCCCGAACTGTTCGAGGGCGCTCTTCTGGTCCTCCTGCCCGGGCTGCTGCGTGGCGTTCATGTGTCTCCTGAAGTCTGGTTTTCGGCTCATTCAAAGTTGAGCCGTACTGACTCAACTTTATCAGAGGACGGATGCCGCGGCAATCGCCTCCAGTCGTGCCCTCTGACCGCGAGACCGGATGGGCGCCGCGAGACGGGGTGCGTTGACGTCCGTCTCGTGGCGCCTATCCGGTCTCGCGGAAGGGTGAACGGTCAGGCCCGCTGCTGGTCTGCGCGCGCATCCGCATGGGCGCGGCGCACCGTCTCGCCGATCCACTCGGAGCTGCGGTACACGTTGCCGGCCCCCAGCTCGTCGGCGAGGCCGCTGATCAGCACCTGATCGAGCACCTGCTTCTCGCTGATCACGAGCTTGAGGGCGGCATCCGCATCGTGCAGGTCGTGCGCGTAGCGGCGGAGCACCTCGATGAGCGACAGGCCGATCTGATCGGTGCCGCGCAGGCGGATGATCACGACCGCCCCCTTCGATGCCCGGCTCACGGCCGGCAGCTGATGCTCGAAGATCGGGGCACTCGCGAAGAAGAGGCTTCCGTACGGCTGCAGGATCACGACATCGCCCGCCTCCACCGTGGCCGGGGGCGCGCTCTCGCGCATGCGGCCGTCCTCGAGCACGTGGACCTGCCGCACCCGCACCTGGTTGGACTGCTGCGCGACGAAGAGGATGATGCCCAGGCCCACGCCGACCAGCACCGCGTACTGCAACGGGATCACGAGGGTGAGACCGAACGTGACGGCCATGATCGCCGTCGGCAGCGGGCCGCTCTTCACGACCGAGTAGATGCGGCTCGGCTTGATCGCGCCGATGCCGATCACGATCAGCAGTCCGGCGAGCGCGGGCATCGCGACGTAGCCGACGAGATCGGATGCCGCCAGGATCAGCAGCGCCATCACACCGCCCGCGACGATGAACACCAGCCGCGTCTTCGCCCCTGCCGCGACCACGAGCGACGAACCCGACATGGACCCGCCCACCGGCATCCCCTGGAACAGGCCCGACACGATGTTGCCCGCACCCTGCCCGACGAAGTCGCGCGACGTGTCGGCGGGCTTGCCGCCGGGAGTGGGCAGGCCTGCACCGACCGCAGCCCCTTGGATGACGCCGACGAACGCCAGCGAGACGGCCGGGATGAGCAGGAACACCACGTCCTCGATGTTCGGCAGCACGGGCGCGGGAAGCCCGCTGGGCACGTCGACGATGTCATCGAGCAGCAGGACGGGATCGGCGAGCCAGACGTTCAGCAGCACCGCCATGCCCGATCCGAGCACAACGGCGATCACGAGCCCCAGTGAACCGACCGGGGTCAGCCGAAACAGGTAGATCAGGCCGATCACGACGAGTCCGACTCCGACCGATGCGATGCTCCACTGCGGGGTGTGCACGACCAGGTCGAAGAGCTTGGTCAGGCGGTTCGAGCCCTGCGACGCGAAGCCCGTGAAGTTCGACAGCTGGCCGAGGACGATGTTCACACCGACCGCGGTGAGGAAGCCGGTCATGACGGCCGTCGGCACGAAGCGCACCAGGCGTCCGCCGCCGAGCAGCCCGGCGATGATCATGACGATCCCGGTCATGATCGCGAGCGTGTACAGCGCGCGATCGGGATCGGCGCGGCTCTGCAGATCGGAGTCCGAGACGATGAGCGCCATCGCCCCGGTCGCCTGAACCGCCATGAACGTGCTGCTGGTGACGAAGGTCGCGCCCACCATGCCGAACAGGTACGCGTAGAGCCCGGCGAGCGGATTGAGGCCGGCGAGCAGACCGGCCGCGAGCCCGTCGGGCACCGCCTCGATGCCCAGCACGAGGCCCGACACGGCATCCTTGCCGATCGTCTTTCGGGAGAAGAGCCTCCGCAGGGCTGCGCGCACGCTCACACGCTATCGAAGCGCGTCGTGCGGCACGCACTCAGGCTGCGGGAACCGCCGACTCCTCACGCTCACGACCCTCGAGCGCAGAGCCGCCGGTGCCGACCTCGCAGCAGAATGTCGCGCGATATGCCGTCGGCGTCGTGCCGAGCACGCGGGCGAAGTTCTGACGCAGAACGGATGCGGAGCCGAAGCCGCATTCGTAGGCGATACGGTCCAGGCCGAGGTCGGTCTGCTCGAGCAGACGCTGCGCGTGGATGATCCGCTGCCGGCCGAGCCACGCCGCAGGGGTCGTGCCATAGTCGGCCTTGAAGCGTCGGGCGAACGTGCGCGGCGACATGTGGGCCTTGGCGGCGAGCTGATCGACCGTCAGCTCACTGCGCAGGTTGGCCAGCATCCAATCCGTCACCGGCGAGAGCGAGAGGCTGGCGACCTCGGGCAGCGGCCGCAGGATGAACTGCGCCTGACCGCCGTCGCGCTGAGGCGGCACGACCATGCGGCGCGCGATCGTGTTGGTCATCTCGGCGCCGAGCTCCTGCCGCAGGAGGTGCAGGCACGCATCGAGCCCGGCGGCGGTGCCGGCGCTCGTGATGATGCGGCCATCCTGCACGTAGAGCACGTTCGGATCCACATCGACCGACGGGTACATCGCCGCCATCCGGTCGGCGTACATCCAGTGCGTGGTCGCCTTGCGTCCGTCGAGGACTCCGGCCGCGCCCAGGATGAACGACCCGCTGCAGATGCTGAGCAGCCACGCGCCGCGCGCGGCAGCGTCACGGACGACGTCGAGCACGCGCGGGTCGGTGCGCCCCCACCATTCACTCGGCGTCGGCGAGACCACGACGAGGTCGGCCTCGTACGCGAACGCCAGGTCGTTCTCGACGTTGAGCGAGAATCCGAGCTTGGACTGCACGACGCCGGGGTTCGGGGTCACGATGCGGAAGTCGAAGTTCGGGATGCCGTCATCGGTGCGGTCGAGGCCGAACGCCTCGCACGCGACACCGAACTCGAAGGGGGCGAATCCGTCTTGGACGATCACGGCGACGGTCTTCATGGGGCTCCTCGGAGTGCGGCTGAGCGCGTATGACAGCGATGGCAGTATTCGTACGATGCGTGTCCATCCTGCCACTCGTGGCGGGATCACGT
>Ga0173481_10000025_pt1 | contig 21105 bp, 24 predicted proteins | sample NitcycUS073202C2_FD_136667 | JGI IMG/M metagenome (GOLD analysis project Ga0173481, IMG submission 136667) | Soil microbial communities from Arlington Agricultural Research Station in Wisconsin, USA - Nitrogen cycling UWRJ-S073-202C-2 (version... ... | reverse complement strand
GACCTTTGTCAGATGCTTTTTCAATAACATTTCCATTCCTAGTGATATCTGGTGTTGCTGGTTTCGCATTATTGTTATTTACATTTGCATTTTGAGTGCTTACATATTTTATATTTAAATGGTTGGCATTTTGCAGTCCACGGACTTCTGAAGGTGTTGGCAGCATTTGTATAAAACATAAAATACCTGACATCAGTAACATAGAAAATAATATTACTAAAGTATCGTTGTGAAATTCATATGTCATTTTAATATTTAATGTCTCAGTTAGTATATAATAATAATGATATCGGTAAGAGATGACATTGAATATACCTACGACATGATTAGACTCGCTTGTCTGCAGCGTTATATTAAACGGTGAAAAGGTAATACCAGAATTTACAGGCAATAGGAGTACTGAAGGATATATTGGAATTCAAAATCATGATGCAGATTCTCATGTTTCGTTCAAGAATATTATGATAAAGGAGAAGAAGATATGAGGATAGTACTTGTTATTCGGGAATTCTCTGTCCAAGCGTAAGATTAGCATTTACTGGACTTGAAAAATTCTGGTTTCTCTCTGCGTTAGTGAAAAACACAAATGCTCTGACATCTTTTACTCTGTTATCCGTTATACTAGTTGCAAGCTGAGATTGACCTGTAGTAGCATTAATGATAAGACCGTCTCCATGTGAACTTCTCTTTATTAATGTCCCATTGGATGCATAAACATGCATAACTGTATTCATATTGCGATTCATAATGGAGGGGTCCATTACGGTATAGTTTACAATTACTTTTACCTGATTTAACGTACTTGATTTACTAGTGTTAGTAGTATTATCGCCAGCTCCAAGAGGCAAAAAATGTGCATAGTTTAATTTTTCTGAGATCTCCTTTCCGTGATATCCAAATGCGGCATGATAATAACTGATGCTGCTGGTACCATCATCATTTACGCCTTGTATTCTTGTCATAATTAGTTGCTGTATTTGTAAAAAGGGGACAAATAGGAGACCACTAACAGTTACACAAGCAATAAAGATTGTGATGGATACTAAGCTCCGCTTTTGATTATCAAAGAATTTCATAGAGATATTCGAGCTCCGATGTCATCCAATAATAAACCTTGCTCACTTTGAGGATCGTAGAGATGCGCCTTGTACATTGAATATAGAAGGACCTTAGGATAAGTGGCTTGAGAGTTATCATCATAGTAATATCATCCGTAATGATGTCAGACCGCTAAAACAAGAACTTGCAGATCTGCTAGAAGAAGATGCTAAAGCTGATAAACTCAGAAGCTTACCTTTGTATAGCTGCAGAATTACTGGCTGGAAATTCGTATGTTCCAAGTGTTATGATAGAGTCTATAACAATAACATGTTATTACAAAGATCTTGATTTATCATAACTTATATATCTTGGACAATCAGCTTTCCAGCACCAATGACTATAAAATCCATATTAGCAGCAGTGGCCGTCATATCGGCTTTATCAATTACTCTGCTGATAACAACAACTAACTTTAAGGTCATAAGAGCACAAGACGCTACTAGCAGCAACAATACAACGACAACAACAGCATCATCCATAACGGTGCATGCGGGAGGAGGAAATGCTACAGATCCATTAACCATGTTTGTCCCTCAAAATATAGAGATCAAAGCTGGAGAAAGTGTAACGTGGGACAATCCTACAACAGTAGGCGAACCACATACAGTTACATTTGTTTTAGATAATCAAACTATGACTAATATAGTTTCACCATTTGGAGTAGCAAACTCTACACAATTTGCAACTATACCTCATAACTCTAACAATGAACCACTTAAAGTACCCGGTCAAAACAATGTCGTAGTAGCCGTCAATGCAAGGTCTTTTGTTCCAACTGTAATTGATTCACAAGGAAGTGTAAAGCACTTTGCACCGCCAACTGCATCTTATACTATGAATGGAAATGAAAAATATGTTAATTCAGGCTGGCTACTACCAAAAGGACAAGAACAGGCCTATCCAGGCTCAGGAAATACGTTTACAGTAACTTTTCAAAAGGCAGGCACATACAGCTACATTTGTGGAATACATCCTTGGATGGTTGGAACAGTTGCAGTAAAGTAATTGATGCGTAATTCACGCATTATTTTTTATAGCTCATCTTAATGACAAACCTGTATAGGCAGAAAAGCCTTTTGTTGCAATAAATTTATTGGCATTGATGTGGCAGTCCTGTCTCCTTACTTAATGGAATCCATTTACCGCTTTGGCTCTTGTTATTTGCATCAAAATAGATTTCCTGGCCACAGCCTTTATTGCATTGTAAATAGCTCCTTTGTTGCATTTGTTGTGATTGTTTTGGTTGTCCTTGTTGTTGTGGCTGATCTCTCCTTAGTGGACAATCATGCGGCTCATTAGTACCTGGATCTAATGGTATCTTCTTGCCTGTCCTCTGACTAATATGCTTATTATCAAATGTTATTGGTTCTCCACATTGTCTACATGATAAACTACTCATTTTGCTATTCTATCACCTCCCCATCGAATTTTGTTTTGTTTGACTTCCTCGCTTCTCTGCAATATCGCGGATGGTTCATCATAAATGGCTTGTCACCTTTTACTTTGCAGTTATTACAACCAAATAAATCAGAATGTCCAATACGATAGATTGAATTTGGTAATTGCTGTTCTATTGTATCATCGGCTGAAGGCGCTGAAGGCGCTGAAGGCTCCTCTAGAGCTCCGAGGTCTTCGTTATGACTTTGTGATGAAGAATTTGTTATATCTATCTCATTGTTAGACGATTTTCTACAATTATTTGATATATTATTTGTATTTTTTACATCAATATTTTGTGCAAATGGACCTAGTCCTTCTGTAGAGCCTTCAGAGCTTGTTGAACTTGTCAATTTTCTCGGCTTCGTCCATGACAATAGTACACTGGCCGTATTCTATCCGTCCCAATACTCTGAAAATATTAGCGGCAGAAGGATCAGTCATAGTTACAGTACGATATCCTACTGCGGCAAACGTATCGCCTATAGTAGTCTTACCGCTACCATTGCCGCCTACGATTGCAACAGAGTGGTGCTAAATTTATCCTGGAAATAAGACCAAATTATATCTGCAGCCAATAGAGTTAACTTGTGTTCATCCTGATCATTATATTTCCTGACGATGGACTTTGTTTTTTGATAAAGAGAGTCAATTGATTCATTTGCAGCTCTATCCATGTATAATTGCAGTTCATCAACGTTTGCAAATTCATAAGGCTCGTATGGGTACTCTTCTGAATTAGGTGGTTTTAGCATCCTAGTTGCTTCTTCCATATATTGAACTGCTTTGATCTTGTGCTGATCCTTATCGTATATTATGAACGCTGCTTGTCCTGCTGCTAAAATAGCCTCATGAAGCACATCGGCGCCTTTGGCTGAATATTTGTAAGTTGCATATCGCCGCTTGTGCTTTTTGCCATTGTCTTTTTCCTGTTCTTGCTGTTGTTGTTCACCATTGCCTGATTCTCTAGATTGTGGATTTGGACCACGACCATTACCTAGACTTAAAATTGTATTATAATTATTATCTAAAACATCTGCGAGCTGCAAAATATGATCTTTGCTTACACCTTTTTGTTTTAACTGCTTCTCAAAAATACTATGAGTCTTGTTCCAATCCTTTTTGTCTACTGAAAAAACAATACTTTTGCGAATATAGTGATGATTTAGCAAAATGTGTATAGCATTAGTGCCTGCATAAAAATCGAAACGCTCCACTATTCCAGCTTGCTTTAGTTCTGGTGTTAACTCGAGTTCAATCTGCAATTGGTGTTGGTATTGGTGTTGGTTTTTTGTTTCTATGTATGTCTCTGCTTCAGCTTCTGCTTGTAACCTATCATCATCGTCATCGTTATCATCATTGTTGTTATTATTGACTTTGTTTATGAGGTTCTCGATATCGTCAAAATACTCTTCTGTCATCTCTATTTTATCAACTCCACTTTTAATTTCCTGGCAATACTTTGATGATATTGCAGTTCGTCTATATTTTCAAATATTCGACCAACTGCTTCCTTTAACACTTGTTGTGGATCTTCTAAGCACCTAAGTTCTGCTATTACCCTAGTACTCAGATCTGAGAGGTGAACAACAAATTTAGGTACAGGCCTTGCAATCGGAATATATCTTCTTAGCGCTAGTGCGTGATTGTAATACTTATGGACAATTATCCCACACATACCATTATGCGAAACAATACTTTTTGTAGTTGCTAATTGTAAGAATAATTCGTCAATTAAGCACTCTTCTGACCAGCGTTCAACAATCGAAGGTTTGTCATTTGCATCTATAATTTCGAGACGTTCTTGTCCTGATAATCTCCGCAGTCCCTTTGGTCGATTTAACATTGAATCAATTAGATCCCAAAAATCTTCTTCTGGAAGTTCCAAGATTGCATTAATTATATCGCGACGATTATGATCTATTGGTGCAACGGAGGAAGCAACTGCTGTCATTAACTCGAATACTCCTCCTTGTCATCATCGGGGAACCTAACCTTCTGGTGGACTAGTCGCTTTATTTCTTCAGGTGAATGTTTGGCTTGCTGTTTTTCATAGAAAGCCTCGTCAAAATATTGGTCAACTGATTCTTGCACTAGTTGCCTAAATTCATCTGGAACGATTGCTAGTAACGCATCTAATTCTACTGCAATTAATTGGCCATGCTTATCGATAAATCCGCCTTTTCTAGAATCCTTGTCTAATTTGTCAAGTGTCTCGCTATCTTCTGGGATCGGTGGCAGATCATATTCGTCTATCTGATCTGCTATCCGCTCAAAGTCAACAAGATAACGGTCTAGATCAAAAAAGTATGATAATGCATCCACTAAATGTCTATCCATATCTTCGCCGCTTGGATCAAAATCACCAAAATACAGTATGTGAATACGTTTATCTGGATGTTTTAGACGTATTTCCATTAACCTATCGGCATTTTCACTTAAGAAGGTCCAGCCAGCATAACCTTTGTTAACCGCTATTCGAACCTGTCTATCTTCTAAGAATGATTCAAAAGTATCGGCTAATGCCTGTTTCTCAATCCAGATTTCAACGTAGTGCTTTTGGTTATGCCAGCGAGGTACTTTAAACTGCGAATCTGCGTTTTTTATATGATCAATACCGCGTTGGACGTACTGCTCAGGACTTTCATATGTATCATCAACGACTAGTCGCCCTTCGTCTGCGATAGCGTCCCATTCTATATCACCTTCTTTGCGCTCTTTGACTAAGACTTTGCTTAATCGCTTGTACGAATTTTTAGTGTTGGGTATAACTTGCAGAGAGATAAGTCTGTAGAATAAAGTTCTAAGCGTTGGTGTTATTCCCTCTTCTGCGAACCATTCTAAAGCAGGAATTATGTGGTTGTCGACGACTAGTCGCCAATCTATTTTGTCTTTTGGCTGAACTGCTGCCAGCGCTTCTTCTGTCATTTAGAAATCCTCTCCTCCTATTGCCAGCCCCAAGGAGCAGCCATCAGTAATTCTTCTAGGTATTGCAGAAGTGTGGACAGTATATCTGCCACTCTTCAATCTCTCCCGAATATGACAACCAGGTAAATGTGTACGTATGTCTGCATTAACTTTACCAGGTTCGCTCCCAGGACAATTGCAAATTTTATGAAGATTGACTTTAGTAACGACTCGGCCTACAAAATCCTCGTTTGTTGCCGCGGTATCAGTATCGTAAGATTTAAGGCTTGCCTTGTGATTAGTACTTTCAGAAGACATTACGATTAAGCTCCATAATGGGTCGTCGTTGGTGCTGTGTCTTCTGTGTCTGTCTGTGTCGGATTGGCTGCTTTTGGTCAGGCGCCAATCCTCTTCCTAATATTATCATCAGATTTGATTGCCTCCTTCTGCAACTGCAGCAGCTTTAACTTGTCGCTGTCTCTTAGTGCTACCAGTAGTACTGGTATGCTTGCTGTAGCGGTGATTCAACTCAAATAGGACCTCTGTTCTCATGACAGCCGCATCCACATCTGACCAAAACATTGCCACTCTGGTCACTATAATATCCCGTACATTGCTCATGCGAAGCCAAGCAGAAACTAACAGTTTGGATGACACTATTTGCTGTCGATGTCAACTAGGAAACATCCTCCGTCGTTTGTTGTGTTGCTGCACTTGCGCGCTTCAGCAGCCTAGAGACGACATCATTAAAAGAGTCGCCAGCCTGACCCAGGGATTTCAACAGAATATAATTCTGTTTACTCACAGCAATCTGTTTTAAATTCGGATTCATTGTTGTGAACATTTTTAACTATCTGAACTAAAACCACTATTGGTTTCCCCAGAACTATGACGGCAGCAGACGCAGCAGACATAATATCTCCATGTCCTGGATGTAAAAGTGATCAGGGTGCTCATATTCGCATAATAAAGAGACCAAAAAAGAAGAAATCGTTTCCAAGTTACAAAACGGTGAAGATACCCCGATCCTGGCCTGAAATGTACGATGCTGATGTTGATATTGCTGAAGAAAAAATACCTATTCAGAGGAGGCACAATCCAGACAAGTATCTATCGTTGATGGGGCTGCCCCCGGAAAGAAATCCAATTATAAACCCACCAAAACCAGAGCCAAGGACGATAGAAGTCACTGATGGTATGAGGAAACTAGCGCAGAACTATGCTAATTGGTGGAAGGTGTATAATATCCCGTTTGAGTTAGCTCGATTATATTTTCAGAAACATCCTGATGCACGGGATGAGATGAAGGAATATTTCGATGAGTATGTGCTGCCAGTTCGTCGGATTTTAGGTAAAGTGATGGAATCGGTGTTTGACTATAGATGGAATAGGAGCTTAAGGGATTGGTCAGATATACTTATTACTGCTATAGAAAAAAGCCCTCGTAAAGCCAGAGAGGAACACTATGGATTGACGCCAGATGGCGAGAGAATACACCTTTCAATAAACCGAATAAAGCAAATGAAACCTTGGTTGTGGGAGCAGGTTAAAGGTTTACCGAAACAGACGCCATTCTATATCACATTTATAGACTTTATATTCCAGGCTGCAAAAAAAGACCCTGAATTATATGAGGAACTGAAAAGACTTGACCAAGATTATGACTATACCATAAGAGACGGCGGTCAACACTACTATACATATTTTGAATGCAGGCATCCTAACAAGGAATTATATGAAAAGCAGAAATTAAAACGGCAGCAACGTAAAAGGAAATCCAATCCAGATGGCTGGAAAACCTGTTGCACTCTTAAACCAAGCGGACTGGCAAAAATGCCTCTTAAACATAAAAACTTCTGGTTATACAAAAGTCTGCTCAACGGTATGGATACTCTAGACGAAGATGGACAGAGGCGTATCGTGGTCAATATTTGCAATCTACTAATTGACATGGGATGGCCTAAGAGAGTCGTATTAGAAAAGTTGTTTGCAGACAAATTCGAATCAATCCTTAGGAGAAAATATAGAGAGGATGAAGTGAAAGGACTTAAGCATGATTACTCTAAATTCGATGTTGAGTTAGATGAAAATCTGCATAAGGTATTTAGATCTAATGGATTTAGACAGATAAAGCTTAAACCAAACTAATCTATCCTTAATAAGGGTTATTTGATTTTGATTTTCCTTTCGCTTTTGATTTTCCTCCTGCTTCCCTTGTCAGGACTGATTTCGTTCTTGTAGCATGGTATGCTGCTTTACCTGCAGCTTTTATCAGCTGTTCTTTAGCATTATTATTATCCGCTGCCTTGATAAGAAGGCCTGAGCTATACAAAGTCTTGGCCATGCTATCTACTTGTGGCTGTTCCTGCATATTTGAAAATGCGGACATCAAAGACTGGATCTGAGACTGCATGCTATCTAACTGTGATTGCACTGTGTTTAACTGGTCTTCTTTTTGCTTCTGGCCTTCTAACGTTTCATTATAAGCATCATATGTTAGTACCATCCTGCATTTAGCACAGAATTTACTATCTGGCTTATTAGGCTCATTGCAATTAGGACATTGTTTTGGTCTTAGTACGTATACTGAATGCTGATCCTTTGAGATTATTCCATATGCTTCTAAGATGCTGTCGTTTGACTCATTTCCAAAATAGTGTAAGTATTTTAGATGCATATTAGAACCAGGAGGCCAGCCAGCGAATTGACGTAGATGGTGCTCCTTGAGAATTGCAGATTTCTCTGTTAGTGAGGAATGCCTTCTTATGTATGGATTCCATGGCTTTTTTAATAATCACGATTTTTTTGTTTATCTTCATTTGATATATTTGGGTTATCCAGTAAGTTGGGGAAGAATTCCTTTTTATAGTCTTGATATATCCTGTTGAGGCTTTCCACACCGATAGCTCTGTTAAGACTCTTGCCAAATCCACACAACAATATACTATTAGTATTACCAGCTTGAGGATGGTGATTAGTTATCCAATCTTTTATGTAGGGTATTGAGTTTATCAGGGGAACATGTCTTGTGCCAGTTTTTCGATTCACTAGAATCTCTGCATACTGCTTTTTATTATCTGGCGTAAGTTTGAATACAACGTCTTTTAACCTCAATTTCAATAGTTCATGAGGCCTTGCTGCTGAATCTCTGGACATTGCATGATAGCATCTATCTCTGGGATTAGGACAGTATTTCAAAAATAGCGAATCGTCCTCTGCAGTCCACAGGTCTGTTGGCTTGTAAATTGATTTTTCTTTTCGCTTTAGTTGTGGAATGTTTTCTATAGCTGGTGGTTTTGGTCTGTTCTTTTGTTCTATGTTTGGATAATATAACCATTTGAAGAAGCGCATCAGATGTATTCTATATGAGTTGTATGTTCCAATCCATTTATGTAACGGGTCAACAGTTTCAAGTTTACGATAACTATCGAGAAATGAAAGGAAATCTTCTCTTGTTATTTCTTTGAATAGTTTATCATTTTTGAAGAATATGGAGAGCTTACAAAGTAAGATTATGGTATCCTTCCTGTAATGATCTGATGGGTTAATCTCTGATTTTAAACAAGATATATAATCACATAGTGTAATAACATTTTCCTTACCTCTAGACCCAGGCAATACCCTCTTAGAGAGATAGTTAAAGCAGTTAGCGGATAGTCCTTCTATAGCATTTTCTATTTTTATCTTTATTACAATATCTTTGTCTGATAATGATGATGAAGTGCTTGTTGTAGCAGTAGTAGTCGTTGATGTCAACGCTGAAACTTCGGGGTTTGAATGGCTCCTTTTCATTTTATAGCATACTCCGACCCGATATAATATGATGAATTATATAAGTTGGTATTAGATACTTGATTCTAAGTTAAGAAGCTAGTTTTGCATAATCTCATCTGTATTTGCATTGTGTGAAATATATTGTCGCTACTGTATCCAAAGAAAGTGGCTAGTGGCTAGTCTTCACTGTCCTTTGATGTTTAGCTCTGTCTCGAGATACATACCAGAGAGTCACTTTGATTGACACAATATGATATGTAAGTGATCCATATGAAAGTATTTTATGTATGGCAAACAGCATAAACCTAAGATTCTTATCATCGATGGATAACAAAAATCTTGAAATTTGATGGGTATTATATGGTGTACAGCACGATTATCTTTGCCTTCGCAAATCTACAAGTTCTTTATAACCTTCTCCAAATTCTTTTTGTATTATATCGAGTAAGTGCATAAATCTATCATCCTTAGACAGAGTAGCTTTCATTGCACTCTCAAGTTCATAGAATGCCACTTTAGCATTATCATTATCAACATCTGGATTAGTTCCAAGTATATTTGATTCATTATACATTATTGCCACCTTAAATCCCAAGGTTTTAACATGCCATTCTAATTCAGATTCTAATCCCTTAGTATATCTGTCCCAATCTTCTGTTTTAGTAGTGCTTCTGATAATATTAAGTGTATAAAGAGTTGTTTCGCAACATGTTCTCAAATAACGAGTTATCGCAGAGTACAGACGAGCAGTACAAGATTTTATAGTATCTATTTCAAAATACGGATAAAGCAGCATCTTCAATAATATGTTGTCATGGTATTTTACTAACAACTTCGGAGAGTAAGTTGTCACATTAGAAAATATATAAAATAGACCACAGGTAGTTAATTTGTAGTATATTGCCCCACCCAAAAACTTTCCTTCTTCTTCAACTAAATTTAATCCTTGAAGCCTCTTTATTGTAGTATATTCATTTTTGTAGGCCATAGGCTGTCGTCTAGACTTAATATAAGAAGTAATTTTGTAAGATGAATCATGACCGCTCATAATTTTGAAAAGGAACGATTTCTCTGTTTCACTAAGCTCCATTATCTTACATGCAGATACCTCCGATACATACATCGAATAGTCCAAGTGTATATGTGCCAGCCTATATTCAATAAGTATTTCTTGGTTTGTTGTATTTAATGTCTATGAATATAATGCATTCGCTACTCTATATCAAATTATGAGCGCTGTGACTATGGATAGACAACAAGGTCGAGCTTAGTAAATAATGTAATGAGGATAATGCAATTGGGATGAATTGACATATAGTATCAGTATCAAGGATTTTTATGTATCTTTCTAATATTCATGAGCTTTGGTAACCACGCTCCATAAATATCATGGATATATAAATATATTAATATTTTCTATAATGAGCTTTAATTTTTTCCATTGCTCCTGATTCAACAGTGATAAGGAATAGGTTGTAAGCGCGCATAGATCAATGAGTAATAATAATCTATACACAGATTTTTTATAGGAAGACGATATAGCCATCGCAGGTATATGGATATCAGCCAGACTGTTGACGATGAAAGGACTGTCATTGAGGTTACCGTCGTAGGAAAAGATCGTAAAGGAATTGTCGCAGATATTACTAATTTCATCTTCAGCAACGGAGGAAATATTGAACAGATCAACCAGAATGTGGTTCGGGGATTATTTGGGATGCAATTGGAAGCATCATTTCAAAAAAGTATTAATAGAAAAGACCTTGATCAGGGACTGCGATATCTATCAAAAAAATTACAAATGGAAATTAAGGTCCATTACCAAGAAGCCAATAGGATTAAAAATGTTGCAATTTTAGTAAGTAAAGAAGATCATTGTCTCGTAGCAATTTTGGATTCAAAGAGAAAGAACGAATTTGGGGCTAATATTGAAGTTATTATCGGAACAGATAATACACTACAATCAATTGCAGCTAACTCTGGGATACCATTTTATACTGTGAGTAACATCGATCAGCTCGAGGCAGAAACCAATATCCTGCAATTAATCGAAAAATACAATATCGATGTAATCGTTCTTGCCAGATATATGCGTGTTTTGACTCCAAATTTTGTTTGGAGATATCCAAATAGGATTATCAATATTCACCCGTCGCTTTTACCTGCCTTTCCTGGAGCATATGCCTATGTGCAGGCTTATGAAAGAGGGGCAAAGATAGTTGGTTGCACTGCTCATTTTGTAACTGAAGATCTTGATCAGGGCCCGATCATTTGTCAAGAATCATTCAAGATTTCTGAATCAGATACACTGGAAACTATAAAAGAGAAAGGACGTGAATTAGAGGGTAAGACACTTCTAGAAGCCATAAAATTATACCTGGAAGGAAGACTAGAGGTATACTGGAGAAGAGTACACATTAAAGATGAATCAAATTTAATGTCAAGCGATAACAATGCTCAATCTTTATAAGGTTTGAAATGATCATTTATACAATATGCAGGTCTAATGGCTTCTGATATGATATCGAAATTAGAGCAATAGGTAGCCAATATGTCATACAGCCGTATAATTAATTAAATGACATCACAAGAGATCTGCTACGGTGTGTGTAAAAATTTATCTGACAATACTTATAATTAATGAAAGAAATTGTCAATTTAGAGACAAAGATGTCATTAAGATTATATAATAAAATTTTGTATTGTTCAAAATGAACTGTAGCGAGTTAAGAATTGTCACGTTAACGCGTGTTAATGCAGACTTACAGGATATCACTGCAAATTTCTCGAATCATACAGTAATTCGTATTCTTCAGCCAAAGATCCTTTGGTTTATTAATTCAAGGTGACGGACTTATATCAGATAAGATCAACGAAACACTGATAGATAAAACCGATTTAAAAATTATAAATTCACTTAGTAGAGATGGTCGAATCTCTTATAGGAATATATCTTCTACTGTTGGGATAACTCCAAATGCTGTCAAGAAAAGAATTCACAAATTGAGTTCTAAGGGTATAATACAAAGCTTTGTGGTAAGAGTAAATCCAGTATTACTTGGATATGACAAGGAATGTTTTTTGACAATCAAACATATTGACAAAGGAATTTCAGAAGACGATATTGTAAAGAAGTTGAATCTCATAGGAGATGTACAAGTATATGCCAAACAAATGGGAAGAGCTTCTATATGTGCTTTAGCAATCAGAACTGGAGCAGAAGATAAAATCAGACTAATGAAGGAATTACTAGAACCATCGATTGTAGAAAGCAGGTTTGTAAGCTATAAAGCAATATCTATGAAAATATATAGCTCTGACTTTAAAATCATAAAATCCTTATTATCAAATCCTAGAATGCAAGTTGAAGATATTGCAAGAGAAACTTCACTTTCTACTAAGACTGTAACAAGACGTCTAGAAAAATTAAGAGAAAACCACATTGTTGAGTTTGGTGTTATCAGGAATATATCTTCTATACAACTAGTTGGTTACATTGAATTTGCAGTAGTAATAGACATAGACAAATCTCTTTTCCAAAGTATTCTTGAAAGAATATATTATGAAATGCAACAATATTTATTATTTATTTTAAATATGAATCAAAATGAGTTCATTTTTGCTGTACTGTCTTGTACAAATATACCTACAGTAGATTCGATATTGGGAAAGAATAGAATCTTATGAAGGTGTAACGCAAATAGAACCATATATAACAACTAAGTTGATATATTACCAAGATTGGTTACAAAGAGAAATTGACAAAAGATTAAGGTCAGAACAATTAGCAACACGAAAAAAGGATAATTTCATTGAATTACGTTCATAGAATTATTGTGAATTTTTACGGTGAACTGATATCATAGACCTTGTAGAAATGTTAACGATTATGCGTGACTATTAGAGAGTGTCATTACCATGAGTCCATTCTTTCAAATTTTGAGGATCGTCTTGCACAAGAACAAGTACAAGACGAGGAGAATAATATTAGTAACACTACCAAAGGTTATCCGGAAGAAGCAGAAGAAATAGAAAAGTCTGCAAGCAATGCAGATAATACTGTTAGAAAAACGATACCTTCTTTCAATTCTACTAATACAGATTGGAACCTCAGAAAATATAGAAGCAGAAGCATAACAAGGAAGATAAAAACAAATTTGAAAGAATGTCACTTCTGCAAATTGGAACATCGCACTGATAAGGAAAGAACTGAATATGAAATAACAAGCATGGCATACTAACAATAACAACAAAAACAAAAGTAAAAGTAAAATTATGAAAAATTAATCTATCCTTTTCTACTTCTTTCTTTTTCTACTTCTTCTTCATTGGCCATTATCCACTGTTTTTTCTTAAAATACCAGAACAAAAAAGCCGCAACTGCGATCATTAAAACTAGTACTATCATAAAACCTATGGAAATATTGCCAAGATTAGTTAAATCAACTCCATTCATACCATATACTCCTGCAATAAGAGTTAATGGCAATAATATAACTGTGAAAATTGTAAGAGTCTTCATTGTATCATTCATTTGCAAAGATACATTGGCCATATACAGGTCACGAGTCGAGTTAATGGTATCACGAAACGATTCTACAAGTTCTATTAGCTGGCTAATATCATCGTACGCTATTCGCAAATATTTCACTTCTTCTCTATCTTTTTCCATGTGAGTAAGAAAATTTGTTATATCTCTTGCATGCCAAAAGTGTCTTCTCAATATTATTATCTGTTTTGTTAATGTATCCAACGAGTCAAGCATTTTCTTTGATGCTTTTTTATGCAGTGATTTTTGCTCAAAGTCAGTAATAGTTAATTCTATTGAAGTTAAAAGCAGCTCATATCTGCTAATAATTTCGGTTATTATGCTATAATATAGAGCATCTACTGTTGCCTCCATAATTTTTTTATTTTTCTGCTCAAATAATGTATGAGTATTTATCATCAAGTCAACTTCAGAGGAATGAATAGTAATAAGCCATCCTCTTCCACAGAAAAGATACACGGGCTCAATCATTAACGTTCCAAATGATTTGTACCTCAAATCAAGTATTAAGGTAAAAGTGTAGCCATCTAACACACGAACTTGTGGCTTTTTTGATTTATGCATGTAAGTTTCTAATGTCTTGGTATCAAGGTCAAAGTTCTTTTGAATAGCAAGAATTTCTGGAGGAGAAGGATCAGTAATGTCAATCCATAAATTATACCCTCTCCTGATATCTTCCTTATTCCCGTCTTGTATTACCTCATGCTCATTGTAGAGGATTATAGTTTGCAAATATGACCTGATCTAAACCAATCTGGTCAAAAAGAGATAAAAAGACACTGGAAAATATATTTGGAAGATATTTTTATAAATTAACCATTATCTATTCTGAGTAAGATTTTTCGGTGCATTACTCTTAGCAATACCTCTGTTGTAAATCATGAAGGTCATTTAATATTTTGAGATAAATAAATAAATGATAGTAATAATCCATTTACAATCTAACATCTATATAAAAATTTAGTTATCATTAAGCGATAAATTCAAAAAATATAATAATGTATTAATTTTTGTTTTATTGTGGCTGAGTATTACGCTTTTTTGTAAGCTTTACATAGCAAATAATAGTAAATATGGCTATTAGTATGCAGCCATCATACTACAACTAAATGAAAAGCCATATTATTGTTTTTTTTCTCTTCATTTCTGTAATAACTCTCGCCTATTTCATTTATTACAAAAGTGTAAAAGCATTTGGAGATATTAACAAACAAGTTAGTTCAGTTTATTGCGACATGGACTACCGAATTGGGCCGGGGTTAATTGAATTTACCCGGTCCACTCCATAACTAGTGCAATATCATGGAGTAATAAGCCTGGCTTGTCCCGTTTCATTTCGTATGCTTGACATTATCAAATTGATTCTTGAACCAATCTAGAGTCTCATTATCAAATATACAAAATATTATTATCATTTATAAATATCGACTCTAAAAGGCTCTTTGTTTAGGTTGAAGAAATATTTTGTTGCATCTGCGATTATACTTTCTTTGTTCGTTATACTTTCCATATTGGTTTCGCCAAAAATCAAGTTTAATGGTAGCAACAATAACGGCTATTCTTCACCAATCGTAAGAGCAGACTCGATATCCTTTCTGGACATAAACAATTCTCACTCCAAAGTGCTTAACCAATTTATGGTCTTGCTAACAAATTACGGAAGAGAAGTATTTTGGCCCATTGCAATTATACTCTTGTTTGCATTAGGTGGCTGGGCAGGCAAAAAGACCGCCATAGTTATTGCAATATCCATGATAGTTCTCATACCCATAGGAGTAATAGCAAAGGACGCAGTTGCAAGACCTAGACCCATAATACCAAAATCAGACTATTTAATTGCAGCAGACTCTGAGTTTGCTTTTCCTTCTGGACATGCATTAATTGTATCTGCAGGAGCAACCGGTGCTTTGCTGCTGTTCAACAATACACCAAGAAAGCTTGTGGTATCATTAGCTTTGACTGTAGAGGCAGCTCTTGTATGTATATCTAGAGTATACGTAGGAGGTCACTACCCGCTAGACGTAGTAGGTGGTATTTTATTAGGAGTTGGAGTTTCTCTTATATTTGTAGGTACAGACAAGTCTATAGAGGCATTAATAATGGCGCTAAGAAAAAAGATACTAAAAAGATAAGATAAAATAAATCTGACATGATAGGACAATAAATCTATCCCTCATATCCTGTCCGTTGTACAAAAGTTATTCGAAATATTGTAATGGTCTTAAATACAAAGAGTGGAAAATGCAGCCAAAGGAGTATAATCTAGTTTTGGACTTGTAAAATGAATATTTGGGAATTTTTAGGTCACATATAACCAGCGTATACTGGTTCAAGTTATTAGGTACCCTTTATGTACAGACTTTGGCTATTTTCATCATACCCTAGGTCAGCCATAGTTAAGACTTTAAATCCATTATCATACAGATATCTCATTTCGGCATCAAACAAATTCAATGTTGTATCAATCGGTCTGTTGCTATCGCTTAAATCAGGATAATTAACAATAATATGATAGACAATTACAGGGATTGCTCTTACGATTCCTTCCTTGTTATAAATATCCTGGCTATTAACAGCTGTAACGAATTTGTTAAGCATCTGAGCGTTGTTATACTCCTGGCGAACAATACTGCAAGTGCCAGCATTCTCACCAGTAGTACTGGTACTAAAGCAGCCAGTTTCAATGTGCTTATGTGCCCAGCTATTGATAGAATACCTATTCGAAGGAGTTAGCGTTCCATCACTAAAAAGCGTTCTACAATCTGTCTGCTGCTCATTATCACAGTGCAAAAAGGTAAGTGCAGATTTGCTATCAGTTCTGGCTAAATCATAGTATTTAGCAACTGTATTTACAACTTTTGGATTATCACCTCCTTTGCCATTAGGATATGCAAAAATTGTTGGATTGAATCCATGATTTTCCAAACATTGTTTTGACTGACCTATTTCATAATCCAAATCTGCCTGTGACAAATCATTTAAATTCGGATGTGTCATGGTATGTGCTTGTATATCCATACCATCTTGTTGCAGCGCTGCTATCTGTTGCCAGGTGGTTGATATATCTGATTCATGATATCCTGCTTTTACCCAATTGCACACTTCAAAGAATGTTGCTTTAAATCCAAATTTGTCTAGTATTGGCTTGGCATATGTATAACCGCTTTCATGTGAGTCATCAAAATTTATAATTACAAACTTACCGTCGTTATTATTACTGCTAATAATAGATTGCGTAGGGGTAGGAGAACGAGAAGATGATGAAGATGACAACTTGTTATTGCTGTTGCTGGTACTGCTTCCAGATAATCCTTTAGAAGCCTTCATCTGGCTGTGAATATGGTGACCACGAGCGGCAGTAGAGAATTGAGCGGTATATGGATTGACTAGCATAATGACGATAGTGGCTACTACAACAATAAAGAGCAAGGTCTGCCTTTTCATAATGTCCGTCGTGACCATATGTTAGTTATCATATATCGATATTGCAGAGGATATTTTAACTCTCCAGACCAACATTAGGAAAAATTTGCTATAACACAATGGTAAGTATCCAATCACAATGAATGTGATTAAACTGTTGTGTAATTTGGATTAGATTCTAATAATTACTAACCTTTATTGATTGTGGTACGGTTATCTAAATATCCGTGACCATAATTAGCCACAATTTTCGTGCAACCATCAAGCGGTTAAGCGATTTGGTGAATAAGCAGGAAAAATAGAAAATAGATGTAATGATGTTAATGGATGCTTTCGTTGATTTTGCAGCAGTATGGGTCAAAGTCAAACAGTACATACGGACGATGATACAAGATTATTATATGGATACATCATGGTTAACACCTTTGTCAAGAGTCCGATAAGCTAACAGAACCAGGTTTTGACGTGCAGTTTAGACCTTTCTTTGAAAAAGAAGAGTAAGAAGAAGATTAGATATTAATTGCCGCTACTGCTTTACTCCAGTAACATTCACACTAGAAAAGGATTTCGAAGCAGGATTATCTTTACAGTCATATTTAGCTGTAATTCTATTCTCACCTGGTTTAATTGTAGTGTATTTAGACGTAATGTCGAACTTCCATTTTGAATAATCAGCTGCTCCACCAGTTCTACCAGGTCCCACAGTACTAATAGCTGGTTGATATGGCTTTACATTATTTACAATAACAGATACTTCACACTTAGCTGTTGCATTATCTATAGATGTTCCAGATACTGTAAGGTCTTTTCCTACTGGTACTTGTTGACCCCTAGTAGGTAATGTAATTTTTACTTTTGATATATGTTGTTGTAACGATGAGGGTGGTTTTGGAGAAGATGATGAAGATGTAATATTTACTGCCGCAGCAGTTCTATTTTGCGCATATGCAGCAACATTAGTCCAAAGAGCAAAAAGTAGGATTCCAAAAGCAAATAATAACGCCAGCTTTCCTGAGTTAATTTTCATAAATTCTTAATCTTGAGACTATTAAAATCAGTTATATAATGATATTGATGGACACATATAAGGCTCAGATAATCATGTTCCTATGATGATATCTATTCGTTGTAAATAATGTACTTCAATTAGCTATAGGCCATATCTACGAGTATTGTTTATGTACATAGCACCATTTCCATGATTTATTTGGTAATGCTATCATTACTCCGTGACCAGTATGCTCAAAGTGTTTTGTAGCATGAAGACCAATAGAAGAATCGCAGCATCCAACGTGACCACAAATTAAACACATGCGCAATGCAACCCAGTCAGTTTGTTCTTTTTGACATTCTTCACAACCAGACGTTTTAGGAGAAACTTTGCTCTCATCTATATCAGCAAAATGTTCACAACTTTCTTTCGTTCTATTATTAGATAACCTCAATTACAATCATAACCTATAGAAAATATATGGGTATAAAGAACTTTCACTAACTTTATTAATTTTAATTGGATGTTGTTTTAGCTTCTAAAAAATGAAAATGTCTTATCCAAAATGGAAAATTCAGGGTGTTCAGACAAACTATACAGAAAAATAAAATATTTCTATATATTCAGCGAGAGATAACTCATCATGTCTTACAAAATCCAGCCACCTAGGATATACAATATATTCGACATAAAAAGAGAGATTAAAAAAACTGCTGCTGTACCATTGCGAACTGCAATATTATCTCTTATTTCTTCTAACCCTTCTAATAGTATCCTAACTTTATTAGCTATAAAGTCTTCAGCGTTTGCCGAACGCTGAACTACAAGTCCTATTAATATTTGACGTGAGCGTATAGGGATTAGCATAGTTTTACAGCTTTTATGAATATTGATTATAGCCTCACTGCTATCAAAGACGTGCTTGAATCGCTCACACATTCCTAAAATTACTATTGCCCAAGTTCCAGAATTCTTTCTATCGTCTATGGTTACTTCAAAGTTATCCCTAAATGTCTGTTTAGATTGAGATGCTAAAATATTTCCTTTCATGTCCATCACAGAAGTTGCAAGTATAGCATCATCAGTAGATATTACATCATCACATATTTTCCTTGCAATATCTACTAAGGGCATAGTATATATCTATCATTTATGTGTTTTATATTTCTTATTAGTAATTTTCGCGGGTTTGTAACCATTTAGTGCAATTATAGTCTATTTTTTAGCATAAAAGTCTATATTAAATGGCAAATATTTTCTTAGCGTAGATATATTATTTTCTTTAATCCCAATAGCCATTGTAGCTGCTTTGGTAGTTGGTTGAGAATTAGCATGCATAAAGATTAGAGTCGTTTCTTGCATACGAGTACAAAAAACTGCTGCTAATGCGTAGCACTTCTGGTTTTTGGAATCCAAGAAAGAGAGGAGGGTAGCATATATGTTAGGCAATCCCAAATTCGAGTTGAAAAGATACACACCACAGCAGTAATAATAATAGTGGTATTACTTTTTTTCATACATTGCTCTTTTTTTGTCTTGATAATAATATTTTAGAACTCTTGCATTTCTTCCTATAAGCAGACCAGCACCAACCATAAGAAGGAAGTCGGTAGCTGTAAAAGCCAATATCGTTGTCGCTGAATCTGTGTGAACTAGTGGCGGCATAATAAGAATAGCACTACTACCATTTTCTAGTATTGCTTCCTGGTTGTTAAAATAAAATTTTTCTGAACCAATAAAGATAAAGTTAATTGCACTACGTACGATTAATGCTACAATATATAGCAGATAAATAGCCAATCCTCCTTTTGAATAAATAGTAGAAGAAGAGTTTTCATCACCTTTAGTAGATAATTTCCAGAAGGAAAGAATTCTTTTTGAATATTTATATGAACCATATCCTGAGGCTACAGCAATAGCAGAATAAGGAACAGCATATGCAAAGGGTACACTACCAATCAAGAAAGAGTTGTAAACCAGGAAAGAAGCGATAGCGAGGTAATAAGCAGAAAAAATAATTGTCTTTTTTACACTTACTTTTGTTCCTTGCATAACCTTTCTAATTCTAAAAATAATTATGATTATGGTAATGGCAAATGTGAATATTAATAGGGAAAAGGCAAAGGCATTATTATTATCGCTTAACCCTGCATAAGGAACTAGAACAAAATGTATATTTAATTTAAATCGTATTTTTTTAGCTACTATACTAAAAATAAGGTGTTAATGAAAAGTATTTAAGGATATTTCGTATGTTTTGAATATTCAGAAATCAGGTGTATCAGTATTGATGTTCCTATGGCACCTAACTGTTTTATTAAGGAAAAGACCATGTTTACTGCTTCATCACTTGATTTATCCTTAATCCTTGGCCACAGTGGCTTGAATTTCTCTTTAAGCTGTTGACTTGTTTCCTCCTGTTCGATAACATTCTCATATATTTTTCTCCTTTGTTTAACTTCTTTAGCTCTTGCAGCCAAAATGCGGCATACATACTTAGACCCGCCGTTTCAGGTAAAAAACAGCGTTTGACTCTGTCTGCTGCAAAAATGTCCTAAAATTCGTCCACATGAAACTATGACGATTATACTATTTTGAAAAAACTAAGTATAAAAAGAATGTAAAACCAATAGAAAATTATTGCAGCGATTGCTCAGCTTGTATTTGTTGCTGTATTGCATTTGAGTTATGATGACACGGTATAGCATCTGCGGTATAACCACCCATAAAGCTGTCAAATTCATGACTTGGTACTATCCTACCTGAGCATCCTCGTACTTGATTGTCTTACTAGATTTTCTGCTTTGGACTTGTTTTGCGAACTACTTCGTTATTGATAAAGTCTTCAAATGCAGGATCAAACCATTTATCTAATTCAAGGTCACCTTCCCAATATTCCCTTATCTTGCCTTGTTCAAAACAG
>Ga0173481_10000023_pt1 | contig 21784 bp, 24 predicted proteins | sample NitcycUS073202C2_FD_136667 | JGI IMG/M metagenome (GOLD analysis project Ga0173481, IMG submission 136667) | Soil microbial communities from Arlington Agricultural Research Station in Wisconsin, USA - Nitrogen cycling UWRJ-S073-202C-2 (version... ... | reverse complement strand
GGCCGCCGCGCGCCGGCGGGCCGAGGAGCATTTCGCGTGGCCCGACATCGCGCGGCGCCTGGAGAAGATCTACGAGCGCGTGATCGCTCGCCCGCCCGCCCGGGAGCGCGTCGCGGCATGACCCGCCTTGGGGCGCTCGCGCGGAATCCCTGGGCGCGCGGCCTCTTCGTGCTGGCGACCCTCGTCGCCGTGATCCTCGCGCTGTGGTGGCGCGGGCCGGACTGGAACACGGTCTACCACGCCTTCGACTTCGTCAGCTGGCGCTGGGTCGTGGTCGCCGTGCTTCTCAACCTCCTCTCCGTGCTCGCACGTGCGTGGGCCTGGCAGCTGACGATCGATCAGGCGATGCCGCCGCCGCAGCCGCCGTTCCGGCAGGTCTTCTCGGCATTCGGGGTCGGTCTGCTCGGCAACGCCGTGCTGCCGGCCCGCGCGGGCGAGCTCGCGCGCGTCGCCGTGCTCCGGCGCCACCTCCCGCACGGCAAGGGCACGAGCGCGACGCTGCTCGGGACGGTCTTCGCGCATCGGCTCTTCGACCTGTTCCCGATCGCGCTGCTCGTCGCATATGTGATGGCGACTGCCAAGCTGCCGCACTGGGCGGTCACCGGGCTCGTGATCCTCGGCCTCGTCGGGCTCGGGCTCCTCGCAGCCGCGATGATCACGGTACGGCGCGCGCCCGGCACGGTGCCGCACGGCCAACGAACCGCGCGGCGGCTGCTCGCCATGGCGCGCCAGGGCCTCGCGGTGCTGCGTACACCCGGCGCCGCCTTTTTCGCAATCCTCTTCCAGACGATCGGCTGGACGTTCCAGCTGCTCGCGGTGTGGTCGGTGACGGCGGCGTTCGCGATGGACGTGCCGCTCCCCGCCGCGGCGCTCGTCCTGCTCCTGATGAACATCGCCACGATCTTCCCGCTCTGGCCCGGGAACGTCGGCCTGCTGCAGGCGGCGGTCGCGCTGCCGCTCGTGCAGTACGGCGTCGCCTACGGGACGGGGTTTGCGTTCGGCCTCGTGCTGCAGGCCGTCGAGATGTCCGTCGGTGTCGGCGTGGGGCTCGTGATGCTCGCCCGCGAGGGCCTCTCGTTCGCAGCCCTCAAGCGGATGGAGGACGCCGAGGAGGCGTCGGCCGAGGACGTCTTCGAGGAGCTCACGGAGGAGGACGAGGCGGCCGTCGAGGCCGACGACGCCGACCGCTACGTCACACCGGTGCGGTCCCGGCGCTGAGCGCGCCGAGCCGCGCTGCGACGACGGTGTCCGCCGCGGCCGCGCTCGGCGCATGTCCCGTGACCGCGGCGACGAACGGCTCGCGCTCGAGCGCGACGAGCTCCACGTCCGTCACCGCCGAGGCTGTCGCCGTGCGGGGCACGTCACGCAGCAGGGCGATCTCGCCGAAGCCGTCGCCCGGGCCGAACGTCCGTCCCAGGATCGAGACCGTCCCGCTACGAATGACGTAGAAGCGGTCGCCGATCTCGCCCTCGCGCACGATCGGCGCGCCGGCCGGGACGTGCACGGGCGTCGCCTCGCGGGCGAGGCGCTCGAGCAGGGACTCGGGAAGCGGGGCGAGCAGCGGCACGCGGCGAAGCAGCTCCGTCGCCTCGGGCGCTGACGCCTCGCGGTCGATTGCGCGCAGCCGCGGCCTCGTGAGGAGGGCGAGCACCGGCAGGACCGCTCCCGTGACGACGAGCGCCCACTCGGCGCCGACGAGCGCGATGAGCCCCGGAGCAACGAGCGCGCCGATCCCGAGCGTCGCTCGGAGGAGCCCCTGGAGCGCGCCGAGCGCCCGGCCGAGTACGGCGTCGGGGACGACCCGCTGCATGATCGTCAGGGCGTTGACGTCGACGATCGAGTTGCCGATGCCGATCACGCCGAGCGCCACGACGGCGACGAAGGCGACCGGAACGCCGCCGACGAGGATGAGGGGAAGCCCGAACAGCGCGAGCCCGAGGGCGAAGTCGCGGGCGAGACGGCCGCGCGCGGAGAGAATCAGCGCGACGAACCCGCCGACGAGCCCGCCGACCCCCACGGCGGCGTACAGCAGGCCAACGCCCGCGTCGTCGAGGTCGAGCAGCTCGAACGCCGTGACGACGACGAGCACGTTGAGCGCGCCCGCGACGAGCGTCTGGGCGCCGTAGAGGCCGACCAGCGTGCGGAGGTTCGGCTCCCGGACGATCGTCTTGATGCCCGCCATGACGCCGCTCGACGGATCCGCGCCGCCGCCCTGCGGCTCCGCGCGCTCGCGCGGCGGATCCCGGTCACGCAGCCCGAGGACGAGAAGCGCAGACCACAGGAAGGTGACGGCGTTCGCCGCGAACACCACCGAGGGGCTGCTCACGGCGAGGAGCAGGCCCCCGAGCGCCGGCCCGAGGAACGTGCCGACGCTCTCGAGCGTGCTCGACGCGACGTTCGCCGCCGTCAGCTCTCCGGGCGAGGTGACCAGCGCCGGGAGCAGCGCTGCCTGGGCGGGGCGGAAGACGGTACCGGTTGCGCTCGTGAGCGCGACGAGCCCGTAGACGATCGGCGCAGGCCCGTCGGCCGCGATCACGAGCGCCGCCGCGGCCATCAGGGCAAACCGGACGACGTCGGCGACGACCATCACCGCGACGCGCCGGAACCGATCGACGAAGGAGGCGGAGAACGGCGCGATGAGCGCCCCGGGGATCAGCCGGATCAGGCCGACGAGCCCGACCGCGGACGCGCCACCCTGGTCGTACGCGTAGACGCCGAGGGCGACGAGGTACGCCCAGTCGCCGAGGATCGAGCCGGCCCACGCGAGCTGCAACCGGCGGAGCGGCGGGCTCGAGAGCACGGCGCCGAGTGCCCGGAACGACGCGCGTGCGCGACTCTCGGCCTCGCGGCCCGACGCGTTGGATTCCGGCTCGTCTTCCACGCTCTTGCGCACCCCACCAGAAATACGGGAAGATTTCAGCCTCCACACGCGTCGGGTGGGATGAGAAGCTCACCAGGGGCTCTTCGTCGAAAGGAGAGGCACGATGTCGGACGAGCGCGAGAAGCTGGACACGACGGATCCCGAGCAGGTGTCCGAGGACGACGACTTCGAGGGTCACCAGCTGCAGGTCGAGGCGGCCGACCTGGGTGCGGCGGACCTGGGCTCCGTCGACGTCGGTTCGGTCGACGTCGGGGCCGCGGACGTCGGCTCGGTCGACGTCGGCTGACAGTCGGGGGGTCGACCGGCCTTCCCGCGGGAGGCCGGGACAGATGAGGTGAGCGGCGCCCTCGGGCGCCGCTCCCGTCTGTCCGGGTCTCAGGGTCAGCGCGTCGTGAGGACGCGCTCGAGCGCCTCGAGCAGCCGGCGGCCCGCGTCGTCGTCCCGGTCGTCGACGAGCGCGGCGACGCGGGAGACGAGCGCGGCGTTCCCGTCGTCGACGAGCGATTCCTGGGCGCGTCGGGCCCGGAGCAGCAGGTCGAGGCCGATCGCCGCCTGGGTGGAGAAGCGGGAGAGCAGCTCGAGCTCTGCGAGACCGAACGGGCGATCCGGTGCGCGGTCGAGTACCGAGAGCACGCCGAGGGCGCGCTCGTCGTGCAGGAGCGGTGACGCGACGATGCTCGAAGGGACGTATCCGGTGGCGCGGGCGCGGTCCTGCGAGAAGCGCGGGTCGGCCTCGAGGTCGTCCACGACGAGCGGCTGGCGCGTCACGAGCGCGAACCCGGCGATGCCCGTGCTCGACGGAAAGCGCGCGCCCAGCAGCTCGCCTTCGCCGCGCCCGGAGACCGCCTCGAACACGAGCTGGTCGTTCTCCTCGTCGAGCAGGAAGATCGACGCGGCCTCGGCGCCGAAGATCGCGCGCGCCACGTCGACGATCGACTGGAGAAGCCCGCGATAGGTCTCCTCGTCGCCACCGAGCATTCCCGCGGCCGCCCGTGCGTCGGGCCCGTTCGTCATGCGGCTCCCTCCGTGTTCGTAGCCGTCAGGTGGAGCACGCTCTTCAGCTGGTACGGCGTCAGCTCGGGGTGCTTTGCGAGGACGAGCGCCGCGATCCCGGCGATGTGCGGCGCCGCGAAGCTGTTGCCGGTGCAGCGGAGCGCGCCGCCACCGGGCCACGCGACCTCGATGTCGACGCCGCGCGCGAAGAGCTCCACCGGCGGCGCCGGGTTCGCGTACCAGACGAGGGGATCGCGCTCCTCGTGGCTCCCCACGGAGATGACCGACGAGAACCGCCACGGGTAGCTGTCGACGGGCAGGTTGTGCGCGGAGGCGACGAGAATCGTCCGGTTGAAGTAGGCGAGATCGGCGAGCTCGTGGAGCTCCTCCGCGAAGCGGCGCTTCGTCGTCGAGAGGCTGAGGCTGATCACGCGGTGACCGGCCTCGATCGCGTGCCGGAGGCCCGCCAGGATGAGATCCGCGGCTCCCGTCGCGCCCGCGCCGAGGACGCGCACGCTGTGCAGCCTGCATCCGGGCGCGACCGCCCTGATGATCCCGGCGCAGGCGGTGCCGTGGCCGCAGACGTCGCCGGACTCGTCCTCGACCACCTCCACACGGTCGTCCGTGCGAACGACCGCGTAGGCGCTCTCGACGGGCCCGACCAGCGGATGACCCTGTTCGACGCCGCTGTCGACGACGCAGACGTCCACCTCCCCGGTCGATCCGCCGAACGCCCAGTCGCGGGTCACCGTCGCCCGCCAGGCCGAGTCGGCCGGGACCGGCGGTGCGTCGCCCGGAGGCAGGCTCCACGCGGGGACGGGCCGTGTGCTCACGTGCAGGCGAGCGCGACCTCGCGCGCCGCCGTGGCCGCCCGGGCGGCGAGCTCGGCGCGCGTCGAGAGCTCGTCGTCGGGCCGGGTCGCGAGGTTGACGTGCACGAGGCGCGCGGCTGCGACGCTGGCCGCCTCGGAGAGCGTCGCGGCCGCCCAGGCGTCCCCACGGACCCTGTCGGCGCCGTCCCGGGCGGCGAGGGCCGCCAGCGCCGCGACGTCCGCAGCGGTCTCGGCAATCGAGAGCGGGACCTCGGCCGCGCGGCGGAGCGCCCTGCCGAGCGCCGCGTCGCGCTCGGGCGAGCGCAGCTGTTCCACCGCGGCGGCGTAGGCGCGGTGGTCGTCGTCGGCGAGGAGGAGCGACCGGTCGCCGAGCGCCGCTGCCTGCGCCGCGATGCCCGGCGCCTCTTCCCAGTCGTGCGAGACGCGTGCGACGAGGCGGACCAGCCCCGACGCCATCGCAGTCGCGAGCGCTGCGGCCGATCCGCCGGCCGGGCCGGCACCGACCTCCGCCAGGGTGTCGTGCAGCCGCGCGGCCGGAAGGCTCGCGAGCGACCAGCGGGTCGTCGGCAGGCTCACGGCGCGATGTGGCGGCGCAGGTGGGCGACGACGACGGGGGTCGGCTCCACGCCCTCGGCGCGAAGCGTCGCCTCGAGGTCGGCGACGACGAGCTCGCGGAACCTCTCGTCCCGCTCGATCCGCTCGAGGATCGTGTCGAGCTCGCGGCGGACCGTCGGCAGCTCCTTCGCTGCCTCGATCCAGCCGACGGGCGGCGCGGGAAGCTCGCGCATGAGCTCGGCGATCTGCTCCTCGGGGGTCATCGTCGTTCCTCCACCTTCTCACCCGACGTGGTGGCCTGCTGTTTTCTTCCCGGCTCGAGCGCGTCGCGGAGGCGCGTCAGACACCGCGCGATGCGGCTCGCGATCGTGCCCGCCGGGAGCTCGAGCTCCGAGCCGATCGTCCTGTAGCTCTCGTCACGACAGAAGAAGCGGTCGAGGATCTCGTGGCAGTCCGGTGAGAGCCGGTCGAGCGCCGCATGGACGGTCATTGCCTCGTCGAGCCGCGCGAGCCCCTCGTCCGGCGCGTCCGGCACCTCTCCGACCGGGACCTCGCGGCCCGACCGCCGCAGCGCGTCGACCGCGCAGTTACGCGCCGTCTGCGCGATCCAGGGGCGGAGTGCGCTGCCGTCCCGGAGCGTGTCGAGCCGCTCGAAGACGCGCGTGAAGACGTCCTGGAACGCGTCCTCGGCGTCGTGCGACTCGAGGTGGTAGACGCGGGAGACGATGGCGTGGACGTACCTCGAATAGCGGTCGACGAGCGCTTCCCAGGCCGCCTGGTCGCCGGCCCGGCAACGAGCGACGAGCTCGGCATCCGACGCGGCGTCCACCGCGCCCCGTCTACCGGTGCTCGGCGGCGCGGAGCCGCTCGGCAAGCAGCTCGAGCAGCTTCCAGGTCACGGTCGGGCGCGACTCGGCGAAGCTCCGGAAGCTCCATACGGGCAGCGCGAACGCTCGTAGGCGGGACGTCGCCGTGACGGTCGCCGAGCGAGCCGACTTGTCGACGAGCGCGATCTCGCCGAACGAGGCGCCCGGCCCGAGAGTCCCGACGGTGTTCCCGCCGACCGTGACGTCCGCCGTGCCGCTGTCGACGACGAAGAAGTTGAGGCCTCCCTCGCCCTCCGTGGCGATCTCCTGTCCCTCGTCGAAGTCGCGCTCGATGAAGTCGGTCGCGAGCTGCTGGACGGAGGCGTCGTCGAGGTCGGAGAAGATGGGGATGCCGCGGATCAGATCGGGGCTCGGTTGTGCCATGGCGGCGACCTTACCCTGCCGGCCGGGCGCTGTCATCCCCGGCGGCGCCTCCGAGCCGCAGCTCCTCGATCTCGAGCTCCGCGCGGTCGAGCCGCTCGACGCAGGCGCGGTAGAGCTCCTCGCCGCGCTGCCAGAGCGACAGCGCCTCGTCGAGCGCGACGTCGCCGCGCTCGAGCCGCGCGACGAGCTCGTCGAGCTCGCGCTGCATGTCCTCGAAGGACCGCTCGTCCGTCACGGCCGGACCTCGTCGACCCGCGCGCCGAGGCTGCCGCGCGCGAGCTGGACGTCCACCCTGGCGCCGGGTGTGACCCGGCCGGCGTCGCGCAGCACGTCCCCGTGCTCCCGGACGATCGCATAGCCGCGCGCCAGCGTCGCGAGCGGCGAGAGCGCCTGCAGGCGCACGCCCGAGCGGTCGAGCGCGGCGCGGCGCCGCTCGAGGAGGAGGAGCGGAGCCGACGTGAGCCGCTCGCGGCTCCGCGCGAGCCGCCCGCGGTCGCGCTCGAGGACGCGCTCGGAGCCGGCTCCGAGGCGCTGGCGCGAGCGCTCGAGCGCCGCGCGGAGCTCGTCGAGGTCCGGCACGACGAGGCGCGCGGCAGCCGTGGGCGTCGGTGCGCGTACGTCCGCGGCCAGGTCGCAGAGCGGCTCGTCCTGCTCGTGCCCGACGGCCGACACGACGGGCACCCGGCAGGCCGCGACGGCGCGGACGACGCGCTCGTCGCTGAACGGCAGAAGGTCCTCGAAGCTGCCGCCGCCCCGCGCGAGGATCACGACATCGACGCCGTCGTGCTCGCTCAGCCGCGCAAGGGCAGAGACGATCGCGAGCGGGGCGGCGGGGCCCTGGACCCGCGTCTCGGCGACGACCAGCCTGACGGCCGGAAAGCGAGTCGCGATCGCCGCGAGAACGTCGCCGCGCGCCGCGGCGTCGACGCCCGTGAGGAGGCCGACGGCCCGCGGAAAGCGCGGGAGGCGCCGTTTGCGCCCAGGCGCGAAGAGGCCCTCGGCCTCGAGTGCGCGACGCAGCCGCGCGAGCGCGATGGCGTGGTCACCCTCACCGACCCGCTCGAGGGTCGCGATGCGGAACCCGAGCTCCCCCCGCGCCTCGTAGAGCTGGAGCCCGCCGTTCACCTGGACTCGCTCCCCCTCGCCCAGCGGCGGCGCGATGAGGTCGAAGCGCCGCCGGAGCATCGTTGCCGGGAGGCATGTGCCCGTGCGCACGTCCTTGAGCGTGACGAAGACGGTCCCCCACGCGGGGCTCCGCCGCAGGTCGCTCACCTCGCCCTCGACCCAGACGTCCCGGACGCGCCCGACATACCCCGCGAGCCGCCGGTTGAACGCCGCGACGGTGTAGACCTTCCGCTCGGCTGTCGCGCCGGCCTCCATGCCGCGGAGCGTAGTCCCCACGGAACTGGACCCGGCAGGTGCCTGTCCCAGGCGGCGCCCACGGGGGTCAGGCCCCTTCGGGAACGGACCCCTGGAGAGCTACAGGAGAATCTCGGTCGCCGTCACGGGGCTGCAACCCTCACGGACGAGGCGCACGCACGCGTGCAGGTCGGCCTCGCTGGCCGCGAGCCGCTCGGCCAGCGGCAGCGGGAAGCCCGCCTCGATCAGCACGTGCAGGCGCCAGCTCTCGACCTTGGACTGCTCGTCCTCTCGCCACACGGGTGTCTCGATCGTCTCGGCCATGAATGCACGGTGTGTTCGTGCTGCCTTTGACGATCCCTTCCGCCAGAAAGTTGGTGAGGGAATTGTCAGCGAGCGTCGAGCCGCTGCGCGAGCTCCTCGCGGGCGAGAAGCTCGATAGCGCGCTCGAGCTCCCGCTGCAGACGCGTCGCGGCCTCCTCGCGCGCCTCGCGGAAGCGCTCGTCCAGGGCCTGCATCGCGATCTGCGCGTGCCGCTCCACCTCGCGCTCGGTCACCCGCTCGAGCCGCTCGGTTTGGCGCCGCTCCCACTCGACCAGCACGACGTCCAGCCGGGCGCGGACGTCGGTCTCGGCCCTCTCGATCGAGTCGGCGACCGCGGCCTCGCGGGCGCGAAGCCGCTCGGTGATCTCGTCGATCGCGCGCCGTCGCTCGAGCGTGTGCGACTCGAGCTCGTCGAGCGCTTCCGTGACGGCCTGGCTCGCGACCCGCTCGAGCTCCTCGCGCAGGCGAATCACCGTCTTTCGCTGCTCGTCCGCCGTCGAGCCGAGCTCGGCCGCCTCTGCCTCGAGCCTCGTCTCGACCTCGGCGATCGACTGGCGGTACCGCTGGCCGAGCTGGTTCAGCTGCGCCTCGAGGTGCCGCTGCGCGCGCTCGAGATCGTCGGAGATGCCGCGTAGCCGCTCGTCGAGCCGTCGCTCGTTACGCGCGAACTCCTGGGCGAGCTCCTCGCTCGTCCGGCGCTCCCGCTCGAGGAACGCGATCCGCCGCTCCTCGGCGACGCGCCGCTCCTCCGCGGCGAGAATGGACGCCGTCTCCGCGCGCTCCCGCGCCAGCACACGGCGGATCTCCTCGGTGTGGGCCGCCGTCTCGGCGCCGACCGCCTCCCGGACGGCGTCGCGGGCCTCGGCGACGAGCTTGTCCGTCGCCGTCGCGCTCGCGCGCGCGCTCCGCAGCGCCGCCCACAAGAGGGCCGCCACGACGACGGCTCCGAGGAGGAGTGCGGCGAGAATCCAGACGGCCACGCGTGCAGGGTAGTGGGTCTCAGGCCCGCAGCACGACGAGCGCCAGAGCCAGGACGACCGTTGCTCCCGTGAGGAGCCGCAGCGCGTCCTCGAGCGGCGCCAGGTCGCCGGGCCCCGGCTCCCTGGAGCGCCGCAGCCGGCGCGCCGGTGTCGAGAGCCGCCGCTGGGCGAGGGAGAGGAGCGTCGCCCAGAGGGCCGCCAGGAGCGCCTCGCCGCGCAGCGTCCCGGTCTGTGCGACGTAGGCCGTCACGACGGGAAACGCGCCCCAGGCCAGCGCGAACCCGACGTCGGTGTGCGCGCGGCCGCCGAGCAGCTCGAGGTTGTAGACGGGGACGAGCGCGGCGCCGAGCACGACGAGCGCGACGATCCAGAGCGTCCGGTCGAGGCCGACCGCTACGCCGATCGCCGCCGCCACGCCGACCGAGACGACGGCGAGGCCGACCAGGACGCCGTCCGGGATCGACGTCCGGAGCGGCCGTCCATTGAGCTCGTCGAGGGCGTGCGCGCCCACGCCCATCGCGAGCGTGAAGGCCAGCACCGTGAGCCCCAGCACGGGCCAGTCGACGCTCGCCGCGAGGCAGGCCCCCACGACGACGTACGAGAGGTGCCAGGCGGTGTAGGGGAGGTGCAGCAGCGTGACGTAGTCCCGCCAGCCTCCGGAGCGAAGCGCGTAGAAGGCGGGCGCCGTCATCCGACGCGGCTCCGCACACCCCACACGACGAGCCCTCCCCCCAGGCTCAGACGGCGGGAGCGGACGTCTTCGACCCCGGCGTCGCGCCACAGCGCGAGGAGCTTCGGCTCGGGGTACGCCGCGTGGAAGGACCTGATCGAAGGCCCGAGGAAGCGGCCGACGTCGTGCCACCCGGGCGAGACGAGCCTGCCCGCGAGCGGCAGCCCGACGCCGACCCAGACGTCCCACGCGGGCCGCGAGACCCCGCGCGGGAGGCCGAACTCGAGCATGGCGATCGTGCCTCCGGGCCGGACGACCCGCGCGAGCTCGGCGAGGGTCGCCGCCGGGTCGTCCACGTAGCGCAGCAGGTAGGTGAACGTGAGGTGGTCGAACGACGCGTCGTCGAACGGCAGCTCGTCGGCCGAGCCCTCGACCAGCTCGACGCGGTCACCGAAACGCTCGCGCGCGCAAGCGAGCATCTCGGGGCTCTGGTCGAGGCCCGTGACGCGGAACCCGCGGGCGAGCAGCGCCTGCGCCACCAGGCCCGTGCCGGTGGCCACGTCGAGGACCTGCCCGCCGTCTCGCGGGAGCCGGTCGACGAGGAACCGCCGCCAGCGCGGGTCCTGGCCGAACGAGAGCACCGCTCCCACCCGGTCGTACGTCGGGCCGAGCGGCGCGAAGAGGGCACGGGCGTGGCGGCGTCGCTCGGAGAGCATGCGGCCCTATCCTGGCACGGTGGCCCTCGCTGACGACCTCGAGCGCGCGGCGAGGGAGGCCGCGACGCAGGCCGACGGCGATCGGGTGAGCGGCGTCCTGCCCACCGAGGCCGCGGCCGGCCGTCGCGTCTACGTCTGCGCGTTCGAGGGGAGCGACGGCGAGCGGAGCTGGCTCGCGCTCGACGGGGAGGGCCACGCGCTCGACGACCGGCGCGACGTCCGCGACGCGGTCTCGATTGCCGCGTTGTGCGAGGTTGCGGAGGAGGCGGCGTTCCCGGGCGACCTCGACGAGCTGCGCGCGCAGCTCGTCGCGCTCCGGATCACCGAAGCGCCCGACGGGATCGAGGAGGCGGAGGCGGCAGCGCGCGACCTGCAGCACGTGCTCGGCACGCCGCCGCAGCTCGCGACGGCGCAGCGGCTGGACGAGATCGGCCAGGCCGCGCGCCGCCTCGAGACAGCCCTCGATCCGACGGCGTCCTCGCCCTTCAGCGCCGCCATGCGTAGCGCGGCCCAGGTAGCCGACGCCCTCTGGGCCGACGTCGAGCGCGCCTACCGGGGCCCGCTTCAGTAGCCTGGACGCATGGAAGGCGGAGGCTTCTTCCCGTTCGGCGGCGACCCGGAGGAGATCCTGCGCGGCCTGCGGGACTTCGCGGAGCAGCAGGCCGAGGGAGTCAAGGAGGCGCAGCGCGAGCAGTTCGCGACGCTCACGCTCTCCACGGCCGTCGAGCTGACCCAGGCCGCGCTCGCCCAGGTGTCGCCGTCGGGGACGGCCGCCGAACAGGCGCTCCAGCTGCGCGACGCGATGCGCGTCCTGTTCCCCGAGGCGGTGGCGCTGGTCTCCGCCGCCCGCCAGGGCTTCATGCGCGAGTAACCCACCGCCCGAAGCCGCCGGGCGAACGCGGTGTTCCGACTACGATCCCCGCCCGTGAGGCTGTTCGACCACGCTGTCGCACGCGCGCTTCCGGTCGTGCCGCGGTCGATCGTGGGAAGGGTCGCGGCTCCGTACATCGCCGGCGCGACGCTCGAGGACGCCCGGCGCGTCGTCTCGGAGCTCAACGCGAACGGGATGAGCGCGACGGTCGACGTACTCGGCGAGGAGATCACGCACCCCGAGTCCGCCGAGACGATCGCGGCCGCCTACCACGAGGCGCTCGCCGCGATCTCGACGGACGGGCTCGACGCGAACGTCTCCGTGAAGCTGACGGCACTGGGCCTCCACGTCGATCGCGAGCTCTGCCGCGCCCTGCTCACAGAGGTTCTGCGCGACGCGTCGGCCCGCAAGATCTTCGTCCGGATCGACATGGAGGACTCGAGCACGACCGACGCGACGCTCGAGCTCTACCGGTCGCTCCGCGAGGACGGTCAGGACGGCGTCGGGATCGTGCTCCAGGCCGCGCTGCGCCGCACGCTCGGCGACATCGAGGCGCTCTCCGACCTGCGGCCGAGCGTGCGCCTCTGCAAGGGGATCTACGTCGAGCCGTCCGCGATCGCGTTCCAGGAGCGGGAAGTGATCCGCAAGAGCTTCGTCGCGTGCCTCGACGCGCTCGTCGACGCCGGCTGCCGTGTCGCGGTCGCGACGCACGACGAGTGGCTCCTCGGCCAGACGCTCGACCGGATCCCGCGGCTCGAGGCGGCGGGGTACGAGCTGCAGATGCTGCTCGGCGTCCGTGTCCAGCGAGGCCGCGAGCTCGTCGCAGCGGGGCACCCCCTCCGCATCTACGTGCCCTACGGGCAGCAGTGGTACGAGTACTCGCTGCGGCGCCTCCAGGAGAATCCGGGCGTCGCCGGCCACGTCGCGAAGGACATGCTCGGGCGCCTCGTCCCAGGCCGCTGACCGCTACGGCTACGACGGGCCGACGACGACCCGGACGAGGAGGTGGACGCGGCGGAGCTCCGCGACGTCACGCGTCCCGGTGCAGTGCATCGCGACTCGAAGCTCCTCGAGCAGGCGCTCGAGGGCGGTGCAGACGGCGTCGGCCGACTCGAGGGCCGGTCGCAAGAGCGGTAGCGCGATCGCGACCGCGTCCGCACCCAGCGCGATCGCCTTCGCGACGTCGAGCCCGCTGCGGATGCCGCCCGACGCGATCAGCGTCAGCTCGGGTGCGTGGCAGCGCGCGCCGACGATCGCGTCCGCCGTCGGGATGCCCCACTCGGCGAGCTCCGGCTGGACGACCTCGCCGTGGCGGACGTACTGCTCGACGCGCGCCCACGAGGTGCCACCCGCGCCCGCGACGTCCAGGCCGGCGAGGCCGACGGCCGCCACGGCACGCACGGTGTCCGTGTCCAGCCCGTGGCCGACCTCCTTCAGGAGGAGCGGCGCACGGACGTCCGCGACGACCTCCTCCAGCCGGCGCACGAGACCGCGAAAGTCCCCGTCCCCGGCCTCCTGGACCGCCTCCTGCAGCGGATTCGCATGGAATGCGAGCCCATCGGCGCCGACGTCGTCGATCGCGCGCCGGACGTGGTCGGCGCCGTATCCCCGGTTGAGCTGGGCGATGCCGAGATTCCCGAGCAGCAGGATGTCGGGCGCGACGTCGCGCACCCGGAAGCTCGCCGCCGCCGCGGGCTCCTCGAGCATGATCCGCTGGGAGCCGAGCATCATCCCGAGCCCCAGCTTCTGCGCGGCACGGGCGAGGTTCCGGTTGATCGACGCCGACGCTCCGGCGCCGCCCGTCATCGCGCCGATCACGAGCGGCGCCCGCAGCCGGCGGCCGAATAGCCGCACGTCGGTGCGAATCGCGGCGAGGTCGGTCTCGGGCAGCGCCCTGTAGGGCAGGTCGTACCGCTCGAGGCCGGTCGTGCGCGTCTGGAACTCCACCGGATGCTCGAGGCAGACTGCGATGTGCGCGCTCTTGCGCTCCGCGGCGCGGCTCGGGCTCTGCTCGGCGTGCGGCCGGCTGTGGAGAGGGGAGCTCAGACGACTCCCTGGTCGAGCATCGCGTCCGCGACCTTCACGAAGCCCGCGATGTTCGCGCCGTCGACGTAGTTTCCCTCCCGTCCGTACTCGGCCGCCGTCTCTCGGCACTGGGCGTGGATCGAGCGCATGATCTCGCGCAGCCGCGCGTCGACCTCGTCACGCGACCACTTGAGCCGCAGCGCACCCTGAGACAGCTCGAGCCCCGAGACGGCGACACCCCCGGCGTTCGCCGCCTTCCCGGGGCCGTAGAGGACGCCTGCGGCGAGGAACCGCTCGACGCCCTCCGGCGTCGTCGGCATGTTCGCGCCCTCGCAGACGACCGTCACGCCGTTCGCCACCAGCGCTGCCGCGTCCGCGCCCGAGATCTCGTTCTCGGTCGCGCAGGGAAACGCGCAGTCGGCCTGGACGGCCCACAACGGGTTGGCGTCGCCGCCGCCGGCCGGGACGAAGACCGCGCGCGGGAAGCGCTCCGCGTACTCGCGGATCCGGCCGCGCCGCTCGTTCTTGAGCTCCAGCACGTATGCGAGCTTCTCGCGGTCGATCCCGTCGGGGTCGTGGACGAACCCGCCCGAGTCGGAGAGCGTGACCGGCTTCGCCCCCACCTCGATCAGCTTCTCCACCGCGTACTGCGCGACGTTGCCGCTTCCCGAGACGAGGCAGGCCTTGCCCTCGAGGGCGTCGCCGCGGGTCGCGAGCATCTCCTCGGCGAAGTACACGCACCCGTACCCGGTCGACTCCGGGCGGATCAGCGAGCCGCCCCAGGCCAGCCCCCGGCCGGTCAGGGCGCCGCTGAACTCGTTGCGGATCCGCTTGTACTGGCCGAAGAGGAACCCGATCTCGCGGCCCCCGACCCCGATGTCGCCGGCCGGGACGTCCGTGAACGGGCCGATGTGGCGTTGCAGCTCGGTCATGAACGACTGGCAGAACCGCATCACCTCCCCGTCGCTGCGTCCGTGGGGGTCGAAGTCCGAGCCGCCCTTCCCGCCGCCCATCGGCAGGGTCGTGAGCTCGTTCTTGAAGATCTGCTCGAATGCGAGGAACTTGAGCAGCCCGATCGTGACGCTCGGATGGAAGCGGAGACCGCCCTTGTACGGGCCGATCGCGCTCGACATCTCGACGCGGTAGCCGCGGTTGACCCGGATCTCGCCCCCGTCGTCCACCCACGCGACGCGGAACGAGACGACGCGCTCCGGCTCGACGAGCCGCTCGAGCACGCGCTCCGTCCGATAGTGCGGATGCCGCTCGACGACGGGCTCGAGCGAGCGCACGACCTCGGACACCGCCTGATGGAACTCGGGCTGGCCCGGGTCACGCGCCTTGACGGCGGTGAGCACGGAGCCCGCGTAGTCCTGCGGCCCGGTCCGGGTGTGGGCGATCGTCTCCTGGACGTCCATCGGGATCCTCCTCAGCTCCGGGCGGCCGCGCGCTCTCCGCCTGACGCTCTCTCGAGCTCGGTCGCGAGCCGCTCGAGCCCGCTCCGGATCGCTTCCTCGGACGCCGCGAGTGAGACGCGCACCATCCCCTCTGCGCCGTCGCCGAATGCGCTGCCGGGGACCACCGCAACGCGCCGCTCCCGCAGGAGGCGCAACGCGAACGCCTCCGAGGGCTCTGCCGCGCGGGCGACGTCGACCATGACGTAGAAGGCGCCCTGCGGACGTGCGTAGCCGACTCCCTCCTCGTCGAGGAGCGAGAGCGCGAGATCCCGGCGTCGCCGGTAGGCCGCGCACATCGCGTCGATCGGGTCGCGCGGCCCCAGGAGGGCGCCCTCGGCCGCCTTCTGGGAAACCGTCGACGCGCTCGACACCACGGGCTCCTGCGCCTTGACGATGGCGCGGACGACCTCCGGTGGGGCGACGACGTAGCCGACCCGCCACCCTGTCATCGCGTACGACTTCGAGAAGCTGAACACGCTCACGACGCGCTCGCGGTCGCCCAGAGCGGCCGGGCTCGTGTGCTCTCCCTCGAAGACGATGTCCTCGTAGCATTCGTCCGAGACGACCCAGAGCCCGTGGCGGCCCGCCAGCTCGAGCACGCCCTCGAGGGCAGCTCTCGTCGCGACCGCGCCCGTCGGGTTGCTCGGAGAGTTGACGAGGATCGCCCGTGTCCGAGGCCCGATGCGGTCCTCGACCGCGCCCGGGTCGAGCGCGAAGTCCGCTGTGCGGTCGAGCCGGTAGGGCACCGGCGTCACGCCGGCCGCGAGCGCCATGGGGACGACGGTCGTCCAGCCGGGATCGGGCACGAGCACCTCGTCGCCGGGATCGAGCAGCGCGAGGAACGTCGAGAAGAGCCCTCCGCAGGCGCCGGTCGTGACGGCGACCTCGTCGGGCGTGCAGACGAGGCCGTTGCGGCCCTGCACCTTCTCGGCGATCAGCTCGCGCAGGCTCCGGAGACCGACGCCGGGGGAGTAGTGCGTGAATCCGGTGCGCGCCGCCTCGGCGGCGGCATCGACGATGTGTGCCGGCGTCGCGAAGTCGGGATCGCCGATCTCGAGGCGCACGACGTCTTCGAGCTCGAGCGCGAGCTCCATGATCCCCCGGATGCCGGAACGAGGCAGCCGGCCGATCCGGTCGCTGATCGACGGCCCGCTCATCGAGGCTCCAGCTTGACAGCGACTTCGGCGGGCGGCAAGGTATCTTTACTATAAGACATCTCGCCGCGGGCAGCGCTACGACCGGCCCGGGGCGCCGCGACCCAGAACAGGGGTGGACGATGGAACGAGTCGGCTTCGCAACCGGGTACGACGCCAGCCTCACGAACAGGGACATGGCCATGTGGATGGCCGAGGCGGAGCGTCGTGGCTACGAGATCGGGTTCTTCTCCGAGACGATCGAGCTGAACCGCGACTCGCCGACGGCGCTCGCGACGTTCTCGCTCGCGACCTCGAAGCTGACGCTCGGCACGACCCAGATCGTGCGGCTGCGCAGCCCGCTCGTGATGGCGCAGACCCTGGCGTCGCTGGACGAGATGTCGGGCGGCAGGATCATGCTCGCGCCCGGCGCCTGCACGCAGACGCACTCCAAGCGCCACGGCCTCGAGCACATCAACTCGTCGGTCGCGCTGCGCGAGTACGTCGAGGCGATCCGCCTGATCTTGACCGGCGAGCGCGTCTCCTACCACGGCGAGGCCGTCAACTTCGAGGACGTCGAGCTCGGCTTCGAGCCGCTGCGGAAGTACATCCCGATGTACCTGCCGGCGACGAGCAAGCCGGGCCTGCGCCTCGCCGGCAAGATCGCCGACGGCGTCCTCCTGAACGCGATCTGCTCGCCGGAGTACAGCGCCAACGCGCTCGCGATCGTCCGCGAGTCGGCCGAGGAGGCGGGCCGCGACTGGTCCGAGTTCAAGGTCGCGCAGCTGATCAACTGCTCGGTCGAGGACGACCACGACGCGGCCGTTCAGGCGATCAAGTGGGAGGTCGCGAGCAAGCTCGACCCGATCCAGCTGCCGTTCATCGCCGGGCCGAAGATGCGCGTCGGCGAGCCGTACATCCGCGAGGAGGACATCCCGGTCTTCGAGGAGGCGTGGAACCGCGGTGGTAAGGAGGCGCTGATCGCGGCCGTGCCGGACTCGTACGTGGAGGGCATGACCGCGAGCGGCACGCCCGACGAGGTGCTCGCCCGCGTCCAGAAGTTCCGCGACGTCGGCGTCCACCTGCCCATCCTCCGGCCGGCCGCCGCGCACCAGACCGAGCGGCTGCTCGACCTGTTCGCGCCCGCGAAGGTCACCGAGCCGGCTCCGGCCTGAGCCTACGTGCTCCGCGCCGGCGTCGACATCGGCGGGACGTTCACGGATCTCTGCGTCGTCGACCGCGACCACGTGGTCGCGGTCGGCAAGACGCTGACGACACCGAACGACCCCTCGCAGGGGGTCGAGACCGTGCTCGCAGAGACGCTCGAGCGGCTCGGACTCCCGTTCTCCGACCTGCAACTCGTCGTGCACGGGACGACGCTCGTCACGAACGCGATCATCGAGCGCAAGGGCTCGCCGACGGCGCTCCTCGCCACGCAGGGGTTCCGCGACGCGGTCGAGATCGGGCGCGAGCGGCGCTACGAGCTCTACGACCTGCTGATCGAGAATCCCCGCGCTCTCGTCCCGCGCCACCTCCGCTTCGACGTGCCCGAGAGGACGCTCGCGGACGGGTCGGTGGCGGTCGCGCTCGACGAGCCGTTCGTCGAGCGACTCGGACGCGAGCTCGGGGAGTCGGGCATCGAGGCGGTCGCCGTCTCCTTCCTCCACAGCTTCACCAACCCGGAGCACGAGCGTCGTGCCCGCGACGCCCTCCTGCGGGCGGCGCCCGCGCTCCGGGTCTCCCTCTCGTCCGAGGTCGTGCCGGAGATCCGCGAGTTCGAGCGGACGACGACCACCGTCGCCAACGTCTACGTGCAGGACCTCATGGCGCGCTACCTCACCGAGCTGGGCGACCGCCTCGTTCGGCGCGGCTTCGGCGGCCGGCTGTACGTGATGCTCTCGAGCGGCGGGATCGCGACGGTCGAGACCGCGAAGCGGTTCCCGATCCGGCTGCTCGAGTCGGGCCCCGCGGCAGGCGCGCTCGCAGCGGCGACCTACGGGCGAGCGGGAGGCCACCCCGATCTGGTCTCGTTCGACATGGGCGGCACGACGGCGAAGCTCTGCGTCGTCGAGGAGGGGCGCCCGCTCGTCGCCGACGAGTTCGAGGTCGACCGCAGGTACCGCCTCAAGCGGGGCTCGGGGACGCCGGTGCGCGTCCCGGTGATCGACATGATCGAGATCGGCGTCGGCGGCGGGTCGATCGCGCGGGTGAACCGCCTCGGCCTCCTCGAGGTGGGGCCGGATTCCGCCGGCGCCGACCCGGGGCCTGCGTGCTACGGCCTCGGCGGCGCCCGGCCGACGGTGACGGACGCCGATCTCGTGCTCGGCTACCTCGACCCCGCCTACTTCCTCGGCGGCCGCATGGAGCTCGACGTCGGCGCGGCGCGCGACGCGATCGAGCAGGAGATCGCAGGACCGCTCGGCCTGAGCGTCGAGGACGCCGCGTGGGGGATCCACACGATCGTCAACGAGAACATGGCGAACGCGGCACGCGTCCACGCCGTGGAGCGCGGCAAGGACCCGACCTCGCTCCCCCTCTTCGCCTTCGGCGGCGCAGGGCCGGTCCATGCGGCGGGCGTCGCGGCCGCGCTCGGCTCGCCCGTCCTCGTGGCGCCGCTCGGCGCAGGGGTGATGAGCGCGCTCGGCTTCCTCACGGCACCGCTCGCCTTCGACTTCGTGCAGACCTGGCGCTGCGCGCTCGACGATCCCGACTGGGAGCGCGTGAACGAGCTGCTCCGCGAGATGGAGGCCGACGGCGCGGCGCTCCTCGCCGAGTCCGGGCTCTCCGCGGGCGAGGTCGAGCACGAGCGCTATGCCGAGATGCGCTATGTCGGTCAGGGGCACGAGGTGCGCGTGCGCCTGCCGCAGTACGAGCTCGCCCGGGCCGACGAGCTCCTGGAGCCGTTCGAGCGCGAGTACGAGCGTCTCTTCGGGCGCCGGGGCCCCGACGTCCCCGTTGAGGCGATCACCTGGCGGGTCGTTTCCTCCGGGCCTCGTCCGGAGCTCGAGCTCGGCGCGGTGGCCGTCGACGCGTCGTCGCGTCCGCCCCGCGCGGCGCGGGCCGCGTTCTTCCCGACGCTGGGCGGCTACGTCGAGACCCCCGTGTACGACCGGTACGCGCTCCGTCCCGGAGCCCGGCTCGCCGGCCCGGCGATCGTCGAGGAGCGCGAGTCGACGCTCGTCGTCGCCCCCGGTCAGCTCGTGACGGTGATGCCCGAGCTCAGCCTCGAGGTCACACGGGAGGGCCGCTGATGGATTCGATCCTCGTCGAGGTGCTCTCGAACCGGCTCATCTCGATCGTCAACGAGCAGCAGGCCGCGCTGATCCGCACCGCGTTCAGCACGGTGGTGCGGGAGTCGGAGGACCTCGCCTGCGGGGTCTTCGACTCGCGCGGTCAGATGGTCGCCCAGTCTCTGACCGGGACCCCGGGGCACATCAACGCGATGGCGACGGGCGTGCGTCACTTCCTCACGACGTACCCCTCGGCGACGCTCCGGCCGGGCGACGTGCTGCTGACGAACGACCCGTGGCAGACGAGCGGTCAGATCAACGACATCACCGTCGTCACTCCCGTGTTCGCGGGCGGACGGCCGATCGCGTTCTTCGCGAACACGTGCCACGCCGCGGACATCGGCGGAAAGATCCTCTCGGCAGAGTCGCGCGAGGTCTACGAGGAGGGCCTGCGCATCCCGATCATGAAGCTCTTCGACGCGGGGGCCGTCAACGACTCGCTCCTCTCGATCGTGCGGGCCAACGTCCGCACGCCCGACGAGACCGTGGGCGATCTCTACGCCCAGTCGGCCTGCAACGACGTCGGCGCCAGGAGCCTCCTGGCTCTCGTCGAGGAGTTCGGTCTCGAGTCGATCGACCCGCTCGCCGACGAGATCACGCGCCGCTCGGAGGAGGCGATGCGAGGCGCGATCGCCGAGCTCCCGGACGGCGTCTACGAGCACGAGGGCTGGAGCGACGGGTTCGACGAGCCGGTCCGGCTCAAGGTCGCCGTGACGGTCGACGGCGACGAGCTCGGGATCGACTTCGCGGGCTCGTCCCCGCAGAGCAGGTACGGCATCAACCTCGTGCTCAACTACACGCACGCCTACGCGTCGTTCGCGGCGAAGGCCGCCCTCGCGCCGGACGTTCCCCACAACGAGGGCTCCTTCCGGCCGGTGCACGTGACGGCGCCTCCGGGGTCGATCCTCAACTGCCTCGAGCCCGCCCCGGTGGGGACACGGCACCTCATCGGCCACCTTCTCCCCGGGGTGATCTTCGGCGCGCTCGCACCCGCTCTCCCCGACCGGCTGATGGCGACGGGTGCGGACGCGACCTGGCTCACGATCTGGCGCGGCTCCGACCGTGACGGCGCGCCCTTCTCGCTGACGCTCTTCCAGTCGGGCGGCACGGGCGCACGCGCGACGAAGGACGGGCTGACCACGACAGGCTTTCCGAGCGGCGTCGCGGGGGTCCCGGCGGAGGTGATCGAGACGCTGACGCCGCTCGTCCAGCTTCGCCGCGAGCTCCGGACGGACTCCGGCGGCGCGGGCAGGTGCCGCGGCGGGCTCGGGCAGTCGACCGAGACCGGTTGCCGGAGCGGGCATCGGTGGAGCGTCTCGACGCTCGTCGACCGGACCGAGTTCCCCGCCGGGGGGCTCGACGGGGGGCTGCCGGGTGCTTCGGGCGGCCTCTCGCTCGCCTCCGGTGCGCCAGCGCAGCCGAAGACCGTGCTCCATCTCGGCGCGGACGACCGAGTTCGGCTCGAGCCTCCCGGCGGCGGCGGCTACGGCGACCCACGTGATCGGGACCCGCAGCTCGTGCTGGCCGACGTTGTCGACGGCTACGTGTCCCTCGAGCGGGCCCGCGCCGACTACGGCGTCGCGATCGAGTATCTCGGGCCTCCCGACCGGATCGTCCGTACGCCCGACCTCTACCGGATCGACGAGGAGGCCACGGAAGGCCTGCGCTCCCCCGAGGCCGTCGCGGCCCCGGCGCCCGGGACGTCGTGAGCGTCCGCCGGCCCCCGCGCGTCGTGGTGGTCGGAGGCGGTGCGATCGGGCTCGCGACTGCGTGCGAGCTCGCGCGAGCGGGGTGTGGAGTGACCGTCGTCGACGCCGGGCGCGCACGTCCCGGGACGACCGGCGTCTCGTTCGCGCGGATCAACGCGGCAGAGAAGACGCTGCCCCCCTACCACGAGCTGAACGCCGCGGGGCTGGCGGCCTTTCACGACCTCGTCCGGACGGACGGCGCGCCGCGATGGCTCCATCTGACCGGCCATCTCGAGTGGGCGGCGACGGACGACCGCCGGCGTGCGCTCCGCGAGCGGACGCGGCTCGTCGAGAGCTTCGGGTACCGCGTCGAGGTGCTCTCCGGACGGGACGTCAAGGCGCGCCTCGAGCCGGACCTGCTCGTCCCCGACGAGGAGGAGGTGAGCTTCTTCCCGGACGAGGGCTACGCCGAGACGGGCGGCCTGCTCGAGGGGCTCCGTCGCGCGGCGGCGGCGCTCGGCGTCGCGATCCGTCGTGCCCGGGTGACGACGCTCTCCGTGTCCGGGCGGGGATCTCACCGCGTCGGTCTCGACACGGAGGAGATGCTCCCCGCGGACGTCGTCGTCTGTGCAGCGGGACGCTGGACCGGCGAGGTGGCCGGGCTCGCCGGGACGTCCGCGCCGCTCCGGCGGCCCGAGGAGGACGGCGTGACCGGTTTCCTCGCGACGACCGCGCCGACGTCCACCTCGCTCTCGCGCTCGGT
>Ga0173481_10000020_pt1 | contig 23605 bp, 23 predicted proteins | sample NitcycUS073202C2_FD_136667 | JGI IMG/M metagenome (GOLD analysis project Ga0173481, IMG submission 136667) | Soil microbial communities from Arlington Agricultural Research Station in Wisconsin, USA - Nitrogen cycling UWRJ-S073-202C-2 (version... ... | reverse complement strand
AATAAGTCACCAGCTTGGCAAGTCCATGAACTGGAAAGTCGGTATATACGAGTACCTCGCCAATGACCACCCTGCCGCTGGACATATATTCTACTATGCTGGTGTATAGTGCATAGACAGTAATTGCTGCCATGGATGCTGCACAGATATAGAAAATTCCAAGCAATAGCTTTCTGGTTCTAACTTCTTCTCTTTGAAGACTTGGATAATGCATGACCGTATGGATGATTGTATATTAGTCTAAGATATAAAAATTGCACACCTTCCATGACCATATATTATGTTATTGCAGATTACCGCACTTACTACAAAATTTTGCTTCTCGAGATATGATAACTCCACATGCAGTACATCTTCTAGTGGTGTTATTTATTGATCCTTTTTCCGGGATTGTGGACTGGTGTCTCTCAATTTCAATATCTACCGGCTTGAAAGAAGGCAATTGTAATTGCTCCTCTGAAGATTTGTCGTTTATTCCAACGCTTCCCCCAGTATTGATAAAACCCCCTACTCCAAAACTCGACTGATGGGAAGCAGGAGGAGAAGCGAATCCGCCGGTTGTGTCTTTTATGGACGTTCCCTTCTCCATAGCAGATTTCAATTCCAAGACCACACGTATGGCAAGGAAATTAAAAGCAGATAAATTTACTAGGTAATCTGTAATCCGAAGGAAGAATTCCTTTTCGTCTATGGCCTGCTCCTTGTGTAATTTATTGTCATTCATAAATGTAGAATACTTACCTTGAGTCTCATCAAACATATGCTTAAGTTTCTCACTCAATGTTCCCAGAACATCTACTCCAAATGACATTGTTACTAGGTAGGAGTTAGCCCAATAAAAGTTTGAACATTTCTATAAATGAATAAGAACAAATTTGCTTTGCACTGAATATTTTTGCTCGTTAGCAAAAAATACTATTTGAACGAATGCTCAAACAAATAACTAACATAGAAATATATCAAAGTGAACTAACGTATTATTACGTCCCTTCACTGAACCCATCTAAATATACCTTTTGATCGGGTGTAAGTTTATCTATTTCTATTCCCATGGATTCTAGCTTGGCCATAGCAATTTCTTGGTCCTGACTTCTCTCTATATCATACACCACCGGTTTCAAATCACCTTTTGAACGCGCAAGTCTTAAAACTGACAAAAATTGATTCGAAAAACTCATATCCATGACTTCTGAAGGGTGTCCTTCCGCGGCAGCCAGGTTTACCAATCTACCTTCGCCTATTAAATAAATTCTGTGTCCGTTATTCAATTCATATTGAACTGTGTGATCGTTGATATCTTTCCTAGCGGACGATTGACCCTCTAGAGCAGAGACACAAATTTCTATATTGAAATGACCAGCGTTTGCTAATAATGCAGTATCCTTCATGTTAAAAATATCTTTTTCAGTTATTACATCTTTGCAACCAGTTGTTGTTATGAATATATCACCTACTGTGGCTGCAATTCTCATTGGTACCACAGAGTAGCCGTCTAGCTTTGCCTTTAGTGCTGCTATCGGATCGACTTCAGTAACTATGACATTGGCGCCCATACCTGATGCACGCTTTGCTATTCCCTTACCAACATGTCCATATCCAGCAACTACGATATTCTTCCCTGCGAGTAATACATTAGTGGCTCGAATGATGCCATCTAATGCTGACTGTCCTGTTCCATAAACATTATCAAAGTCATGTTTAGTTTCAGCATCGTTCACTGCGATGATAGGGTACATTAATTTAGACGACTTTTGCATTGCACGTAATCTGATAACACCAGTTGTAGTCTCTTCAGTACCGCCATATACTGTTAATTTAGACTTGTCGATAGTTGTATTATGTAGTTCTACGGTCAGATCCGCCCCGTCATCTATAGTAATATTGGGCTCAAGTTTAATGACAGAATGAATATCATTATAATATTCTTCAGTTGATATTCCGCGGCTAGCAAATACAGATAGTCCCTCATGCTTTACTAGCGAAGCTGCAACATCGTCTTGTGTGCTCAGCGGATTGCATCCGCACCAAGATATTTGCGCACCCGCTGCTTTAAGCGTTCTTGCCAATACTCCCGTCTCTTTTGTTACATGCAAACAACCAGCCACTCGAACCCCTCTAAGAGGCTTAGATTTTTCGTATTTCTGTCTCAATGCAACAAGTACCGGCATATGAACTTCTGCCCAGTCAATCTTTCTCATACCGTCGTCAGCCAAAGAAATATCCTTGATTCGATAATCCATTTACGCTTGTTGAAAAGCTTACCTTATATTACTTTATAACTTTGGATGTGATTTAATTTAACCAAAGATGCCCATTTCCATGATCTAGATAAGCTGCTCATGTGTAATACCATAACTATGCGTACTATTCTCGAATAGCAACGTATGGAGGGCGGCTAGACCATCGATTCAAACCAATAAGCTCTTTTCTATCACAATGATTTGCAGAGCGAGTTTTTTCCTATCTATAACATAACACCTGTGTACATTCATTCTTAACTTTAATTTAGTATAATTGAATTTTGGACTTTTTAGAAGTCTTATCATAAAGTATAAGACACAGATAATTTCTCGGATTATATGCGTAAATCTCAGATCGCAGTGATTGGATATAACAAAGAAAACTGTACTGATGAGGCAAGAAATCTAGCTTTACAAGTAGGTAGAGAAATAGCTCGTTCCGGATCAGTTTTAATTTGCGGTGGGCTCGGCGGAGTAATGGAGGCAGCGTGTAAAGGAGCAAAGGAAAATAATGGTTTGACCATCGGTATAATACCTCAACAGGATTCTTCATTTGCTAATGAGTTTTGCGATATTGTCGTTTGTACTGGTATGGGCTTCGCAAGAGATCTCATGGTGGCTACATCCGCAGATGGTATAATTGCAGTTGGCGGAGGTGTAGGAACATTGATTGAATTAGCAGTAGGGTATATGATTAAAAAAACAATGGTCGTAGTTTCTGGAAGTGGAGGGGTATCAGAAATGTACGCAGGGAGATTCCTTGATGATCGTAGGCTTACTCCACTGATTCTAGCAAATGATCCTTATTCAGCCGTTCAATTAATTATAGACGGGAGGAAGAATGATTGTCAAGGGTTGTAGTGAAGCAAATATGGATCAGGCTGATAAAACGGTCCATACTTTTCTTGCATATGATTCAATGTCTTTATGACATCCTCAATCCCAAACTTTTCTACAGTCCTGAATAGTTCTGTCTTTAAACCCATACCCAGTTTAAGGGCTTTCTCAAGATCCTGTACGTTACACACTTCATTGGAAAGAAGCCAGCCAGCATTGTTAGCCGCGACTGCCACCAATCTTATCGGATCATAAGTTTCTGCTTCCCCTTCGGTCAGATTAATACGCTGGTACGTACCACCTTTGTACTCATAAAACCCCTGACCTGATTTTTGACCCAGCTTATTTTCATCAACTAATTGCTTTATTTTCGGATGAGGATTTACGACTTTCTTATCGCGTACATACATTTCCATAGTTGCTTTATATATCACATCTAGACCAGTATAATCTGCAAGTTCAAAGATTCCCATAGGAAAGGCCATCTTGAACTTTACTGCTGAGTCTATTTGAGTCATTGAAACACGTTCTCTGTTTTGGCAGTGTACAGCCTCGTGTATTAAGGGAATAAATATACGGTTGACAATGAAACCTGCAACGTCCTTTCGGCATAGTACTGGTTGTTTGCCCACATGTTTGACGAACTCTGTCACCATCTGAATTGTGTCCTGGCTGGTCATTTCACCTGGGATAACTTCTACAAGCTGCATTAATTGTGGGGGGTTGAAAAAATGTACCCCTACAAATTTTTCTGGCCTCTGTGTTAACCTTGCCATTTCAGTGATTGGCAATGTACTAGTATTGGATGCGTAAATCATTTTTGGTTCTGCATGTTTGTCTATTTCAGCGTACACCTTTCTCTTCAAGTTCATATCTTCCGGTACCGCTTCTATAATGAGGTCGGCATTATTCAAAGCCTCTGGCAAGTTTACTGTTGGGACGATTCGATTAAATATTTCGTCGGCTTCTTTCTGAGTTAATTTTTTTTTTCTACAAGTTTAGTGAGTGACCACTTTATTTTACTCATCGCCCTTTCCAGAAAGGATTCTTCAATATCACGTAACACGACACCGTAACCCGCAGCAGCTGAGACTTGTGCTATTCCGTGACCCATTATACCTGAACCAAGCACTGTAACTTTTTTAATCAATGACATATCAAATATTAGTAGTAGGTACGGGGATTTTTAACGTTGCTATGTTTTCGCACACAGCACATTTAAAATACTTGCTAATTATTATACCGCATTTGGATATAGAACGGTTCAGTGAGGATGTAAATACACTTTCGAGCAAGCTTGCAGTAGGAGAATCACATGAGATCATTAGTAGACTAGATTTTGTAAAATATCGTTTAATTGAATTATACAAAAGGAATTTAGTCAAAATCAACCATTCTACAATGGAACTCGTATGCGCTAGGCATCTAATTCACTATGGTTATACCGTTGACGTTGAAAAACAACTAACTGATATATTAGTCTGCGATCTTTTTGCCACGAAGGGAGACGGAGAAACAATAGTTGAAATAGAAACAGGTTTCATACCTCCTGAGCATGCGCTGGATCCATTATCATATTACTCCGCAAGAATAGCAAGTAAGATTGCCAGATATAGCAAATTTGCTAATCAATTTATCTTGGCTACGCCGCCTGTCAGCATCCTTTCTATACCAAAGGTATTCGGGCGACCCCCAAGATATAGGAGACGCGACGAGATAGAGCGGGTTAAATCACTCTGTGATAGATACTACAGAAATCCACCCATAACTCTAAATGAGATCCAAGCTGCAAGATTGCACATGATATACATTATAAACATAGACGACGGAAAAATAATTGAAATGGATATAGAGTCGTATTTTGAAGCTATCGGAAGCATGATGGCATTATCAAATAGCCAAGTTGCTAACCTATAAACTAACAAACCTGTTTTTTGGTGGCGTCTTTGCTCTCTGTCAAAACTAAACAACTGCAAGATATAATGAACTGCTGCTAACTAAAAAAAGCAGGCTCAACAAATATTTATTATCGTGAATTTCACTGATCTGCTTGATGTAAAACTGTGATTAAACTATTTGTATTCATGTTAAAGCAAGATGATCCTTTTAGGTGCACAGCGGCTAAGTTAGTCAAATTTAATCTGGCCCGACGTGTAAATCACGTTCATAAAAATGTGCTTGTATTGAATCCGTTTGCCACGGTTTTGCTCTCAAGACAAGATTCGAAAATTTCAAGTTCCGTTTGCGCCATTGATTGTTCATGGTCACGAGCTGATGAGGTACTGAAATACAGAAAGCTTGCTTTTCATGGCATAGACAGACGTTTACCACTTCTGTTGGCTGCAAATCCCACTAATTATTCCAAGGTGGGTATGTTATCGACTGCAGAAGCCTTGTCAGGCTCGCTCTATATTTTGGGATATAGAGCAATGGCTGCAGAATTAATGAACAAATTTAAATGGGGCCATACTTTTTTAGAGTTAAACTCTAAGCTTTTAGAAGAATACGCCAATGTTGAACACGTAACACAAATTGCTGATCTCGAGAAATCATATTTTCCACAATTATATTAATATATGGATCATGATGTTTTTTAATCGTGAGCTAGCGTGTGGGCAACTCGATAGAGAGGAAACTCCTCCCTCATAGCAGGCACTCGATTTAGCGATAATTAGCTGGAGACGGCTGGCTACGAACCAGAAAAGACATCCAGACAGGACAACTCATAGACGATGATGGCTAGTAGCCTGAGATTTCCTGTACTGGAATGAAACTGTCGACCCGAGTGGAGCAAGGCCAAACAGAGCACAAGTCCTGCACTTGCTCAGGTTGGCTGCTTAGCGAAATCCCACTTAAAACAAAAGGAGGGTTACTACTAGCACATGATCAGTTAGTCTCGTACGCAATGAAATGATTGCTTACGAGAATTTTTTCATATTAAAAGTGGAATTTGTTTAGTATTCTTATCATGATAAATATTTACTTAGTCATCTTTTGACACCTGTTCAAGTACGTCAAGCATATACTCGTTCACATAATCAATATATTTGAAATAAATACTTTATAGAAATAAACAATAATCCATAGTATAACAACATATGAAAACCGTAATTTTTCCACGAACACCAGAGTCTGTTAAACTTGCAAAGACTTATGGCTATGACGAATGGCTAATCAGCAGATTTATAGAATATGTTCCAGATCTGGATAGATTCTTAGAAACCATGAACGGACTTCCTAATCAATACATCAGGACTAATACTATAAAAATAAGTAACGTAGACCTTGAGAAAAGGCTCACTTCAAAAGGATTTCATCTTAAGGACACAGTTATTCGAGATGTTTTTGCTGTTGAAAAATCTCCATTTCCTATCGGTGCCACTACAGAGTATTTATTAGGTTATTATTACATACAAGATCTTAGTTCTTGTATTGCGGTAGAATCATTAGATGTACAAGAGGATCAGATAATTTTAGACATGGCTTCTGCACCAGGAGGGAAGACTACGTTTATTGCTCAGAAGATGAAAAACACTGGTTGCGTTATCGCATTAGATATAAATTCTGCAAGGATAAATTCAATGGTGTTTAATATAGCTAGATGTGGAGTAATGAATAGCTGCATATATAAAATGGATAGTCGGCAGGTTGCTGATCTTAATATAAAGTTTGATCGTGTATTATTGGATGCACCTTGTAGCTGTGAGGGTGTAATCATAAAAGATAAAACTAGGAAAACAAGTCATACAGCGCAGGATGTAGAATACTGCGTTTCAAATCAAATGGAACTGATCGAAGCCGCTATCAAAGTTGTGAGACCTGGTGGGTTGCTAGTATACTCAACTTGTTCCTTTGCCCCGGAGGAAAATGAAAATATCGTAAATTCGACATTAGATAGATTTGATATTAAAATTGAGCCAGTTCAATATGGAATAGAAGGTCTCACTAATTTCGGAGACATTCAATTTCACGATGACATGAAAAATACAAAGCGTCTGTATCCTCATATTCATAATACGCTTGGATTTTATATAGCAAGATTGAGGATCAATAACTAGATACATCCATGTACAGAAGGCCTGATAGAAACGAGTTAACTATTTTAAAAAGGGCATTTTATAATTGGGGCATTTTTGACTTTATAGAAGAAAAGACACTTTTATTAAACGACCTAAGACATAATAAGATAAAGGAAGTTTGCCTTTTATCTACTGCATCAGAAGTAATCGTTTTTCAGAGAGAACCATATTATGCAGGTCTAAAGATCGGTGAATTAAAAAAAAATTCATGCCGTCTATGCAGGGAGCAGATCTTATAGCTAGAACCAGCAAAAAGTTCCCACATATAGTTGTGAATGAAACTGCTGAAAAACTGATTCTATACGGCAGAGATGTTCTTGGTCAATCTATCGTCGAAACTAGCGAGATGCTCAGAGAAAACGAAATTATAATTCTTTTGAATACAAGAAAGGAACCTATAGGTATAGGAAGAACAAAGGTTTCTGGTGAATCTTTATTAAGCCAGGACAAGAGCACAGTTGTTACCTTAGTAGATGCTGGTTATTATCTAAGATCTGAGAGCAGGTTGAAAAGATCTTATCCTATGCACAAATCGATATCAAAGTAATACAATAATAATACAACCTGTATTAGAGTGTGTATTCTCTTAAATCCAAGATCTTATATTACATTATAACAATAAAAATTCTATCGCGTATTAGCATGGAACCGATTTTTTACAACCAGTTTGCAACTATGAAGTTATTTTTATGAAGATTTGGCACTAGAATACTAGGATGATTATTTTCGTGCTTTGACAAGGACGAAAATTGCAACTGCACCCATCATTCCACCCAAGACAAGTAATACTTGTAATGGAAACCCTCCTGTAGCAGTCACTGTTCCTGCTGGAGCTTCTGCAGAAACAAATGCAAGTTCGTTACCTCCTGATTTTTGTATCTTGGAGAATCCAGCTATTTGGATCTGTGCGCTAGGTGGTGGAGTTGATGAATGAACAGCGACCTGTGAGTTATCGATTGTTGCAGTTGCTTCTTTTGTCTGTTCTGTAAAAGTTCCTTCTCTAAAACTACTCTCACCCAGAGAATAGATCGACACTGCCTTAGCTCCTCCTTGTTCCACAAAACCTGAACCTGCTGCGCCGGCTACGCTGCCAGTCGGGTCAAAAAGGAAATGCCATCTATCCATTGGTATACCAATAGACTGGAAATTGAACAACGGATCTCTCATGATAGCACTTGCCTGTGAGTTCAAAAACTTTTGTGCTAAATCTGGATTAGTGACTTGAAGCAAACCAATTGGGAGGTTAATATCTATTTTACCATATTTAGGTGCATCAACTGTCAAAGGACCGTTGACCAATATACTTCGCCAGTCCAAATCAACTGCTGCTCCCTGAGGCGTATTTTTTTCAAGAACATATTTAGAAATTGTTGGATTTAAATCGACTTTATAAGAGAGCTGCGCACTATCTGGCTGTCCAATGATATCCGCCGAGTAGGTTAGGCTTGCGTTTAGAACTCGCACAGGGCTTTGCTTTTGAGTAGCAATGGCCTGGTTAAATGCTGATATTACATTAGACATTCCCGGTTCTGTCCCATTCAACTTAAATGCAATATGCTCACTTTTCCCATTGAACAATTTAGACAACGGACTCCCCGGCTGATACTTCAATGCAATGAATCTGTTGCCAGTAAAGACAGGGTTTGATTCATCAACTGTTGGTATTAGAATTCCTCCTGTCAATTGATTGGCAAAAGCCTGAGATGAAAAACTGGCAATTAAAATTATGCCTAGAATTGAAGAGACGAGCAGATATGGAAAATCCACAACCAAACTGTAATAAAACCTGCTTATATTCTTTCTTGAGAGAAGCTTGTGTAGTTACAAACCTTTAGCCGTTGAACAACAAGGTGACATAATATTCTGTTAATCATGTATAGTAGTTACTTATTGACATGAAGTCATTCTTTGTCGTAGAATAGTAGTATACTTTTGTATGCTCAAGCGAGTTTGCAAACTTTATATGAATTCAGCAACCAATAATCATCAAAGGTTTCTGATGATGTCTGTGGCCTCAAACCATCATGTCAAGATAGCATAGTTGCAAGATTCTCTAGTGATTTGATATGGTCAAACAATGTGAGTGGAGTGCAAAAAAAGGCCGAAAATTATAGATTGTAGTTTCAATATAATCATATTCCGATCTTGATTACTGTTCTCGCTGGAGGAACTGGCTCAGTTAAGTTAGTTCGTGGCCTTGCGTTACAAACTACAGATCTTAAGGTCATATCAAATGTAGGCGACAATATATGGCTTCATGGTCTTTATGTTTGTCCAGATATCGATACTATAATTTATGGTCTGGCTGATATGCTCGACAAGAGACAGGGATGGGGAGTAAAAAACGATTCCTTTGGATTCCTACACCAAATGGAGATGCTAGGAGAAGAAATGTGGTTTAAAATCGGTGATAGAGATCTCGCTACCCATTTATTGAGAACTAATATGCTTAAGAATGGAAAAAATTTGTCCGAAATTACGCATTGGATGAGAAGTAGATATGCTATCGCGCCAAAAATTATTCCAGCAACTGATAATCCAATGGAAACAAAGGTAGTAACTGACAGAGGAGAAATGCACATTCAAGAGTTCTGGGTGAAATATGGTGGAGAACCCAATGTTCTCAATATTGTCTATAGCGGTGCAGACAGATCGCGAGTTAATCCCAGAGCGATCGATGCACTAAAAAGATCTAAAATCATCGTTATTGCACCAGCGAATCCAATCACGAGCATAGGGCCGATCCTAGCAATAAAAGGTATAAGAAAGGAGCTTATCGCTCAAAAGAAAAAAATTATTGCAGTTTCTCCTATGATTGGAAATGAGGCTGTAAGCGGACCGGCTGCCAAATACATGAGGGCTATGGATCTTCAAAATTCCCCAATTGGCGTTGCTAAATACTATTCTGATTTTGTAAGCAAGCTTATCATTTCTGCAAGCGACTGGCGTCTCTCTACTGAGATAAATAGACTTGGTATCAAAGCATATGAAACTGATATTATTATGAGGAACGCTGATGATGAAACCCGCGTAGCTTTGTACCTACTTAAGCGATTTAAAAATTTTTGAAATTGAAAATATTCGCTATCGTACCTACAAAACAATTTGAAAAGGGAAAAATGAGGCTAGCACCTCTACTTGATATTCGCGATCGAGTTAGATTAAGTGGATTACTCCTTGAGTGTACACTATCTACTCTTAGTAAGGCCACTGCAATATCTAAAATTATTGTGATTTCGAGCGATGTGCGTGCAAAAAGAATAGCAAAAATGCATGCTGCAATATTTTTAGATGAGGGTAATGACATCGGCGTAAATAACGCGGTAACTATAGCGAATAACTATTGTAATGAAGCCGGAGCCGACGCGACAATTGTCTTACCACAAGATTTACCACTAACCGTATCTGAAGATATAGATATGATCTGCAATTATGCTAAAGAGCATCACAAGTGTCTGGTCATATGTCCTTCCGCGAGATACGATGGATCCAATGCTCTGCTACGCAGACCTCCTAAGTTAATTGAATCCCATTACGATAATAATAGCTTTGATATGCATATCAATGCAGCGAGAAAGACAGGAGCTGAGATCAAGGTATTTTTATCACATAGAATGATGCGAGATCTGGATACAGTTGAGGATGCGAAATACATAGTGAAAGAACCAACTATGTGTAAGTCTGTTATTTACCTAAGATCTAAAATCCAATAAGCACACATAATGCAATGATGCAGTTGTTATATCAAATACCGTTAAAATATGTTTAGCTTCAGTATTTGTGTATGCATCCAGAACTGATAGCCAGAGCTATATCTGGGATAATGTCGCCTAATACTAATGTAAATGAGTTCATCGTTAATTCTATGATCTTTAACAAGAGTGTTGCCAAGAATGTTCTACACTATCTGAGCCTTAAGGGTATAGGGTGCATTTCCAGAGACGTCATAACATTCTCTCGATCTGATAGACTGAAGACTGCAATTATTGCTTTGCAAATTGGATGTGACATCGAAAGAGTCTCAAAAGCAGTAACATGGAGAGATTTCGAAGCATTGACTTTAGAGATGCTTCATACATTTGGATATGCTACAGAGATGAATCTCCGTTTCACAAAACCACGCTGTGAAATCGATGTAATTGGAATTGATTCGGCTCGTGCCCTTGTAATCGATTGCAAACATTGGAAACGAAGTAATATTTCATTAATTTCAACTTATGTTAAAAAGCAGTTAATAAGAACAGAACTATTCCTCGAAAGAAGGGGAAAATCTATAACATTTGCGATTCCTATTGTATTAACACTGCATTCTGAAAAAGTCCATTTTATCAATAAAGTCCCTATCATACCCATCAATGAGTTTGCCTCTTTCTTGCGCGATTTTGAATGGAACTATCAAGAAATTCATGTGATGTATGCTGAGAAAAAATGAGTCGATGATTGTATTTACTAAATCTATCATAACTTTAACATATGGGCCAGAATGCTAGAGATAACTCTGCTACGTATTCTTCTCAAGGCATCTCACAGCGTGCGGATAATCAGAGCCACTCTAAAATCATAAATCATAAACTATGGAATGTGCCGCCTCTAAAATCATAAATTTTCTTCAGATTATAAGTAGGATTGTTACCAAGCTCTCCTTGCATGATTTACTATTTGTAATCATAGTTTCATCATCACATTTAAATTAGCATATATACATAATTGTTTTTACATCGACCAAACCGATGGGGAACAAAGACCTAGATGGGTGTAGTCAAGCTGCATCCCGTCTAGGCATTTTAACAATACTGAAAACTCCTGTGTGTCACTCGGTTTTATTTGTATTAGATATAGTGTATACTATGTTATCTTGTCTATGGAGTAACTCGGTACCTACATGCGGATCAAGATAATAGGACACAACACAATGTCTGCTGGTTGGATTCTTGTTAACAAGAGGAAAAATAGCAAATGAAAACGATTGACTAAGTGAATGGTTGATGAAGGATTTAGTTTGCTGAAAGTTAACGTCAAGTACTTTTATGTCAATTTTTCTCTAACGAACAAATATTAAATTTAAAGACAGGTTCGCCATCGTATAAGCATGGTTGTGAGAATTGATCTGTCATATCTTCCCAATAATATACAACATATTGTTCTAGATGTTGTAGAGAAAGTCGTTGCTTCCCAGAAACAATTTGCTGATAAGATAATTACTTTATATAATGAAACCAATGTTGTAAAAATAAAACACATTTTAGAAGAGGAACTTAGACTAAATGACCTTGATGACTATGTCATTTCAGAAAATACTCACGATGAAAGCGAGATTGCTATTCTTAAGAAAGGTGATATTGAACAATTCGGAATATACGTATGTATACATTGTGGAATGGTATTTGAAAGTGAAATCCAAAGAATAGTTCATCAGAGAATGCATTATTTCTAAAATATCGATATGTGCTGCAAATGAGATCTACACCTATTATCAAGAAAAGATTGGGCTTACACATTATCTATTCTTCACTGGTGAAAACGATGCAGGCAAATCAAACAACCTGACAAAGATAAACTATACGGCATGCAGAACAATATTACTAGCAAAGATATCTCTGCTTCAAACATTTACCAAATTCTGGGAAGCAGAGATGATGACCTATTATATCACACTGTTAACTAATGGGTCTGAATGTTAATCAGGGTCTTATCCAAAAGTCCTTGCTCCTTGGGCTGTAAGGATAACACTGCTAGCTAAAGTTAATAGAAATGTAGCAGCAAAATTCTGTGCTGCTTATTGATTGAAATAGAGACCCTCGAATGGGTGATAGGTAGGGCAAATAAAAATAAATTGGAAGACAAAAAAAGAAGGTAGGATTAGTACTCTGAAGGAGGAACCGCTCACGGTGCTATAGTACTTGATGGTGGGGATTCTGCTCCTGTTGTAGTGTCTGGGATTGTTGTATTTGCCGTGGTCATATTCGCGGATGTCGTATTTGTAATTGTTTTTGGAATACCACATATCCTTGATTCAGTTGTATTAACGAAATCAAGCTTTGATAATGGATTATTAGGATCACATATTGCTGCTTTTTGTTCTGGTGTTAATGTTAGATTTCCTATTGTTAGATTTCCTTGGCCGCGAGATGTACCAATGCTTCCAAATTGTGTTAATGTTACTATAACTGGAGCTAGGATCATCGCTATAGATATAATACTCATAGATGCTTTTTTTCTTCTTTGCATGAGTTATAGAATAAGAAGAAGAAAATGATGTATATAAAAGCAACTCATTTGCAGAGATAAGATTCTTTGCTGTCTAAGCCTTTCCTTACCTTCTCTATTAGTTGGTGTTAGCCTTAGCCTCATACCACAGCATAGACAACACATATAACGATATATCTGATGCGTTTAGATTGGCATTCAAGTTTTATCGTTATGAAGAAACCGGTTAGTTAGTAGTTACGTTTTATAAACATCATAAAAAATGCTAACTTAACTATTAATATCATAAAAACAACAAAACAAGCTAGCTATTGTTATTGTCGTATGTTGCAGCATGCTCATCATTTCTTGTACTTAAGAAAAAGGAATAAAATCAGCGCATATATTGCCACATTTTCTAGCTGCTGGAATTAACAGCAGAACGTGTCGTTAGTGAATAAAGTGTCAAATGATAAGATAAGATAAAAGCCTTGGCAATCAATGATAATGCTTTCCATAAGCCAGATTTATTTCTAAATGAATACTATCATCTCTCTCTTCTCTGTATGTAATAATAAGTTAAAAGAATAGATTTATTCTGAAGCCCGCTCTATGCTACAAAATCTGAAATGCTATGACGTCATTTTCTTTTAGCATTAATTGAAAATTCAGAGGGATTAAGAAGTACTCCGCATGCTCCACATCTGTCATTCATAGGACGTAGGATATCCTTTATTGATTTCAGACATATAATCTTACTAATAATGCAACCACATCTTTCACATACAATTTCTATACAGGAATACGACATATTGATAAATTTAGTATGACTGGAAAATAAGAAAATTTATGTTAATTCGGGTTGACCAAAGAAGCAATTATAACATTATCTCTTCCCTCAGATCATAATTTTTAATTATAATCATTAAATCGAAAGGTGGGTCTAGAGAAGGGTGATCGGTAATGAATAAATATGATTTAGGGTGTCTTAAGCCTTATGTCTATTGATCCGGTATGTGGAATTGAAATGGATAAGGAACTTGGAGTAGACTATAATTATAAAGGCAATATTTACTATTTTTGTTCTGAAGGTTGTAAAAGGATTTTCATCAGGAAACCCAGAAAATACTCTAAATAGCCCTAGGGTACATCTGCTAATACCATGATACTTCATCGAGCTGCCAAAGGCGTTTAAACATTCACACACAAATAAAAAATCATACTATAATAGCCATAATGAATAACGAAATGTAAGATAATAGTGAAGTATTTTTATACCGACATAGACAACCAGCGTAGTACAAAAAAATCGCAATCAACAACATATTAACAAAATTAAATTACTACAGAATGGAAATAAAGAATTTCGTGAATAACTTATACATATTTTATTGGCTATATGAGAACGTTTGACTACAAAGGAAGATGCAATTAATTTACATCGAATGTTACGGGGAAAGATAGAGGTTCAGAACAGAGTTCCTGTGGACAGTGTATTTGAGCAAGATAAAGGCACTCTAGGGCTAATCTATACTCCTGGTGTTGCATACGTTGCTACTGAAATCGGCAATAACAAAGGGCTGACATATGAATACACTTCAAAATGGAATAACGTCGCTATAGTATGCGATGGTTCTCGTGTGCTTGGACTAGGCAACATCGGTCCTGAGGCGGCAATTCCGGTTATGGAAGGGAAATCCGTTCTATTCAAAGTGTTAGCTGGTATTAACGCATTTCCGTTGTGCATAGCGACTCAGGATAAGGAAGAAATAATCCGATTCGTCAAAGCGATCCAACCAGTATTTGGTGCGATCAATATAGAAGATATAGAGTCGCCAAAAGTACTAGAAATAGTAGAAAGATTAGAGAACGACCTTTTGATCCCTGTCTTCCATGATGATCAACACGGCACGGCCATTATTACGCTAGCAGCTTTATTAAACGCACTGAGACTACAGGGCAAGAAGATACATGAAGTAAGTATGCTAATATCTGGTGCTGGATCGGCTGGCTATGGTATATTCAAAATAATGTATGAAGCAGGATGCAGAGACATCATTGTAGTCGATAGTAAAGGAGCAATATATCATGATAGGAAAGAAGGAATAGATAATCCGTATAAAAAGGAGATAGCCGAAAGAAGCAATCCAAGACAGTTAAGAGGAAAAATTGCAGACACAATAAAAGGTACCGATATTTTTATAGGTGTTTCAGGAAGGCGCGACATACTTGATTACAAGATTGTACAATCAATGAGTACTCATCCAATAATTTTCGCCTTAAGCAATCCTGACCCCGAAATACTACCTTCTGAAGCGGTTAAGGGTGGTGCAAGGATTGTAGCTACTGGCAGATCTGATTTTCCAAATCAGGTGAATAATGCTGTAGTATTCCCATCTATCCTTCGAGCCTTATTAGATCTTCAGGTTAAAGAGTTAAGAGAAGATGTATTAGTTGCTATTGCCAATGCAATTGCTAGTCTAGTTGAGGATGAACAATTAAAAGAGGATTTCATTATACCAAAGGTAAATGATCCTCGTATCCAGTCAATAATCTCGCAAACGCTAAAGGGGGCACTAATAAAGCACATAGAAAAGGGTGGTGTACAATAAGTGAAGAAAGGTTTAGCGAAGCGATAGCAGTTTAAACGATTGTATTATTTAGTATCATATTTTTATCCATAGAGATAAGATCCTCAATACGATCGAAGTCTGCGTACGAATTCAGTAAACTTAATTTTTTTCCATAAGTTGATCTAGTTCTAGCCTATTCTTGTACATTAGGCAGTTATACAGTTGACCTCTTTATTCCATATTTCTAGGAATATATCTAATATCAGATCATTTGAAAATAAATACTCAACTTGCATTGACAACCAATCGTACGACTTATTTATCCTTTAATTAACAAAATGCACATTGAAAGCTGTAATGACGGTAAATGATCAGAATACGCTTTTTAAGCCATTCTTAACGGCGGGTATTATAATTATCGTATTTGGAGTAGTATGCATATGGATTGCTGGGACAATTGGATTGCAAGAAGAGGGGGAAGGTTTTAGAATAATAGGCTGGAGATTCGTGGTAGGTGGAGCGATATCGATCTCTATTGGATTTATATTAAAGAATTTCCGCTATATTTATGGCCATTTGAATTATTTCTGGAAACTGTTTGTACGAAGAATAAAGCGTGGTAAGCAAGACGATCTGTTCAAGCCTTGATCTATGAATGATATGACACCCATGTGAATGGAAACTAATAATTCTGAAGCATAGTCGCTTTACATCTATAATACCCGCTCTAAGCGCATCCACTAGAGTGAGTTATCTTATTGTAAATCTTTCACCCAGATATGTTCTATTGCATGTAGTGGTATCAGTTCTCTACCAATAATGGAATTAGTACTTTCATGTTTATAAAATGTAATTGTAACGAAGTCAGCGACTACCTGTACGTTTATAGTTTCACAAGGTCTGGGATCCTTTAATGCATCGAATTCTTCCATTCTTCTAGTGATCGGTTTCGCGTTTGGTTTCCTTGAATATAGAATAGTTACGTTGAGCACTTCACTTCCATGAAATTTGATTACTTTCTTGTCCTCTACCAATGTGCGTCTAGAGTACATAGAATATTCATGTACTTATAACAGTGCCTGGAGACCCATAGCAACATCATTACTCCGTCAAATATTGTCTGAATAGAGCACGTAAATGATAACACGATATAACATTAGCTAATAAAATTTCGTTCTAATTATCAATTATATCATAATTACATAGATTGTCAGGATATTCAATTATAATCCTTGTTATACGATTTTGGAGTAGATTTAAAGCTCTTGTATGCAAATAATTGGATTCGCTTGCATATTTTATAAAAAATTTTCTTTTTCAATACAATATTTATATCGGAGATCGTAATAATTATAATAAAAGCCCTTCTCTTATGGAGGAATCATAACTGAATGTATAACAAAGAATCATGTAAAGCTTGCGGAGCACAGTTGACTCCTGTAGCATTTTGTAATATTTGCAATGAGCAAATTTCATGGGTATGCAATAGATGCGACAGATTGTACGATGTGACCCATACACATGAAAGACAAGTCATGACCCACTAATTGTTCTGGTTATTCCAATCGTTGTTCAATAGCAGACAATAATCATTCATCTATAATCCATCAAATAAAAGAACGTTAAACACCAAGTTCGGATGGAGTTGCCCCAGCGATGCACAGAGAGATGGGCTCTAGATTATAGCTCAATGAATAAATCGAAGGCTTTTGTCTCCTTTTTCTTTTAGAAAATTGGTGATATCTATTATGATATTTGAATAACTTTTATGCAGTGAAGTGTCAGGTAATATGCTATATATTGTATATTTTTTATATGGAGGGGGTTTACTAGCGTATATCAGCCAAATATTCTTATAATTTGGTTGCAACCATTCCAGCTGGAATATTTTCTTTAAATCTAGGCTATCACTTAAGAATTGAACAATAATTGATTTATCAGGGTTTCTGTTTAGGGTTTGGACATTAGGAACTATAACATCAATAGATAGGTTATCTCTTACTGGAATTTTTCTCTGAGATGGAAGAGTAGTGGCAGTAAGCATAAAGTGAAGAAGCGCTTCGGCCAGGACTACGATTCTATCATCATCCTTATTGTTGCCGTCTCTTGAACTGACATCTAGTTTTGCAGTACACTCACTCAATATATTATGCATATATACTTGTGACACGTTGACGTTTGAAGCAATGTCAGCTCGAATTTTATTCCTACCCATGCTTCTTATCTTTGAGTATAAAATGTCTGTTATCTCTGTCTGTGATGGCATATCTAATAATTTTGGGGGCTGTTAATAAAAATACGTTATAGTAGCTATAAACTAACAGGACAATTAATGACAATGAAGCATTTATTTTTGATAATAAAAAACAAAATCCTATAATGTAATTAAAACAGCAGATCTGGTAATCTGTGTTGTTCATGGACGCGAAAATAAGTCTGGGAATATCAATATTGATAATGGTCTGCGTAATTGCAAGTTCCATATTTTATAATGCATCTCCGAGAATAGCAAATACTAATAGTGGTGTACCTTCTAACACTTTGAGGATAGGGTATTTTCCTAACGTCAATCATGCTCAGGCCGTTTTAGGATTCGAAAACGGAGATTTCCAAAAAAAATTACTGAAAGATGGTATTACAATTAAACCACAAGTCTTCTCTGCAGGACCATCAGTGATAGAAGCATTATTTGCAAATCAGATAGATGTAGCATACATAGGACCGAATCCTGCAATCAATGGATACATGGTATCTGATGGAAAAGACCCCCGAATAATTGCCGGAGCGGCAAGTGGTGGAGCTGTCTTTGTAGTAAGAAACGACTCGGGCATCAAGTCACCTAAAGATTTCTCGGGCAAGAAATTTGCTTCCCCTCAATTGGGTAACACCCAAGATACATCCCTTCGATCATATTTGTTGAGAAATGGGCATAATACTAAAGAGAACGGCGGTGACGTTGAAGTAACCTCTGCCAGCCTACAAGATATTCTTACATTATTTTTAAGAAAGCAGATAGATGGTGCATGGGTGCCTGAACCCTGGGGAGCCATATTGCAGAAAGAGGCTAAGGGAAGTATTTTTGTAGATGAGAGAAGTTTATGGCCCGAGGGGAAATTCGTTACTGCTAATATCATCGCCAGTACAGACTACCTGAAAAACAACCAGGCAACACTAAAAAAATTTCTAATGTTGCATGTTGATGAGACAATATGGATAAATAACCACAAGGATCAAGCTGTTCTGAACTTTAATACTGCCCTAAAAAAGCTAACTGGCAAAGTGATTCCAGAAGATGAACTGAGAGAAGCGTTCTCAAGAATAGAGATTACGTATGATCCTATTAAGGAATCTCTTTTCAAATTGGCAAAAAACGAATATGAGCTTGGTTTTTTGTCAAAAGGAAACAGGCATCAACCAGAATTGTCCGGCATCTATGAATTAGGGCTTCTAAACAGTGTGCTTAAAGAAAAACATTTTCCTACAATAGAATAACAATTTCTAAGTGAAATTAAATTCAAAACAATTATTGTATTTTAGCTACGGCTTTCTTCTAATAAAAATTAAACAATATTTCAGAATAACACACCTTAGACTCAATAATACATAGGGATAAAATAAAACGAAATAGCAAGTATGACAATAATGGTACCTTCTTTTATTATCAGCAACGAACGCCGTACAAGAAGAATGGTTACTATTATTAAAACCAGACAGAATGGCCTCTGCTATTTGTGCAAATTAGAAATCTGAGATAATGACATCATTGTAAGTCATGGTCATATGAACAGACGTTACTACCACGAAAGGCGTGCTGAAAAATTGCATATCCTATAAGAAAGATCAACATTGCTTGGAGACCAGGCTTACAGTCTATGGCGCAAGGTTTTTCAGTTGCGTCAATGTCTCGTTTGACTATATTTATAACTCTTGAACATTAAACGTTCGGTATCATTTACTAATTGTATGACTAATTATAGTGTATGTTTGGTCTAGTTACGAGAATAGTCATTTTTCAGTCTAAGTGCGTAAACACATAAAAACATGGGATTGCAATACATACATTATTCTTCTAATCCTGCATTCTTTTTAAATCCAAAGTAACATGAATGACATTGCTCTTTGCTACAAATAATTCCACGATTGCCGCAGTTCATGCAAGACTTGTCATAGTTAACTGTCGAATCAAGTGATTTGGCTTTCTGCAGGCACTTACCACATATGGGGCTTCAAGGTACTAACTTGAAAGAAAGCCCAAGCTGCACTTTGAGCATCCAAAGCTATACATTTTGCCCTTTGGTTTCCAAGCCCGGAATAAGTTGATCATATTCTTCTTTGCACTGTTTGCATATATATCTATATGATTTAATTTTGGGAACGTGAACGTTTCGCATGTGGGAAGAGAAACAATAGAATGTTAATTCCTACAATCACCAGCTAACAATATAAATAATTAAGGTATAAGAGGTATCATGTGGGGTTTTAGCATATATCTGATGAGAATAGCGGACTACCTAAGGGGAAGAGAACTTAGGAGGAAACGCCTTAGGGGGTCAAAGGTCTGTCGCGTGTGTGGCCGCAAGTTCGATAAGGAAGATGAATTAGACGTGCATACAAGAGATCAACATCCGAATATGGTTTAGATATATAATCCTAATAGATATATCCATATATATCTGATAACTTAAACAGGTCTAATCACTGGCTAAAATGCATTGTCATTAACATTAACGTTTTTCTTGAATAATGTTATATATAACAATAATCGGTTATTCGCTGGTGCTTTTGAACTTGGCTGTAGCGCATTTTTGGCTTTGACTTCTACTTAAATTGTGTCAGAAGTTACTACGGTCTAGTTTACAAGTCGACGTATCCAAGTTATAACACGATGAGATCATAGGAATGATTCAAGAAGAGAATTATATAGTAATAGAGTATAACTCTTTTTAATTTGATTGTGTTGCGAAGGATATGGCAGAAACAACAAAGCACCAAACAACTGGATTAGAAAATACAACCTTTGATATCCTTATTGCTCTTGGAAAAGAGGCACAGTTTTTGTACTCGACCATTGACACTTACAGAGGAGATGCAGAAAAAGCCAATAGATCTGACCTGGTCAATATGTGGAATACTATAAAACAGGATAGGCAAAGGCACATGCAAATGCTAAGGGAGGCCTTAGAAAAGGAAGCAAGAGAAGAGAAGCTTAAGAAATAATGTTACATGGAATATAGAAAAAGGGGTTATAGCCCTCTAATTTTTTGACAGTTCAGATATTTGTCAATCCTATTACTGTTTTTTCTGTTCCTCTTGTCAGTACGTCCATTATAAACGATCATAATCTTGCTATGCGAAGACTTTTGGCTTGGCTTGCTTTTAGTGTGCACTTGACACGCATAGTCCTCCCTCATTTGGGTTCTAGTAATTTAGAATGCTGGCAAATCCAATAATACAACACTAAAAGGAAACTTGGAACTAGAATGACAAGCTAGCAGAATATGAAATTATAGATTGTGTCAAGACAGCAATGCTGTTTTGAGACTTTCAAGACACTCAAAGAACAAGGCACTGTTTTTCCTTAAAATTAGCCTAGTAAATCTGTCTATGGTAAATACATGTTGCCTTTGAAAGCTACTTGGTATGAACCCGCCATAACTAAAGATCTGGATAACAACATATTTTTCAACTAGTGTAGCAACTTCTTCTTGTACGCACGTGTCACTCTCCTCTATAATGTTTCTGTACAGTATAAATGGAATGTCTTTCTGACTTACAATAGTAGAAGCTTTTCTGAGTTTATCCATCAATATATCCATTAACCAGTCCTCCACTATGACCTGCTTTTCTTCATAGGCATCCCGGTCATTAGGTACACTCAGATGCTGTTTATTCCTCAACTTTTATAATGACATCAAGTTATTACTTAAACTCATATGACAAGAATTATTGACATATCATGAAGCAGTATTCTGGATTACTGTCATTGAATTCTTACTTCTATTTCATGCAGGCCTAGTCCCCAATAAGAACGAAGATTCTATCTCTGGTAAAGCTTATCTTACCTTGCCAGATCATTTTGGTTATGACTTTTGAGAGCCTTCGAGACTACATGGAAGCGCTGGATAAGGCAGGACTGCTGAAAAGAATAAAAACAAAGGTAAGCCCTAATTTGGAGGTCGCTGAGATTATGCGGCGGGCTATGTATGCTCAAGGACACCCGGCTGTATTATTCGAAAACGTACAGGATTCATCGATGCCCATTCTTGGCAATGCATTCGGAACAATGGAAAGATTACATATTGCGCTTGATTCTAGGGATTTTACGGAAATAGGAGCTAGAATAGTGCAGCTAACAAAATTTAAGATGCCTTCAGGAACATTAAATAAGCTTAAAATGTTGCCAAAGCTTTCAGAAATTGCTGATTATGGTCCTAAACATGTGGATTCCGGACCTGTTACTGAGATAGTAAAAACAGATAAAGCAAGTTTTGACTCATTGCCCATCCTGAAGTCATTTATTGGTGATGCTGGAAAATTCATTACGTTTGGGCTAACTATCACGAAACATCCTGAAAGTAGTGTCCCAAACATCGGAGTTTACAGGATGCAAGTTATTGATGAAAGAAGAGCTATAATGCATTGGCAGATCCACAAGCGCGGAGCAGAGCATTACCAAATAATGAAGAAATCAAATAAGAGAATTGAAGTGGCAGTTGTTATAGGAGCCGATCCTGCGACAATTTTTAGTGCAGTTGCACCTGTTCCCGAAGGACTAGATAAATTCCTTTTTTCAGGGATAACCAGGAAGAAGGGCATTAAACTTGTAAAATGTTCTACGGTTGACTTGGAAGTTCCTGCAAATGCGGAAATAGTTTTAGAAGGATACGTAACTCCAGACGATACCCACATTGAAGGGCCATTCGGAGATCACACAGGATATTACACTCCTGCTGAACCATTTCCCACGTTTACTCTAACAGCACTTATGCAAAGACAAGATCCCATTTACTTGACTACGGTTGTTGGCAAACCTGTTTTAGAGGATGCATATATAGGCAAAGTTATTGAACGTTCATTTTTACCATTAATACAGATGCTTCAACCTGAAGTTGTTGACATTTCTATGCCTCCTGAATGTTGGTTCCAGGGACTGGCTGTGGTTTCAGTGAAAAAACGATACCCCGGCCAAGCAAAAAAGGTTATGATGGGTTTATGGGGAATGGGACAACTTTCTTTGACAAAAATGTTTGTGGTAGTAGATCCAGATATTGATGTACACAATATAAGGGAAGTATTATGGGCCGTTACCACTAGGGCTGATCCAAAACGCGACACAGTAATAATTGATAATACTCCAACAGACACTCTGGACCCTGCTTCTCCCTTACCTAATCTTGGATCTAAGATTGGCATAGACGCAACGACCAAGTGGAAAGCGGAAGGATATACCAGAGAGGCTCAAGAATTAGCTGTTGTAGATGAGGAAACACGGGCATTGGTTAAGAGCAAATGGAGAGAGTACGGTTTCGTTTAGGGCTTGAAGTCGAAACTCACAGCAACAGAAACTACAGCATTTAACTACGCAGCTCTTAATCAACATACACTCTTGTTCGTAAAAAATTAAATTTCATGAGCTGCGATAACCCGCTTTTTGATATGTGATCTCAGCTTCTTATTGAATAACTTTATT
>Ga0173481_10000016_pt1 | contig 24600 bp, 28 predicted proteins | sample NitcycUS073202C2_FD_136667 | JGI IMG/M metagenome (GOLD analysis project Ga0173481, IMG submission 136667) | Soil microbial communities from Arlington Agricultural Research Station in Wisconsin, USA - Nitrogen cycling UWRJ-S073-202C-2 (version... ... | reverse complement strand
GTGACCACAATCTTTTATCACAACAAGATCATTATATGGAATCATGGTATATTCTTTAGAATATTGCAATGGTATCATGTTGTCGTTGTCGCCCCACAGTAGTAATGTTGGAGCTAGGATTTTTGATAATCTGTCCTGAAGCTTTGGTGAATCTCTTATTCCTAGCAAAGTAGACATGAACGCATATTTTGCATTAGGTAGTCTCATTCTATTTATAAAATCCCTAACACTATCTTCTGTAACAACGCTGGGATCAAATGCCATACCCATAAACGCCCTGAGTGCATTTTCATATGTCGGATATAACGCAGCCATAATGTATTGATCGAGTGCGCTGGTTGAAGACCGCATTGCACCTGCAGGCGCAGCTAAAACTAATTTCTCTACTCTGTTATTGAATCTGATAGCGAATTCTGTTGCTAAATACCCTCCAAATGAAGAACCAACTATAATTGGGCGATCGATCTGAAGATCTTTTAATAGTCCTTGGAAGAAGTCTATAAAAAAGTCCATGGTATATTCTACTGTAGGTTTATCGCTGTACCCAAACCCAATAATATCAGGCACTATTACTCTAAAGTATTTAGATAAAGTTGGCGCTACAAGTAACCATCTCTCAGCTGAAGCTCCGATCCCATGCAAAAGAACCAAAAATTTATAATTATCTGATTTATGAGTCACATTGTCATAATCAAGGTATCTTATACCATAACCGTTGGTATATATCATCTTCTGCCTAATAGATTGCTCGAGGAACAAATCCGCTACGCCTATAGTAGTATCTCATTTTAATTTAATGTGTACTATTTAAGATTTAAATAAAAATGTCTGTACCTTGTGATAATAATATGGAAATTGAAGTCTCAATTCTCAAGGTTTAATCTCCTAGCAAATCTTTTTGAATTGTTTGAAGCATTATTTTTGTTCTCTATATATATATAATAAATGGTAAGAATAATAAATGATACATTGAAGGAAATAAAAGGTGTTTCCATTTTTCTCCCCGAAAAAGAAATACCTGTGGGCCAAGACGTACATGGTACTATAAGCATCAACTATCCAGGAAGATTTGATAGTATAGTAATTAATTCACAGATAGAAAATTCAAATGACAGCTTTAAATTTACTTCTCTGAACGAAAAAAGAATTAACCATCCTTATGGGAGACTTTCTGTATTGAAAGACGATATTGGAATGACAAGGACTTTAAAATTTATAGCTAATACAACACATACTCCCCCACATGGATACTCTAATGTTAAATTCCGCGTAGCAATCATACAGGAACACAAAGAGATTTCTCACGATGTGAGTTACATAAAAATATTCAAATAATTGCTTTATGCGTAGCCTCTAATATAAATATGCCAGTTGCATAGTAGATGCAATATAAAGACCAGTTCTTAATGATCTAAAACTTTTCCTTTGCAATTTTCACCACAGCCTGCATCCAGGGATGTGGTTCACAATGGTAATGATATTCTCCTTCAGTTGTAAATGTAAACTCATATGATTGTTGGGGTGGGATCAACCCAGTTTTAGCAATCGAGTTAAATGGACCACTGACTTTATCCTTATAGTCTGTATCCGATGTAACAGAGTGAGCAACTGAATCCGTGTTTTTCCATACAACTTTGTTTGATAGAGCTAATGCACCATCCGCTTCTTTTGGGGTAAAATTTTTTGTCTGGGTAGGAGAAGATGAACCTGGTACAATTACAACACTGGTGGTCTGAGGTGGATTTAATACTTCTGGAGGAAGTTGGGGTTTTGCATTCGCTTGTGGGACATACACAAACTGATAGTATCCTAAACTAACAGATACTGCAACTATAAATGTGATAATGCTAATACCTGCAGCATGGTTTTCCAGAACTTAGTCCTCCTTCCATTTATCTTTAATTTAATTTTTCACATATAAAGTTTATTTGTTACCAGAATGCGTTTCAAGCCTGAAAGTCATATCAACGTAATATAGCGTATTATTATCATCATATTACAGTGGATTGGAGCTTTATTATACCTGTCATGTTTCTGCATCCTTTATTGTAGAGGACACATTGTCTATATTCTTGGCTTTTGTTTCATTCATCGATGATCCCCTACTTTCAGGTCTTGGCTGAGATGCTTGGCTTGGAGATTGGCCTCCTGTAGCCTTTTGCACAGGTGGAGGTGATAACGGTCTCTCAGCAGTTGACGGTGCTACAGGTGTGGGTTTTGGAGGAAGTGGAGAGGGTTTTGCAGTTGTTGGGGGAATTGCAGGTCTTGGGGCAGGTGGTGGTGCCTTTGCCATTGTTCTACCGTGCCTATAAATATGAAACATACCAGCAAACACTAATAATATGATACCAACTATAAACAGTGACAAGTTCTTCATACCGTTAAGTACAGCATAGTATGCTGAAATATTCAAATAAACTTGAAAGGCCAACAATGCCACAAATATTATATAAATCCATTTTTGTGGCAGATTTATCGAACTCTTGCCACTTGGCTTCTTTGGTTTAAGTTTTGCGTTTGCTTCTGCATTCTTGGCAAGCTTTATCATCATATAAGTAAATCCAAAGGAAAGCGGCACAAGGAGTAACATTACAAGATAGAAGAATATTGGGTCGATTACAAGTCTTTCTAGCAAGGCTTTTTTAATGTCAGGGTCAATGTAAAATCCCCAATAAGTAGTAACCATAATTTGCGCAATGCTTGTTATACCTATTGCTGTAATTATTGGTCTGTCCTTCCACGAAAATTTCTTGTACCTATCAACAAAAGGTATTACTAATAATGCAAATATGAAAAGTCCGGGCCATGCAACACCTGTTACAAATTTATCAAACATAGTTCTCAAGAATGCGTAAAGTCCGGTCAGATACCATTCAGGCACTGTGATACCTGGCGGCGTTGCAGGGTCAAATCTTGTTCCAAGATCCACTGGAAACACCCCACCAGTTAACAAAATAGCGCCTGAAATTGCCATGACCATAGGTACATCAAATACGAGGAATCGTGGAAAGTGAACAACCATTAATCCTAACAAAAAGATCGGAAGAAAGAATACATGGAAAGCATAGAACCTTAAGACAAAATCATGAAAGCCACCTCCAAAGAATGCATCCCGCATCTGCGGACCGAGAATAGGTATTGAGTTAGTCAAAGAAGCTGCAATAGAAATAGCCAGCTCTGCACGTTCACTAAAGATTATATCATATCCTGTAAATGCCTCTAGAATTGTCAGTACACCTAGAAGAATTCCAGTAACCCAAAGAATTTCATTTCTGATCTTGTATCTGCCACTAAAATATTGATAGTACATATGGAGTAGAGCCACCATTACCATCGCATTTGATGCATGGTAGTGGATATTACGAATATGAAATCCGTATGGAATTACATCATTTATAGTCTGAACGCTTTTCCATGCTCTATCTAGTTCTGGTTCATAAAAAAGCATTAGCAATGCACCAGTGATACCTAAAATAATGAATAGAACGAAGGTAATCATACCAAGGAAGCCAAGGGGACTGACAAATCTGCCAGGGAAAGTAAATTTTAAACCCATAAAGATAGTACGCTCTACTCCGGCGTAAATCCATCTGAGAAATCTTACAAGGCTGTTTTCACTTTCTAAGGAAACGACCATATCCCACTACCCCATTCCCGTTTGGACTCCAGTTTGGAGGCTTTATCCATATATTTCCATCGTTATCTTTCTCTAGATCTAGTCTTGCGAGCACATTAGAGGGAGGAGCCTGTAATGATGCCGGTCCAGCAAATGCTTCACCTGTAAGAGGGTCATACATACTACCATGGCATGGACATTCGCCTCTTTTTCTACCTGGATCAGGCCAATACTTCCACAGACACCAAAGATGAAGGCACACCATGCTATACATTCTAAAGGCTGATATATCATTTTTGCTTCCACCCAACTCTTCGGGTAATCTTATAAATTGCCATATTCTAAAGGATTCTTTATTCAAAACTGGATCATCAGTTTTTGGATAAATAACTGATTCTGAGCTATTAACTGGAAATGTATTAACATTAGCTTGTGTACCATTGGGCAGCTCTACCTTGGCTCTTGCCGAGATATTACCTGATGGGTTAGGTAGGAATTTACCCCAATCTACAAATGGTACAAAAGTCATAACAGTACCTGCAGCTGCCATTAGCTTCAAAAAGTCACGCCGCGATACCTTACCTCCACGATTCGGAGGGGTTTGCTGCGTCATAATGAAAAGACAGGGTTAGAAGATATCTATAAACCTTGTCTTTTTTTAAATTGTCTTGTATCTCTTCCGGTTGCGTTTAAATGTAAAGAACAGTACATAAACTTCAAACTACGTTATAACTAAGAACTTTAATTTTTTAAAAAACAGGCAATTGATGAGATCATGAGCTACTTTGATAAACGAATTCTTGCAATCCCATTTAATATATGAATATATTTAATTGTTGGATTAATAGCGGTACTAGGTAGTTTTACCAACATTTTATACTTCCTTGATCCATTTGCTATAATACGTATGTTTCCCGTGTCTGGTTCATAATTAGCATGTATATCAGATGAATTAGACACACCACGAATGTCGGCAATGATCTCGTAGAAGTCCGGACCTTCTATAACCTCTGGCGCAACCTGAGGAGCAGCATCTTCTATACGTGGTCTTTCTTTTTGAAGTACTCGACTTTTCTTGACAGATGAGAGACTTATTCTATACTGCGATGCTAAAAGTTTCCAGACGTAGCCAGTTGCCATACCGATCACGAATCCGCCAATGTGAGCTAGATAAGCCACCCCGCCTCCTGAAGGTCCCATTAGTGCAAAGATAATCTGTAAAATGAACCAGAATGGTATAAATGCCAAAGCAGGTATACGGACTGTAGTAATAAAAAAAGCCATTATTACCGTGAAAATTTTCGCTCTAGGGAACATCACTAAATATGCACCTAAGACTCCAGAAATAGCTCCTGATGCACCTACTGCCGGTACGACTCCAGTTCCAGTATTTACCGCATACACGCTATGAACGAGGCTGGCCACTATCCCCCAACTAATATAAATCAACAAATATTTGACGCGACCAAATCTATCTTCAATATTGTCTCCGAATACAAATAAGAAAACCATATTTCCGGCTATATGGGCTATGCCGCCATGTATAAACATCGAGGTTACAGCTGACATCAAGTCGCCTGCTAGAAAGAGCCTTGGAATAACACCATAAGTTGAAAAAATCTCCGTTACTACTTGCTCGTTAGTAAAAAACGAACTCACCATTATCTCCCAGATGAAAATTATAATGTTAATTGCAATTAGACTGTAATTTACATATGGTCTGCCATGAATGCGTTCTGTGTCATCATGGATAGGAAACATATTATTTATTCCTATTTGGTAAGAAACATATTAAATAAGTCTTGTCCTTTTTATTGAATATCACTTAAGATTTCCTATATCTATTTCCACCTTTTTCGCAGGGTTTTCTATCTTCTTTAATTTCCATTTACATATTCTAACTGTGCTGCAGTATTCAACTAAAATTCACTTTCGATTTGAAACATAATATTAAATTGAAGTACAGTTTGGCATACAGCACATATGAATTTTTTCCACTTATGAACCGTAAAAGATCACTACCCACAGATCAAAATTGGCTGTTTTGCGTGCTTCTATAGCAGCGTTAAGTCATTTCTCGATCTGGTATGTATATATTTTATTATTCCATGACAATCATAGTTAGAGTTGACTTAACACCGTTTAGCTTTCTTAACTTCCACGTAATAGTTTCCTTCACCTTTTCCATTGTATCTGATTCCACCTGAGCTACTATATCATAAACGCCATAAACCTGATAGACTTCTTTTACGCCATCAAGTCTTTTCAGATCACCTACAATTGCATCTTCACTTCCAAGCTCAGCATTCATCAATACAAAGGCTTTTGGCATATGCCTTATTAAAAATCGAAATATAAAAAGATGATGTGATACAAACTATATAATAGTAGAGCAAGAAAAAATTAGCATTATTAGCAGCAGCAGTAGACATAATTCAAAGGATCTGAGTATGTATTGCTAGATATATTAGCTCATGATATCTATAGTACAGTCATTTTACTTTAATTTTCTTTATGCCTTTAGTATGAACATATTATATTATCAAAAAACGCGTGTAAATGCATGGTACACTTAAATTCTATGGTACACTTATTTAGGTTAAAATCCCAATATAACCATATATAATTATCGTGCTCTAAATCTGCGTGTGGCACTATATATCATTTTTGATGTACAGTTAATCTTCAGATTATGAACTCATAGATATCGTTGAAGAGTTTTTGCTGTGTCTATGTTAGACAAAGTAGGCCTCGGAAATTACAGTTCTCATTTATAGAATGTGTTCTATAGCTTTTTGTATGTCTCCTGCGTCGATTACTTCTCCTGCCATCATTGCCTCGAGTAACCTCAGGACTATTAATTCTCCGGTTGCTCCAGCAATTGTTTGCGGCACTACAACACATACATCATCTACTATTACGGTAACTTCATTGTCGCGAGAACCGCTCCAGTCTTTTGGTATGCCTATGTAGTAATAGTTCGAGTCGGAGTTGTTAAGATTCTGATACAGGATTTGAACCATCACTATGATTATTTTTGGTTACTTAAATTGTTAATCCTTGAATGTAATAATACTGTGATGGCATATTTAAAAATGTGTAATGAAAAATCTGACAATATTCAATTGTATAGTAACTGGAAAATGTTGATCATTAATCATTGTCAAATTAAACGTGAGATATAATAGCTTAATTTTAAAACAATATTATTTAAACTTCTGGCTTAAGTTTTGCCTCATCAAATGCTTCAGCTTCTTCCCACATGTATTCGTAAAAATCTTCACACCAATAGTGAAATTCTACATCTTCACTGTAGAACATTATATTTAAGTCTGATTCCCCTTTTAGATTAGGGAACATAAGACAGGATTGCTCTTCGTTAAAAATTGTCATTATCTGCACTTCATTAAGCATACGTCTCTCCACTAGTCCTTTAGAAATTAGATTGCGCCAGCCAATTTTATGTAGTATTTGGGTTCTTCCTTTGGGTATGATCGCATTACTAGCAAATATATAGGAAAACCTAACGCCATTCTGTACCCTACTGCTTATTGTCTCTATAAGATCAAGGGGTACTTGTGACATAATTTCCTTAATATATTTATTAGAATTGTTGTAAAGCATCTTCCAGCGTTGTAGAATTGCCATTACTCCATGAACAACTTCACAATTGTGAAGGGCTCCGATCCGTTGTATGAATTTTAAAGGAAGTTTGTCTAAACTGTGTTCAAGAAAATATTCCCTCTGATCAAATAGAAAATCGTAGCTTGGAATGAGCGAAATAACTATCTTACCATATGGAGTCAGTGCTAATTCGCCTTCATTATCCTTTGAGACTAAGCCTGAGTCTGTCAAACGTAGTATATTTCTATGGGCTTCCTGCAAAGTTGCGTCAAGTTCTATTGCGATTTGAGAAAGTCGGTATTGTTTTTGGCTTAGTTTCATTAACATAGATAGTCGCAGATCACCGGCAAGTTCGAAGAAAAGAGACCCGGCTCCTTCTTCAGGCTGTCCTGACATTGAGTTGACAATTCACTTTCTCAAATTTAAACTTGTTAATTAAGATTGGAGATAATATTATTGGATTTATTAAGGAAGATGAATGATTTACAATCATTCTAAGTTTAGAGTTTGAACAAACGGGTAATTTATTCCATTTATTCTATGTGGATATTTTATTGTCTTTTAAAGAATAATATTATATCTTAAATTAGCATTTCCACACTTATTCAATACAGATGAAAGCCTGTTGCAATATAGGATAAACTGCTCTTGTTATACAAGATACTATATATTTGTAAAATGTTTTTACTATTTGACTTTTAACTGTGCTTTATCGAGTTTGCAGCAGCGATGAAATAAATAATAACTCTATGGTAGTTTTTACAATTAACCATACTGATATCCTAATAGGAAGAAGAAATGGGAAACTATTCGCGTGTAATAATTCCTGTCCTCATAGAGGCGCATCTCTTTCCAAAGGTGAATTCAATAATAATAATATCACTTGCTATATGCATGGATATGAATTTAATATTTTCACTGGAAAATTGGAACACATAAGGTCATGGAAAAAAGAAGACACATGGATTGAACAAAGTGCAGAATGGAGGAAGTCAGGCAACTTGACTTTGTATACTGTGATAGAGAAGGATAAAGAGATCTACATAGAGATAGATTAAAGAAACCCTGCAAATCAGATTCGTTTACATTCATTGTATGGCTATAGATCTACCTTTTTTACTGTTGACTGTAGTCCGACATCAACCTATGAGTTTGCCATTTTTATAATAGATTTGTAAGTTGCATCTTATTCTCATAGTTGATAACTTGGTACTTAAGGATCTAACTATATTTCTTCATAATATACTAGTCCAATAATTATGGGCAGAAGACGCCTTGTTATCGAAAGTCCAATACGACAATATCTTTCAACAGCATATGATGATCATATATTATTTGCATATTTTGAAATTTCCTTTGTATTTTTTGATTATATAATTTGCAAGCTTTTCACCATTTATATAGATTGGCAAGTCACCGTTGCTACTACTCTGGTACAGAGTCACAAACTAACTTCCCATTATTGATTTTTACGAAAAGGAATCTATTATCTTTGAAGATCAATGTAATTTCGTCCTTACCCTCTTCCACGTCTAGAAGCTCCTGACCTTTTATTCCATCGAATTTTGTCATACCTAGTGTATTGCCCACGGGATATTTAGGCTATGCCAACAAATATTGAACAAACTAATAAAACTTTATTGGTGTTATTTATAATATATTAACTCTAAATCATCAACTGTTTTGAAAAATCAGAATCATTAACTACTATACACATTGTTTTATTTTCTACACGTAACTTCTATCAAATTTGATCTGCCGACAATTACTGTGGGTTCAGTGTAAGTATGTTTGCCCCAAGTTACTTTAATATCCGCAAATAATTTATGCACTCCGGAGTCCAGATTTTCTGTATTTAATTCAATTATTCTATTAACATCAAACAGGTATGACCTTACTTCTTCAACTGTCACTGGATAAAACAACATATCATCTTTAATTATTGAAATCCATATTCTATTTGCGATCTTTGGACTCCGTGTCCAAAACATTATGGCTTTTCTAGCAAATTTGATTGGAAGTATTATTTTTCTTCCCATCTTCAAATCAACCGTGATACTCATTCGAAATGCATTATCATGTCTATCGTAAGCTCTTTCCCAGTTTTTTGGGTTAATAGCTTCCCTGATATCTCCAATTATCTTAAAACCCAAACTTAACGTTAGGATTTCACCCACCCTTATTTTATCCTGGGATTTGCTTAATACCGCATCTATGATGATACTGCGGCTATGTGTCAACAATCTTGCCCACAGGGTATCATTTATATCCTCAATAAGTAGTTGTCTGTACAATGCTTGCGGAGATTACAGATTTTAATGAAAATGAACTTGAATTAAAACTTCAGGAGGAAGACATTTCAATCATGTACATTATTCAACATGAGCTTCTGAAAGAACGGAATGTTGAATTTGCAGGTGTGACACTTAAGCATCCACTCATTAGAGACTATACTCTCCGAATAGCAACAAAGAGGGGTAATCCGATTGAGGCAATTCGAGATGTATCTGTTTCTACATCAAATTATCTTAAGGAGATAGCAAGCACATTAAAGGCAAACTTGAAGAAATAAGAGGGAAAGTTATTCTTTGAGGTTCTGTCCAAAATGCGAAACACGCATGAAGCCCAGGATTGAACAAGGCATTGTATTATGTCCAAAATGCGGTTTTACTGCAGATAAGGAGGAACAGGAATCATCACCTAAGAAGATTTCACCTATACAGGAAAGTATTTCCAGGAGTTCGCTTAAAGTTATGGATACAGATAAGGGTCCTGATGCATTGCCTACAACAACAGTTGAATGCCCTAGATGCGGAAACAACACTGCATTCTGGTGGATGCTACAGACAAGATCTGCAGACGAAGCAACTACACAATTCTATCGTTGTACTAAATGTGTGCATACCTGGAGGAATTATTCTTAGCCCTCTGATCTAAAGACTAGAGGTCCAGATTGGATTTTATATCATTTTAATTTTCCATAAGTGTCATGTATATATTTTAGTGAGGATTTAATTTATGTTGATGCGAGATTTTAAAATACCATCCTCATCAATTGTATTATACATATACATTTATAAAAAATTATTAAAGTTTTTATTTAAATTGACTTACAGAAATAAACCTCTGCACTCCCATTAATTGTTAAACATATGAATTGGCCACTACTCTACTAACGACCAGGAATACTATATCAAATCCATGTACTGATCAATTTAATTTAAACATTTAGCCTATACAGCAAGAAACTATTATTGCATATTGTTAACATAGTTGGATTAAAGGATAGCAATGTTAAAATCTGTTAGTCGACAGCCACATCATTGAATTACCTTGGTGTTCGTGGCTAAGACAAAGTCCCCAGAGGAGTGGAAAGCTGTAACATCCGCGATCTCCACTCTGGTGGATGAGGCGACATTTGAAGCTACTGTTGAGGGCATATCTTTTAGAGGCATGGATCCCTCCCATGTCGCGCTTATTGATATTCATTGGCCAAATTCTGCATTTGAACTGTATGATTGTGACACAGCAGTAAAATTTGGAGTAAGAGTTGATGAATTTTCAAAGTTGATAAGACGTGCAGAAAAGAAGGATACAATTGAAGTTACCGTGGGAAATGACAGCATGTTATTTATCAAGATTTCCAATAATAATTATGTGAAGGAATATAAAGTAAGGCTTATTGAGACCTCTGCAGCCTCTACACCTTTACCAAAATTGAATTTCAATTGCAAGCTGGTATTGACTACTAATGCATTTGACAAGGTTCTTTCAGACATCCAGGTAATTTCTGAATACCTTTCAATCGAATCTAAACACAAGCAGATTGAATTCTCAGGAAAAGGAGACTCAGGTGAAGCAAATATAACTCTAGAATCTGGAAGCGAAGGACTAGAGGAAGTAAATATACAAGAAGATAGCAAGGCTACATATAGCCTAGATTATCTTTCGAAAATTACCAAAGCTGTGAGCACTGCTGGCGGATCTGTTGCAGTGGAATATTCAAGCAAAATGCCGCTGAGACTTGAATTCAGGGTAGCAAACATGGGTAGAATACACTTTTATCTTGCGCCCAGAGTACAAGATTAAAGCCCATTAATCTTGAATGACAATAACTACTGATCGACTATGCGCATAGTAATGAAATTTGGTGGGACAGCTATAAATTCCGCTGATAAAGTCATACATATTGCCAACCTGATAAAATCTCAAAACGAAAAAGGAACTAACGAGATTATAGGAGTCATTTCCGCTGTGCGAGGTATTACGGATAAAATATCGTCCATCCCCCTTAACGTAAAGAGCGACAAGCTGTCTATTACAGATTTTCTAAATAATGCAAGACATATCCATCTCGATATAATAGAGCAGGCGATTAAGAATGAGAAGTTAAAAAATGAAGCACGGTCGGTTGTAACTACATTGATTAATGAATTAAAAGATATACTTACTGGTATCCTTCTGCTAGGCGAAATTACTCCAAAGTCATTAGACTACTTGATGTCGTTTGGAGAGCGGCTCTCGACTCCCATTGTTTCATTTGCACTACGGGATATAGGATTATCATCTGAATATTTAACAGGGAAAGAAGCAGGAATTTTGACTGATTCTAATTATGGTGAAGCACGTCCACTAATAGATACTACAAGACTTCGAGTTGTTCACAAAATTGAGCCATTGCTCAAGTTGAATATTATACCGCTAGTAACTGGATTCATTGGTGCTGATCAGAATGGTAACACTACAACAATTGGAAGGGGAGGTTCAGATTATACTGCAACTATAATAGCATCAAGTATCAATGCTGATGAGGTCTGGTTTTTGGGTGATGTAGATGGATTGATGACTGCAGATCCTAAAATTGTCAATGACGCCAGAGTAATAAGAGAGGTTTCGTTTGCTGAAGCAATGGAAATGGCACTATTTGGTGCAAAGTATATGCATCCGCGGGCTTTAGAACCAGTAATGGATACGAAAATACCAGTTCGAATACGAAATGCCTTCAGGTTAGAACATCAAGGAACAGTAATTTCTCAGAATCTGACCAAGATATCTCAAAAGACTGTAAAGTCAATCAGTGCTATTCGCCACACTGCATTGATTGATGTAAGTGGAGGAGGGATGGTAGGTGCTCCTGGTACCGCAGCAAAGATTTTTGATGCCTTGGCAAAAAACAGAGTAAACATTATGATGATTTCGCAGAGCCCTTCAGAATCAAGTATCTCTATAGTTGTAAGAAGAGATGAACTTGATAAGGCAATAATGACCCTTGATATGAATTTACTTGGCAAAGTAGTAAAAAGAGTAAATGTGAATAATGATGTAGCAGTGATAGCAGTTGTAGGATCCGGTATGCGTGGTATAAAGGGCGTGGCAGCTAGAGTATTTAATGCAGTAGCAAAACGAAATGTCAATGTCATAATGATTGCTCAGGGTTCTTCCGAGCTGAACTTGGCGTTTGTAGTTAATGACAGTGATTGTGAACAAGTGGTAAGAGCATTACATGATGAGTTTGAACTCGGGAAAATTGATTAAGTAGTTATATTTGTCTACACTTAGGCATGTCAGTACCTAGTTATAAGTAAATACATGATTATTATTATCATACACTCATCTCCTTAAATGGGTATAATGGAAATGGAAAATGAGTAGGTGAGTCAGCTATGAACCTGTTCGAAATAATTAACGATCATTATTGTTATTAATTTATAAGTACAATTGCGTGAGGACGAAATTTTGTAGCCTGAAGTGTAAGTAGAAATGAATCTAACATGTTGTTCATAAGGTTGACTAAATTCATAGACTAAATTTATTTAGTCTGTTAATTCCTTTCATACAAGTTACAACCATTCTAGCGCAACATGACAGGATGATTGAAGACGCTTATCCACCAGAAGAGACATATAATTAGAATCCTAATCTGTAGAAATTATTGAATATGCTATTCACTATCAAGTTGACAAAGATAGAATAGTCGCATCCAGCAAAAAGTATAATAAATTGTATTCGTTTCATTTCGTCGAATGGATAAAGGCAAAGGTAAGTTATTTATTGTAGGTGTTGGTCCTGGCAGTCATGAACATATGACCTATAGGGCTATGCAAGTCATTAAAGAAAGTGAAACTATTATTGGTTATGATACTTATGTCTCATTAGTTGAAGACCTGATTACTGGTAAGGAAATTTACCGATATCCCATGACCCAGGAGGTGGACAGAGCTAACCAAGCAATTCATTTTGCAGAAGAAGGCAAAATTGTATCGCTAGTATCCTCGGGAGATCCTGGTATTTATGGAATGACAGGTTTGATTTACGAAATCCTTGTGGACAAAGGATGGGATAGAGAAAATGGGATATATATTGAATGTATTCCGGGCGTTTCTTCTTTGAACGCATGCGCTGCTTTAGTTGGTTCTCCATTGATGACGGATTTTGCAGTAGTCAGTATGAGTGATCTCCTTGTTCCCTGGGATATGATCGTAAAACGTGTAGAGGCAGCAGCTTTGGGTGACTATGTTACTGTGATTTATAATCCTGCAAGCAAGAAGCGCATACATCAATTAAGAGATACAAGGGACATTTTTCTAAAGTACAGAAAGCCATCTACCCCTGTAGCAATAGTCAAAGGAGCATATAGAGAGAGCCAAGATATAGCTTTAACTAATCTTGATAAAATGCTAGATCATCAACACATGCTTGGAATGATTACAACAGTAATTATTGGCAATTCATCTACTTTCATCCACAATGGCATGATGATAAATCCACGTGGGTATAGGTCAAAATATGAACTTCTCAAAGAAGTTCCTGCAAGTGCACAACTGGGAGTATAAATTATAATTATTAATCAAAATGTGGCTCTTTGCCATCGAAGTAGCTTCTAACAGGTTCGACTATCTTGTTGATGTATATAGAAGTAGCATTTTTCAGGTCCATAGGATGGACCTTCCTTTCTGTAAAGTCCCTCTCGATATCAGTATAGTTTGTATATATGATATTACCGCCATATTTTGTAGATCTCTCAACAATAAATTCATCAAATTGATGAAATACAATGTATCTAATGAGTTCAAGTATAGGATTTCTATCTACAATACCAATAGGACAAAATGCTGCGCTTATCTTGTCTCTTATAGCTTTTTCATCATCATGAATTGTAATTCCACTTGTGGGCTTGCTCTTGCTCATTTTACTTGAGATCTTTAAATCATCAGCGGTGTCCCCTACTCCAGACAATGATAGATTAACTGGTTCTGACAGGCCAGGAAGTAAGTGATGGTGTACAGAAACCGGAACTTTCCAGCCCAATTTAGGAAAAATTTCCCTGATCAACATATGTATTTTTCTCTGATCCATACCTGCATGAACGATATCCAAGTCTAACGCTCTGATATCAATAGATTGCATTATTGGATAAAGCAACTGTGAAAAATCCAAGCTTTCTCTTTCACTTCTTCCCATAATAGTCAACGAGCGCATTATTCTCGATATATTCATGTGTTTACTGAATCGTATAAAATTTTCCCAATAATTATCCGAGGTTCCATAGAGATCACTGCCTAGTATTGTACTAACCCCAGGACAGAAGAACTTAAATGCTGAAGAATAATATTTGGAAATCTCTTTGATTTTATCCCAATTTCCACTTAACTTGTTATTAATATATGTATGCCAATCAGCTAAAAATACAGTAGTATGAATCTGAGCTTTAATGAAATCGTTGATTTTAAAACCTGTTACAATTAGACTACCTAGATGTAACTTTCCGGAAAGCTCTAGCCCTATATAGTGTTTGGGATACGTCTTAGTTTCCAAGAGAGTTTTGAGCTCATCTCTTGTTACAACCTCCTCAGTAGGTTCGCGTGTGATAAGTAGCAATCTTTCCATTAGGTCCATTTTTACAAGAATGAAAATAGACAATAAGCCTATTAATTTTTGTATTTCTCACTACTGGTATATAGTATTGACCTTTTGCTTTTCAATTTTATTTTATGGCACATTTCAATATACTATTTTTATCGATATGGAGTAACTTTCAAGAAACTTCTTGTTAATCATGTGAAGTTTGCCAAGGAATGAAATCCTTTACTCAAACCATACAAGTCTATTGACATCGAATGGGTATTTATCCATATAATGAGATAATCAAATATTTTTTCAGCTAAAGCATTTGAAGTAATTCTTTAGATTCAGCAGAGGGTATTGTGACACATCATACAAAAAAAGTACTAAATAATTCTTAACCAAGGCCGGCTTTAGAACTCATGATCACAAATGCAATCTTTATATGTTCACATCTAGATTATCTGCTATGTCAAGAAATTTGTTGTAAAAAGTTAAATTGAGTATTGTAAAAAGTTAAATTGAGTAATATACTAGTGTTGTCGTTTGGTTTGAAATCAAATGCTAGTGTGGAAGCTACTGCCGAACAGATCAGCCTGCCAGCAGCTACAACTGCGGTTCCACATAACAGCAAAGGTAAGGTTCGTTATAATAGAAAAGCTGAATCAGAGTTCTTTGTTGATAATTCTGCACTTGCTGGTTTTACAGGTGAGCGAATATTATATATGGCTGTAAGAGAATTAATCGAGAATTCTCTTGATTCTTGCGAAAGTAGTCATACCTTACCAAATATTTCTTTATCGTTGAAGCTATTAGATCCGTTGAACGATATGTGGTTTATTTCTTGCGAGGATAACGGTATTGGAATTCCATCTGATAAAGTACCTGTTGCCGTCTGTTCTTTTTTAACTTCTGGCAAATATGTGGAAAAACAGCAACGGGGCCTATTTGGTGTTGGCTTGAAAATGATTGCAGCTTTTTCTACTAAAGATACTGATCATCCTCTCAGAGTCTGGACAAAATCTCAAGAAGAAGGATCAGAGTATTACTTTGAGCTTCGAACGGATATTGGTACAAATAAACCGATAGTCCTTGACAAGAAGATACTAAAAATAGACCAACGTCAGATTAAAACTGAATCCGGTTTTAAGGTTCAGGCGGTTCTGCGTGCTCGCTTATCCCCCATAACAAAAAACAGAATTTACGATTATATAAGCCAGACCAGTGTTGTCAACCCCTATGCTGTACTGACATTCCAATCAGACGAAGGAAAAGTTGTATTTGGTAGAAGAACAAAGATCATGCCTCAACCTGCAAAGGAAGTACTACCTCATCCCTCTGACATGGATCTGAAAACTCTAAAAAAAGCAATATTGAATTTCACCAACCAAAAAACAACTTTGACAGGTGTATTATGTAATTCATTTCAGAAACTATCTAGCGAAAAGGCAAAGGAAATCATCTCTAGGTCAGGAGTAGGAATAAAGACTGCTGACAAATATAATGAGCATGAGCTGATCAGGATTGTCAATATTTGCAAGCAGACCAAATTCCAAATCCCTAATACTGACCATCTCAGTCCAATTGGAGAACAGATTCTAACTGCAGGTATGACATCAGAGTATACTATTGTTACAAATAAGCAGGCGCATACAGTTGAACAGTCACAACAACAACAATTATCAATTAAAGTGTTAAAACCTGCATTGACAGCATATTCATCTAGAGTATGCGTAGTCAACAATAGGCCAACTATTGTAGAGTGTGGCATCGCTTATGGCGGTGACATACCTTCATTCAAGCTTTATAGATTTGCAAATAAAATCCCCTTATTATATGATGAAGGTTCAGATGTGGCAAGAGAAGTCGTATCTGAAGTAGAGATTAACAAAATGGGAATCTCAAAAAAAGAAGTAAAAGAACAATTTGCAAATTCTGAAGCAAAGAGTGATCGAGCTATAGAATTGCTTCCTATCCACATCTTCTTTCATATTTGCTCGACTAAAATCCCTTATAAGACTGCAGGAAAAGAGAGCATTGCGTCGGAAGGAGACTTGAAACGAAACATGAAAATATGTTTGTCTGATCTCTATAGAAAGGTAAGTGCTCAGATTCGCAAGGAGTTACGCCAGAAGGAAGCAGAAAGTAGACTGCATCTTTACAAGTATTACATTCCGTTAATAGTTAATGCAATTTCTGAATCAATCAAGATTGATGCAAACAAGTTGTCAGAAGCATTTGGAAAACTTGTAGAACGACATGTAAAAGGTGAAATTGTACATAGCCCGGTTCTTAAAAAAGAAGACAAAATTACCGAGGATAGAATTGAAGAAGAGATAAATGAGAAAACAGAAGTAAAAATCCTAAACCAAAACGTAATTCAACATGATTATCATGGTTCAGTAAATAAAAGATCAGAGAAATCAGAATCCAAAAAACAAGGCTCCAAGAAAGGGATTGCTTTGAAAAGAGGACGAAGAGGAGGAGAACAACAAACAACTCTTGATGCATTAGATACCTCAGAAAAGGTGAGCAAAGAGTAATTGCCATCAAAAGATAAGCGCCACCAAGAGGTCGTAAAAAAAATTAAATTAATAATGAGAGATGTCAGCAAAGACATAATAACTGGCGAGGCAATGCCTATCCTAGACGTTCCAAAAGTTGGTTATGACAATACGGTTTGGTCTGATCAAAAGAGAATGCTTACAATAGGAGATAAGAAAGTCCAAGTAAGTCCAGACAGCACAAAAAAGATTCCGACTTTTACTCAGTATATTGTTATGGCTAGTGCAATTAGAAGGCTTCTTGATGAAGAAATGGAGAGCACCATCAGAGGAATGTATTATGCTACACTTAGCACAGTAGGAGATGAAAAAAACAAACAAAAATTCTGGAATAGCCAGGAAAACTCCGACGATGCGATTAAAGCAGTTGAGTTGCTTACAGGAGTACCAAGAGAAGAATTTTCTGTTACGTCAAAACCAAAAGGAATGATCTCTGGACCAATTACTCTTCGTGTGGGAGGAGACCTTATTGACTGTAATCTTGGAAGTAGAGCTACATCACAATTAATTCCTACTAACATCCGCGACGTTGAAATCGTAAATGTTAGAGCAGATTTTGTAATGGTAGTGGAAAAAGATACAGTTCTCAACAATATACGAAAATCTGGGTTTATACAGAAGTATAATGCAATTCTAATGACAGGGTCAGGGGAACCAGACAGGGCTACAAGAATTATGGTAAAAACACTCAACGAGGAATGGAAAAGGCCAGTCGTAATCTTTGCTGACGCGGATCCTTGGGGTTTAGGTATTGCATTGCGTTACAAAATTGGGAGTGAATCACTCAGTTATGATAGTCATAGGCTTGTTACTCCAAACGCGCGGGTATTAGGCATGCTGTTCTCAGATATCTATGAGTACAATATTCCAGAAGTAGCTAGATTGAATGCTTCTGATGAAGATATCAATAGAGCAAACGATATGAAAAATAAGCCTTGGCTGCATGATAAACGTTGGCAAAAAGAATTGAATCTCTTCTTGCAGCGCAAAGAGAAGTGTGAACTAGACGCTTTCTTCAAACATGGATTTAAATATCTAGCAGAAACTTACCTTCCACAAAAGCTGCGGCAAGCCGGCCTAATTTGATATAAACAAATAACATCCAGATTTGTGTGCTTAAGACCGTTTGTAAACGATTAATGACCCATAATAACCGACCGCTAAAATGCTAAAATATATTCAATCAAATATCATGTAATAAAATATGTTATGTAACAGTTTCGCTATTATCTAAGAATATCTCTACATATAAGGCCTGCCCAAGAGACGCAAGAATCGATTGCAAATTAAATTTGCTTTAGTCATTATCTGATTGCAGTATATGAGAGTCAACACTACTTATTTTTGTGCATTTAGTTATTAATTATGAATTGTTTTATTATTAAGAAACATGTATAAGTATTTAAATGACTTAATAAAAACTAATTAATATACATTGACAATTGTAAGCGTATCGCTAAATGAAGAAATTTTAACTGAAATGAGTAAATTGCAAAAATCACTCGGTTTCACAGGTAGATCTGAAATTATAAGAGCAAGTGTTCGAAGTTTGATATCAGAGGAAAGAAAGAAAGAAGATCTAATGGGCGATGTTTATGCCATTTTCTTGGTAACTCATGATGAGAAATCTGATAACGAAATCAATGAGATGGGACATGCATATGACAAGCTGATAAACACACATTTACACAATAAGATTGATAAAGACAGATGCCTTGAGATATTTGTTCTCAAAGGAGATGCTAATCAGATAAGAGACATGACAAAGAGGTTTCAATCTAACAAGAAAATGGATAATGTTAAGTTGATCCCATTGTAGTTTCAAATCTATCATCTTTTTGTTTGTATTGCCTAACAAGACCAATGTTAATCAGCTCTTCCACATTTCGCTTGACTCTAGGTTTAAAATTCTCTATCCTATTAGCTGTTTTAGTATTTCTCGTAGATAGGTCCTTGAAGTGATTTCTAAATTCAGGATTGACTTCAAGTAGCCACTTTGTTAAATTCCAAAGTCGAAACGATTCGTTATCATCTTCTTTGTATTTACCATTAATTAATATTGTAGGATATTTTGGCACAAAAGCGCTTTTTTTGTAAAAGTCCCATCTTTGTACTTTCCAAAAATTATGTTTCGGTGCCCTACATTTTTATGTCATTTTTGTCATGCATTGTATTTGTGAAAATAACTGTTTCATTAATGTTCTAATAAATCTATCATGACTGATAATGAAATCGAAGACGTTGAAATAAGAAAGGTTCAGGCGCTAACAGGCGAACGTAGTTTTGTACTTGTGCTTGCGAAACAGTTTGCAAGAGAATTGGGTATTAGCAAAGGAGATTTTTTGAAATGTTATGTTCGGGCTGGCAGGCTCATAGTAGAGAAAATTGACCCAAAGGCGCTGTGGACATTACACCCTATATTCAGTACCAATTTAAAATGATGACAGTTCTGATGACAATCACAGTTGCTATGCCGCAATCGTTTGCAGCTAAATGGATAGAGGATATTCTGCAATGAGCAAGCTGGTTATCCGGTGCAATGAAGCTTAATGGAAGAAATTGTCTTGGTAGAAGATAGGCCATTCTCATATCTTGACTTTGCAGAGTTTGAAGTAGGTGGACAAACACACAAAATGAAACATGGCACCTTTAGAAATTATATATTAAAGCTTGAAAAAGCAGGTAAAGCTGGTTTCTAGTTCGAAGCCTGCCTTGTATACTATACCGGGGTAAGGAATTCAATAAATCGATGACACGTGACCATTTGGGGGTCATCAATAGTGTTATCCCTGAATCTCTGTTAAAGCAGACTCATATATACAGGTGGCTCAAGAACAAGCCTGTTGAAAAGCAGGCACTCCATGACATTATGCTAACCTTTAAAGCCGCTGGTATTTGGAACACATTTTCTAATATTTATGCCGATAAAGTAGAACATCAAGAGTATCCAAATCGAGCTTTTTGCAGATGCGGCTGATATCTACATGTCGAATCAATACAAAAATATCCAGACCCCCCTATCTTCTGCTAATGTCCCAATAAGAGTGATATGCATATACGTTTTCAGCTAAGCCTGAATTTTATAGCTGATTTTGAGTAGGAATTTTCAGGTTTTCTGGATTTTTCAATGGGGCAAAAATCCATAGTTTATTTCTCATGTAAAAAATGTCAACTAAACAAATTAGTAAATATTAGTTTAAAAAGAAATGTAATTTACGTACACAAACAAAGCAGCATCTATTATCTCTTAGACGATTGTTATCAGGTTCTGTACCTGTAATAGCATTCCCACGCCTGGACCTGTAGGGTTGATAGCAGTAATGTTATCAGGTTCGGTAGCACCAGCAGATGCTGATTGTACTCTAATTGCTGTAGTAGTTGTCATAGCTAGGGACTACTGCAATAACAATAGTTAGAATTGAAGGAACATTCAGAATTGTAAGACAAAATATGTAATATGATTACAATAAAACAATTTGCAAATAACTGTCCAGGCATTGAAAACGATGAAATTATAAGAGAGGTGACTAAGGTTAATTCTGAATTTTATCATGATTTTGGAGGTAATTGAAAAGAAATTAAATTAGATATGTTTGTTATTAAACTACTTATATAGACTACCTGTATTATTATTAACATAGGTTTATAAGATTAATAATTGGTATGTGCCATTGTGCAAAAGATTAGTAACGTGTTGATCGGACTATTGCTGCTGACTATTTTATTAGTATCAGACTCAAGTATCGCGTCTTCTACTAATACTAGCACTAATACTACTAGCAACGATAGTTCTACTTTTGCAGGAACATCGAAAGTAAGCACACCTAAACTAAAGGTGGTGGCATCTTTCTTTCCAGTATATGAATTTGTAAGAAAAGTTGGAGGAGATAAAGTAGATGTGTCTGTCCTTGTACCATTAGGTGCAGAGCCTCACGATTTTGATCCTACTATCCAACAGATTCAAGATGTCGAATCAGCTGCTATATTAGTATACAATGGAGTAGGCATGGAGGCAATATGGATAAACAAAGTTAATCCAAAGCTTGCAGTTGATACTAGTAAGGGTTTAAATTTACTTGCAAGCAGGGATCCTGAAATTCATGCACCAGCAGATCCACATATTTGGTTGGATCCCATATTAGCAATTCATCAGGTTGAAAATATTCGTGATGGGCTGTCCAAGGCTGATCCCAATAATTCAGTATACTATGATCAGAACGCTCAAAAGTTCATAGGACAGCTAAAGTCTTTGGATGCTTCTATAAAATACAACCTATCGGGCTCTAACTGTGCGAAGAGAGATTTTATAGCATTCCATAATGCTTTTAGCTATTTTGCAAAACAATATGGTTTAAATCAACACAGTATTAAAGGGTTAACACCAGAGGGCGAAATACTCCCACAAAGACTTGTAGAAGTAGTACAGTTAGCAAAACATCTAGGAATAAATATCATCTATTCAGAAGATTTAATCAATCCTCGTTCATCTCAGGCAATTGCAGATGAAATTCCTAATGGCAAAGTGATGGTTCTAAGTCCAATTGAAGGCATAAACAAACAAGAACAACAACAAGGAATTGGATATCTAGAAAAGATGTATCAAGATCTATCTGCTCTAAAGGAAGGATTGCGGTGCAAGAAATAAAAGAAGTATTATCTATCAAAAATGTATCCTATGGTTATGATGGTCATTCATCACCATCTTCTTTTGTATTGGACAATATTTCATTTAGTGTAAATCTGGGTGATATAATCGGAATAATTGGTCCTAATGGTGCAGGCAAAAGCACGCTCTTTAGATGCATGCTTGGATTAATAGATGATTATAGAGGGAAAATTACAATATTTGGAGTCAGCATTAAAAAAAGTAAAAAACCTCTTCAACAGATAGGATACATACCGCAGCAAAGACTAATTGACCAGAGTTTCCCTGCGACAGTACAGGAAATTGTATCACTGGGCATTGATGGAAGAAATAAGCATAGATCTAAAGAAGAAATAATTTCTGCGATCAGAGTCGTGGAATTAGAAGATCTAAAAGACAGGCGAATAGGCGAACTTTCTGGTGGACAACAACAAAGAGTACTCATCGCAAAAGCCCTGGTAAATGACGCCAAGTTATTGATACTAGATGAACCTACTACTAGCGTTGATATAGAAACACAAAACAAATTTTATTCTCTTCTAAAGACAATTAATCAAAAGAATAAAGTTACCATAATATGGTCGTCACATGATTTAGACGCCATAAATAAACTTGCAAATAAACTAGTATGCATTAATAGAACCATGTTCTTTCATGGCGATGCTCATGAATTCTTTGCAAGTTCAGAATTGTTAAAGATGTATTCAGAATCAATTATGCAAGCACATATGCGTATGCATTCGAATCAGAAACTCAACAATACTCATGCCAGTGTCAATATCGACAGTTGATTACATTGTTATGTGACATCACGATGAGTAATTATCAATATGATGTTTGAGATTCTTCAATTTGGTTTTATACAACGTGCATTAATTTCAGGAATAGCCGTTGCTGTTAGTTGCTCTGTGATTGGTCTGTTTCTAGTCTTAAGGAGGCAATCATTATATGGTGATGCTCTATCACATGTTGCATTTGGAGGAATAGCGATTGGTTTGTTTACAAATGTATATCCAATATGGACAGCATTCGCAGTTTCTATTCTCGCTTCTCTAGGTATCACCAAATTAAGAGAATCCACAAAAATTCCAGGAGATTCTGCCGTTGCTGTATTATTATCAGCTGGGCTTGCAACAGGAGTAGTATTGATAGGATTGTCTGGAGGGTTTTCACTTGATTTATACAGCTTCTTATTTGGAAGCATTTTACTCATTAACTATAATGACCAATTGATGATTCTAGTCCTCAGCTCGATTATATTGGCAATAATGTACAAGACGTATAGAAAATTCATCTATATTGCATTTGATGAGGAACAGGCAAAAGTAAGTGGAATAGATGTTACGAAGCTCAATTATCTTTTCGTTGTACTTGCCGGTGTTACCGTGATCACTTCCGTGCGGTTGGTAGGCGTTTTGCTTATCTCTTCGTTGATAGTAATCCCAAATATTACCGCAATGATGCTTGGAAAGGGATTTAAGAAGACATTATTGATATCAATTTTTACTGCGGTCTTGTCTGTAATTGGGGGAATAGTAATATCATACATTATGAATTTAGCTCCAGGGGGAACAATCGTCCTTATCTCAGTAGGCATCTTTCTTGCTGTAATCAGTATCAAATACTCGTTCAAGGCGATTAAAAGAGAAAGACAGACAAAGCAGGTCAACACTATAAACTAGTGTGAAATTAGTTTTGAAGGAGGTTTTTATAATTTGATGTAATATGTACTAGCTTTGACTCCCTTAGAGAGATGCATTAAGTCCTAGACATAAACCAACTAATGATATGACATATTGCAAAACTCGAAGACAGAGAAAAGACTTTCATTTTGTAAATAGACTAGTTTATACGAATAGGTTCAAGATGATAGGATCACTAACGAATCAGAAGGAATACCTGATTAAGTTTGCCTTACTTATTATCCCATTGACGATGCCTATGCATATTTATTAAGCAAAGTGAGATAAAAGATATATTTAATGAATTAAATACTAATTGCTTTATTCTACTCAAGCGCTTTTTTTACTTTAGAAAGAAATTGGTCATTATCTACCGGTTTTCTTATAACATCGTCTATCCCTATACTAGGAAGTATACTTACCATCTCCTGTGCTGCATCGAGAGCCGATACAAATAAAATCTTGATGTTTGGATTTATTGCCTTAAGCCTATAGTATAGTTGAAGGCCATTCAAATTAGGCATCCTTATATCCATTAGAACTAAATTGTAGGTATTAGAATCTGCATGTGCAAAACGCATTAATGCTTCTCTAGGATCGGTAAAGGCATCTACATTATAGCCTGTG
>Ga0173481_10000015_pt1 | contig 25132 bp, 25 predicted proteins | sample NitcycUS073202C2_FD_136667 | JGI IMG/M metagenome (GOLD analysis project Ga0173481, IMG submission 136667) | Soil microbial communities from Arlington Agricultural Research Station in Wisconsin, USA - Nitrogen cycling UWRJ-S073-202C-2 (version... ... | reverse complement strand
GCGCACGACCGAGACGCAGCGCGCCTCGAGGTAGAGCATCGAGAGCCCGGCCGCGTGCCCCATCAGTGCCTCCGAGCCAGTGCCCGACGTGAAGCGCACCTTGACACCACGTGAGGCGTACGCAGACGCAAGAAACGCCTTCGACCACGGTGTGTCGTCCCCGTCGGCGAAGACGGCCTCCGTCCCGTACACCGAGAGCGTCTCCGCGTAGGTGACGAGCCCGCGGATCGCCAGCTCGAGGTTGCGTCGCTCCTCGACGGCGCACTGGGTCATCACGCCGGGGCGCCCGGTCTGCGAGCCGACGAGGAGCGCGAGCGCGTTGAGCGGCGCATAGCGGGCGACGCCGACCGTCGTCTCCAGCTCGTCGAAGCCGCGGCGCGCCGCCTCGGCCGCGTCGGCCGCCAGGAGCGCAGGGCTTTCCTTCAGGTTCGTGACGTGCGCCTGGTTGCCGGGATCGCGCCGCGCGCGCAGCTTCTTGAGGGCCATCATCAGCTCGACCGGGTCGAGCATCCCGACGACCCGCGCGAGCTTCGCCGGCGTCAGGCCGCGGCCGAGGCGGACGAGCTCGTCCCGCGGCACGTCGACGTCGACGAGCATCCGGGCGAGCCGCTCGTCCGGGAGCGCCATCGCCTCCGCGGCGACCTCGAGGTCGAGGCCGTGCGCCACGAGGAACCGGTCGATCACGTCGAGCTCCGACGCGTCCTTGCCGTCGAGGCGGACGACGACGCCGTGCTCGACGACGAGCTCGGGCTCGGGGTCGGCGGGGCCGTCGGCCGCGACGAGACCGAGCTCGGGCCACGGCTCGACGAGCGTCTCCCGGCGGAGCTCCGTCGCCTCCCGCGCCTCGAACCGTGCGCTGCGCCGCTCGTCAGCCATCCGTGGCGAGCCCCCGCACCGTGTACGCGGCGGCCGCCTCGCGAACGAACGCCGCGTTCCGGGGCGCGCCGAGCTCCTCGAGCCGCGCCGCCCAGGACTCGAGCTCGTGCGCCGACGACCGGCCGGGCCGCAGCGCCGTGTACACGGCCAGCAGCTCGTCGTCGGGAACGCGGGTCAGCTCCGAGGCGCGCTCGAGGCCGTCTGCGAGCTGGGCGCGGCCGGCGGCCCGGGCGACTTCGGCCTGCAGCCCGAGCGTGGCGGCGGTCGCACGCGTGTCGGTCGCGGCGAGCTGCCCGTCGCGCGCGGCGGCGAGCGTGACGTCGTCGAGCGGAAGCCCCGAGGGCGTCGTCACGAGCTCGGGCCGGCGTGTGCCCAGCGGGTAGTCGGTGACGGGGTCGAATCCCACGCCCAGAGGTTAGGCTAGCCGGGGTGGCGCGGAACGACGATCGATTCGCGGGCCGCGTCGCGCTCATCACGGGCGGGTCGAGCGGCATCGGCGCGGCAACCGTGCGGCGCCTGCTCGCCGAGGGCGCGAAGGTGGCGTCGCTCGACCTCGACGGCGGGGCGCCCGACGGCGCGTTGACGCTCCACGGCGACGTCTCCGACTCGCAGCAGGTCGAGGCCGCCGTCGCCCGTGCGGCGTCGGAGCTCGGGCCGATCGACGTCCTCGTCTGCTCCGCCGGCATCACGGGAGCGTCGATCTCCACGGTCGACGTCTCGGACGACGAGTGGCGCCGCGTGATGGCGATCGACGCCGACGGCGTCTTCTTCTGCAACCGCGCCGTCCTCCCGGGCATGATCGAGCGCGGATACGGGAGGATCGTGAACGTGGCGTCGATCGCGGGCAAGGAAGGGAACCCGATGGCGGCCGCCTATTCCGCCGCAAAAGCTGCGGTGATCGCGATGACGAAGGCGATCGGCAAGGACGTTGCCCGCACCGGAGTCGTCGTCAACTGCATCGCGCCCGCCGTGATCGAGACGCCGATCCTCGACGGCCTCGCCCAGTCGCACATCGACTACATGATCGAGCGGATCCCGATGGGACGGATGGGCACGCCCGACGAGGTCGCGACGCTCGCCTGCTGGCTCGCGAGCGAGGAATGCTCGTTCTCGACCGGCGCGACGTACGACATCTCCGGCGGCCGGGCGGTGTACTGATGCGCCGCATCGTTCGCTGGGTCGACGGCTCCGGCCGCGTCTCGGTCGGCGTCGAGGTCGACAACGAGGGCCACTTCCGCAAGCTCAGCGGGATCGAGGACCCGATGCCGTTCCTGCGGGGCGAGATGTTCTCCCCCGAGGGAGGCCAGGTGACGCCCGTCGACCCGTACAGCCTCGAGCTCGGCGACGGCCGCACGCTGATCGCGCCGCTCGACCCACCCGAGGTCTGGTGCGCGGGGGTCACGTACGAGCGGAGCCGCAACGCGCGCATGGAGGAGAGCGCCGTCAAGGACGTCTACGACCTCGTCTACGAGGCCCATCGGCCCGAGCTCTTCCTGAAGGACGCCGCGTGCCGCCGCACCGTCGGGCCCGGTGAGCCGATCGGGATCCGCGGCGACTCGACGTGGAACGTGCCCGAGCCCGAGATCGGGGTCGTCGTGGGCGAGCGCGGCCGAATCCTTGCCTACACGATCGGCAACGACGTGTCGTCGCGCGAGATCGAGGGCACGAACCCCCTCTATCTCAGCCAGGCAAAGGTGTACGCAGCCGCGTGCTCGATCGGCCCCGCTCTCTACATCCCTCCGCGCGAGCCGCAGGGCTTCCAGATCATCATGCGGATCTCCGACGAGGAGGGCGAGGTCCTCTACGAGGACAAGACGTCGACGACCCAGATGGTGCGGACGTTCGAGGAGCTGACCGCCTGGCTCGTCAAGGAGAATCCCGTGCCGCCAGGCTCGGTGCTCCTCACGGGCACGGGCCTCGTCCCGCCCGACTCGTTCAGCCTCGTTCCGGGCAACTGGGTCGAGATCCACGTCCCGGAGATCGGCACACTCGTCAACCCCGTCGCGCTCGCGACGAGCCTCCTCTAAGGAGTCGCGATGACAGAGACTCTGATCGGAACCCCAGCCCGCAACTACGTCGGCGGCGAGTGGCGCGAGGCCGACTCGGGCGAGACCTACGAGAAGCACGACCCATGGCGGCCGTCGGAGGGGACGGGCGTCTTCCAGTCGTCCGGCGTCGCCGACGTCCAGGCGGCAGTCGCGGCGGCGGCGTCCGCCTTCCCCGCGTGGGCCGCGCTCCCGGCGCCCTCGCGCGCCGCGATCTTCCACCGGGCCGCCGATGCGATCGAGGCGCGGACGGAGGCGGTCGCGCGCGACATGACGGCCGAGATGGGAAAGCCGCTGCGGGAGGCGCGCATGGAGACCGCGCGCGCCGCGACGATCCTCCGCTTCGCCGCCGGCGAGGCGTGGCGCCCGATCGGGGAGGTCTACGCGGCGTCCGTCCCGCTGCAGCGCCTCTACACGGTGCGGCGTCCACTCGGGGTCGTCGGCCTGATCACACCGTGGAACTTCCCGATCGCGATCCCCGTGTGGAAGCTCGCGCCGGCATTGATCCACGGCAACGCTGTCGTGCTGAAGCTCGCCCACGACGCGCCGCGGACCGGGCTGCACGTCGCGGAGTGCTTCGCCGAGGCGGGCCTCCCCCCGGGCGTGCTCAACGTGCTGACGGGCTCGGGCTCGGTCGTCGGCTCGGCGCTCGTCGAGAGCCCCGACGTGAAGGCGATCTCGTTCACGGGCTCGGTCGCTGTCGGCGAGGGCGTCCGCGAGACGGCGACCGCGCGCGGCGCCCGCGTGCAGCTCGAGCTCGGAGGGCAGAACCCGTTCGTCGTGATGGCGGACGCGGAGCTCGACCGGGCCGTCGAGGCGGCATACGCAGGCGCTTTCTGGTCGGCCGGACAGAAGTGCACCGCGACCCGGCGGATCCTCGTCCAGGACGGCGCCTACGACGCGTTCCGCGAGAAGCTCCTGGCGCGCGTGGCGGCCGGCAAGGTCGGCGACCCGGCCGACCCCGAGACGGAGGTCGGGCCGCTCGTCACCGAGAGCGCCTTCGACGACGTCCTCGCGGCGATCGAGCGCGGCCGCGACGAGGGCGGCTCGGTCGCGGCGGGCGGCAGGCGCGGCCCGGGCGACGGGTTCCTCGTCGAGCCGACGGTGTTCGAGGACGTCGCGGAGGACGCACACCTCTCCTGCGAGGAGGTCTTCGGGCCCGTCACGTCGCTCTACCGCTTCACGACGCTCGACGAGGCGCTCGAGCGCGCGAACGCCGTGCAGTACGGGCTCTCCGCGTCGATCTTCACGCGCGACCTCCATGCCGTGCAGCGCTTCTCGGAGGAGCTCCAGGCGGGCATCCTCCATGTCAACTCCCAGACGGCCGGGGCCGACGTCCACGTCCCGTTCGGCGGCATCAAGGGCTCGGGCTTCGGGCCCCACGAGCAGGGCCGCGCGGCGCGCGAGTTCTTCACGGACGCGGTGACCGTGTACCAGGACGCGCCGCTTGCCTGAGCTTCTCCATGGGGCGTGGCTTCAGCCTCGCACCTCCTGGTTCCCGAGGACGTGAGCGAGCGGTTCCTCGTCACCGGCGTCCTCGGCTGCCTCGGCGCCTGGGTCGCGCGCGCCGTGCTGGCCGACGGCGGCGAGGTCGTCGGCTACGACCTCGGCGAGGACACCGCGCGTCTGCGGCTCGTGCTCGGAGACGAGGACACCGACCGGGTGACGCTCGTCCGGGGCGACATCACCGACCTCGAGGCCCTCGAGCGGGTGCTCGACGACCACGCGATCACGCGGGTCGTGCACCTCGCGGCGCTCCAGGTGCCGTTCGTGCGCGCGAACCCGCCGCTCGGGATGCGCGTCAACGTCGCGGGCACGGTCAACGTCTTCGAGGCGGTCTCGGGCCGCCTCGACCGGATCCCGGGCGTCGCGTACGCGAGCTCGACGGCCGTCTACAGCGCCTCCGACCCCTCGCCCGCGCCGGAGCTCGGCGGCACGACGCCGAGTACCCTGTACGGCGTCTCGAAGCTCGCCGACGAGGGCATGGCGCGGGTCTACGCGGCAGACAGGGGACTGCCTTCGGTCGGCCTTCGACCTTACGTCGTCTACGGGCCCGGCCGCGACCAGGGCATGACGTCCGGGCCGACGATGGCGATGCTCGCCGCGACCCGGGGCGAGCCGTACGCGATCGGCTACTCCGGCACCGCCCAGTACGACTACGCGCCCGACGTGGCGCGCGCGTTCGTCATGGCAGCGTCGTCGGGTCGCGCAGGCGCCGCCGTGTACAACGCCCCCGGCGTCGCCGCCTCGATGGAAGAGGTCGTGACGGCGATCCGAGCGGTCGTCCCTGAGGCCGAGATCACGTGGGGAGGGAACACGCTCCCGTTCCCGCCCGAGCTGGAGGCCGTCGGGTTCGACCGCGACGTCGGCCCGTTCCCTCGCACCGCGCTCGACGTCGGCGTCGCCGCGACGATCGCGCACTTCCGCACCGCCGCCTAGCCGGGCTCGGCTAGGTTGGGCCTCCGTGAGCACGACGCGGATCGTGGACATCGCGGCGCTGCCCGGCGCGCGGGAGGCGGACGAGCGCGCCACCGAGCTGGCGTGGCGGCTGCCGACCGAGCTCGCGCCGCTCGCGCGGATCGCGCTCGACTACCGCTGGGCGTGGGATCCCGACGGGCCGGCGCTCTTCCGTGCGCTCGATCCCCACGCATGGGTGATCAACGCCGAGAATCCGGTGCGTCAGCTCGCCGACCTCCCGCCGCACGCCGCGCAACTCGCGGCGGGACACGGGCCGACGCTCGAGCGGATCGCCCGCCTCGAACGCGTGCTCGACGAGAACCGCGCGCGGCCCGAGACGCCCGTACGGGGCATCGACCAACCCGTCGTCTTCGTCTGCGCGGAGTTCGGGATCCATCCGTCGCTCCCGATCTACTCCGGCGGGCTCGGCGCGCTCGCGGGCGACATCCTGAAGCAGGCGAGCGACCTCGCGCTGCCGATGATCGGCGTCGGCCTGCTCTACCGCAAGGGCTACTTCCACCAGCGCGTCGACCGCACGGGGCTCCAGCACGAGTACTGGACGCAGATCATGCCCGAGCGCCTGCCGACCGTCCTCGTGCTCGACGAGACCGGCGCGCCGCTGCGTCTCTCGTTCCCGCTCTTCGGGCGCGAGGTGGCCTTCCACGTCTGGCGAGCGGAGATCGGCCGCGTCCCGCTCTACCTGCTCGACACCGAGCTCGAGGAGAACGACCCGGTCGACCGCTGGATCACCGCCCGGCTCTACGAGGGAAACCCGCTCACGCGGCTCGGCCAGTACGGGCTGCTCGGGCTCGGCGCGGTGCGCGCACTGCGGGCCCTCGGGATCGAGCCCGGCGTCCTCCACTTCAACGAGGGCCATCCCGCGCTCGCCGCCCTCGAGCTCGCGTCCGAGCACATCGAGCGCGGCGTGTCGCTGGACGAGGCGCTCGACCTCGCGCGCCACGACTGCGTCTTCACGACGCATACGCCCGTCCCCGCCGGAAACGAGACGTACGAGACCGCGTCGTTCCTCGAGGCGTTCGCCGAGCTGCCGGAGCGCCTCGGGATGGACGAGGGACGGTTTCTCGACCTCTGCCGGACGCACCAGGGAAGCGACGAGTGGCCGGGCATGACACCGCTCGCGCTCCGGCTCTCACGTCGCGCCAACGCCGTCAGCCTGCGCCACGGTGAGGTCGCGCGCGAGATGTGGCGGCCGCTCTTCGGCGATCCGCCCGCGGACGAGGTGCCCATCACGCACGTCACGAACGGCGTTCACCTCCCGAGCTTCCTCTCCGCGCCGATGCTCGGCCTGCTCGACCGCCATCTCGGCGAAGGCTGGCTCGATCGCGCGTCCGACCCCGAGACCTGGGCCCCGGTCGAGGACATCCCCGACGAGGAGCTGTGGGCCGCGCGAAACGAGTCGCGCCGCTCGCTCGTCGAGTACGTCAAGGCGAAGTCGATCCAGGACCGGCTGCTGCGCGGCGAGGATCCCGAGAGCGTGAAGGCGGTGGCGGAGACGTTCGCGGAGGACACCCTGACGCTCGGCTTCGCCAGGCGGATCGCGACCTACAAGCGCCTCTTCCTGCTCACGTACGACCCCGAGCGCGTGCGCCGCATCTTCGCCGACGGCCCGCCCGTGCAGATGGTCGTCGCGGGCAAGGCGCACCCGCTCGACGAGAACGCCAAGCAGATGCTCGTCGACGTGTTCGGCCTCTCCGAGGCGGTGGGGATCACCTCGCGGGTCGCTTTCCTCGAGGATTACGACCTCTCGGTCGCAGCGCCGATCGTGGGCGGCTGCGACGTCTGGCTCAACGTGCCCAGACCGCCGCTCGAGGCGAGCGGGACGAGCGGGATGAAATCCGCGGCGAACGGCGGCCTCAACCTCAGCGTGCTCGACGGCTGGTGGGTCGAGGGGTACGACGGCGAGAACGGCTGGGAGATCGACGGCGCGGGCCCCGAGGGCGAGGACGAGGTCGCGCAGGACGCGCGCCACGCACACGCGCTGTACGACCTGCTCGAGCAGCAGGTGATCCCGCTCTTCCAGGACCGCGACGCCGACGGCATCCCCCGCCGGTGGCTTCGGATGGTGAAGCGCTCGCTACGCACGAACGGCCCGCGCTTCTCGGCGGCGCGCATGGTCGAGGAATACGCGTCGAACATCTATCCGCCCGCGTAGCGCGCCTCGGGCCGCGGCAGCAGGCGGACGAGGACGACGAGCAGGACGAGAAAGGCGGCACACGTCCAGAGCACCGCGTCGAAGGAGTGCGTGACGTCGCGGACGGCGCCGAGGAGGAACGGGGCGATCGCCGCCACCGAATAGCCCACACCGAGCATCAGCCCGACCAGCGCGCCGATGCGCTCTCGCGTCTGCTCGAAATCGAGCGGCAGGGTCATGACGAGCGAGAAGGTGCCGCCCTGTGCGCTTCCCGCGAGCAGCGCCCAGAAGAACCCCGCCGCGGGAAGGGCGACCAGCCCGATGGCGCCGATCGCGAAGACCGTGCTCGCCCCCACGAGCCATGCGCGCCGGCCACCGTGACGGTCGGACAGCCAGGGAATCAGGAAGGAGCTCGGGATCGCCGTCAGCGTCATCGCGGCGAGCAGCAGGCCGGCTGACGTGTCGCTCCATCCGCGCTCGCCGTACGCGTCGGCGAGCCATGCGTTGAGGCCGTAGTAGCCCGACGCCATCGTGGCGAAGATCGCAACGAGCAGCCACGCGGTACGCGACCTCCACGGCAACCGCGGGACCAAGGAGCCGGACCGCACGTGCTCCGGCCCGCCCCGCTCCAGCACCGCCCAGACGACCGCGATCGCGCACGCCGAGAGGGACAGAGCGATGAGTGCGCCCCGCCAGCCGCCGAAAATCGTCGCGAGCGGCACCGCGATCGCAGCGGCGACGGTGGCGCCGAGCTGGATGCCTGTCGTGTACACCCCCGTTCCGGTTGCGGGGCGATCGGGAACCGTCTCCCGCACCGCGAGCGGCGCGAGCGCGTTCCCGATCCCCATCCCGATGCCCACGCCCCAGGTGAGGAGCACGACGAGCCAGGCGCTCGGTGCGACGGCGCGCAGGATCCCGAACGTCCCGATCAACGCCAGCCCGATCGTCATCGCGCGACGGGTGCCGAGCCGGGCAGAGAGATAGGCGGCGACCGGCGCGAAGAGCCCCATGCAGAGCACGGGGATCGTGCCGAGCAGCCCGACCAGCGCGTGCGAAGCGTCGAGGTCGTCCTGGATCTCGTCGATCAGGGGCCCGACGCCGACGATCTGGGGCCGCAGCGCCAGCGAGGCGAGGAAGAGGCCGGCGAGGGCCGCTCCGGTGGAGCGGCCGCCTCTCAGCGCGCCGCGGCTCCGGCGGTCTTCGCGCGCTGCCGTGCGATGCGCGCGAACTCCTCGACGTGCCGCCGTGCCTCGCGGCCGGCCGGGCCGGGCTTCACCGCGCGGATCGCCTCGAGGATCGGGACGTGCTTCTCGGCCGCCTCCTGTGGCTCCACGTACGTGCCGTAGAGCGAGATCGTGATCCGACCCTCGACGCCGAGCGACTTCCAGCACTGCTCGAGCACCGAGTTCCCGGCGGCCTCGACGATGACGCGGTGGAAGGCGAGGTCGTGGCGGACGAGGGCGTTGATGTCGCCGCGCCCCGCGGCGTCCCGCATCTCGTCGACCTCGCGTTCGAGCACGGTGACGTCGCCGTCGAGGAGCTTCGCTGCCTCCTTCGCCGCGAGCTCCTCGAGCACCGCGCGCACGGGGTAGACCTCGATCAGCTCGTCGTCGCCGAACGCCCGCACCCGTGCGCCGCGGAACGGCTCCGACTCGACCATTCGCAGGAGCTCGAGATCGCGCAGCGCCTCGCGCACGGGTGCCTGGCTCGTACCGAGCTCGCTCGCGATCCTCGTCTCGACGAGCCGCTCGCCCGGCTTCAGCTCGCCGTTGACGATGCGCTGCAGCAGGACGTCCTTCACCTGCTCACGGAGCACGGTTCTGGAGATCGCGCTCATGACGGCCGGGCGACGATCCGCCACTCGAGCGGCGCCGTCAAGCTCCCGTGACGGGATTCGTCAGCGTTCCGACCCCGTCGATCTCGATGGTGATCTCGTCGCCGGGCCGGAGGAGGCGCTGTGGGTCGCGGAAGACGCCGACGCCGGCGGGCGTCCCCGTCAGGATGAGGTCGCCGGCCTCGAGGGTCGACGTCTGAGAGGCGTAGCTGATCACCTCGTCGATCCCGAAGATCAGGTTCGCAGTGGTCGAGTCCTGCATCGTCTCGCCGTTCAGGATCGCCCTGATGCGCAGCGCGTGCGGATCGGGAACCTCCGCCGCCGGGACGAGCGGGCCCACCGGGCAGAACGTGTCCGGCGACTTGCCGCGCGTCCACTGGCCGTCGGCGAACTGGAGGTCACGCGCCGAGACGTCGTTCGCGACGACGTATCCCGCGACCGCCTCGAGCGCGTTCTCCTTCGAGACGTTCCGGACGGTCGCGCCGAGCACGACGCCGAGCTCCGCCTCGTAGTCGCACTTCGTCACGACGGGCGGGATCACGATCGCGTCGCCGGGCCCGATCAGCGACGTCGTGTACTTGGCGAAGAAGAGCGGCGCGGCCGGCAGGTCGACACCCTGCTCCTCCGCGTGGTCTCGGTAGTTGAGCCCGACGCAGACGATCTTGCCGGGGCGCGGGATGGGGAGCGTCATGCGTTGGACCCTAACCGAATCCACGATCATCGATCATCGATACTTGCGCGATCCGCAGGAGGTCCGCCGAGTAGGATCGGCGGCGATGAGCCTCTCGCCCAGGTTCCTCGACGACCTCCGCACCGTCGTCGGCGACGAGCACCTCGTCACCGAGCCGGAGCGCCTCGCGACGTACGACTGCGACGGCCTCACGGGGTGGCGTGCGCAACCGGCCGCGGTCGTCCTCCCCGGCTCGGCGGAAGAGGTGCAGGGTGTCCTGCGCCTCTGCGCGCGCGACCGCGTGCCCTTCGTCGCACGCGGCGCGGGCACCGGTCTCTCGGGCGGCGCGCTGCCGGTCGCGGACGGGATCGTCGTCTCCGTCGCGCGCATGAACCGGATTCTCGAGGTCGACGTCGCCGCCGAGCGCGTCGTCGTCGAGCCCGGCGTCGCGAACCTCGACGTGACACGCGCCGTCGCGGCACAGGGCTACTTCTACGCACCCGACCCCTCGAGCCAGCAGGTCTGCACGATCGGCGGCAACGTGGCCGAGAACTCGGGCGGCGCCCACTGCCTGAAGCACGGCTTCACCGTCAACCACGTCACCGGCGCGAAGGTCGTGCTGCCGGACGGTGAGCTGCTCGAGCTCGGCGGGAAGGCGATCGACGGAGATGACGGCCCCGACCTGCTCGGCGTCATCGTCGGCTCCGAGGGGACGCTCGGGATCGCGGTCGAAGTGACGTTGCGGATCGTCCGGCAGCCCGAGGCCGTCGTCACGCAGCTCGCCGCGTTCACCACCGTCGAGGCCGCGGGCGACGCCGTTTCGCAGATCGTCGCAGGCGGGATCCTCCCCGCCGCGATGGAGATCATGGACAGCTTCACGATCCAGGCCGCGGAGGAGGCGTTCCGGCCGGGCTACCCCGAGGGCGCCGGCTCGGTGCTCCTCGTCGAGCTCGACGGCCGGCTGGCCCAGGTCGAGGAGGACGTCGCCGCCGTCGACGGGATCTGCCGCGCCGCGGGCGCCTTCGAGATCCGCACTGCGCACGATGCGGAGGAGCGAGCGCTCCTCTGGAAGGGACGGAAGGGCGCGTTCGCGGCAATGGGACGTGTCTCCCCCGACTACTACGTCCAGGACGGCGTCGTTCCGCGGACGAGGCTGCCGGCGGTGCTCCGGCGGATCGACGAGCTTTCGGAGGAGCACGGCCTCCGCGTCGGCAACGTCTTCCACGCGGGCGACGGGAACCTGCATCCGCTCGTCCTCTACGACGGCGCTGTCGAGGGTCAGTACGAGCGGGCGAAGGGACTCGCGGACGAGATCCTCGCGGCGTGTGTCGAGGCGGGCGGCTCGCTCACCGGCGAGCACGGGATCGGCGTCGACAAGGCCTGCGCGATGCCGTCGATGTTCTCGGAGCGCGACCTCGAGGCGTTCGAACGCGTCCGCCGTGCCTTCGACCCGGACGGGATCGCGAATCCCGGCAAGGTGATTCCGACGCCCAGGCTCTGCGGCGAGGTGCCGGGCCCGTATCGGATGCACCCCCTCGAACGGCTTGGGCTCGCGGAGCGGTTCTGATGCGTCCCGGGACGGTCGAGGAGGCTGCGGGCGTGCTTGCGGACGCAGCGGCCGCAGGACGCCGGGTCCGGATCGGAGATGACCTCTCGACCGAGGCGCTCGACCGTGTGCTCGAGCACGAGGCGGGCGATCTCACCTGCACGGTCGAGGCGGGAATCCGTCTCTCGGCGCTGCGCGAGGTGCTCGCCGCGTCCGGCCAGCGCCTCTCCCTCGACCCCCCCGGCGACCCGACGATCGGCGCCTGCCTGGCCGGCCGTCTCTCGGGCCCGCTCTCCCACCGCTACGGGACGCCGCGAGACCTCGTCCTCGGCGTGACGCTCGTCCTCGGCGACGGGACGGTCGCGAGCTCGGGCGGCAAGGTCGTGAAGAACGTCGCCGGCTACGACCTCGGCAAGCTCGTCTGCGGCTCGGAAGGGCGGCTCGCCTTGATCGCCCGCGTCTCGCTGCGCCTGCATCCGCTGCCGCCGGCAGCGGCGACCCTGGTCGTCGAGACGGCTGACGCGGCCGCGATCGTCCGCGCTCTGCGCCGCTCGCAGCTCGACCCGAGCGCGCTCGACGTGCTGCACCCGGGCCGGGTCGCAGTCCTGTTCGAGGGCCGTGAACGGGCGGTCGCCGCGCAGCTCGACGCCGCACGATCGCTCGTCGGCGGCGCCGTCGCCGAGGGCGCGGTGTGGGAGGAGGCCCGGGAGCGCCAGGGCCGCTCGCTCGGCAGGGTGCGCTTCTCGCCGGCCGACCTCGGGAACGCGCTCACGACCCTCGACGAGGCGGTCGTGCGACCGGCGGCCGGCATCGCCTACGTGGCCCACCGCGTCGGCGGCGTGCCGGCTCCTGCGGCGCGCCGGGTGCAGCGCGCCCTGAAGGAGCAGCTCGACCCCGCCGGCGTTCTCGCATGATCGAGGAGCTGACGAAGGCGTGCGTCCACTGCGGCTTCTGCCTCCCGACGTGCCCGACGTACGTCCTCTGGAGCGAGGAGATGGACTCGCCCCGGGGACGAATCCAGCTGATGGAGAAGACCGCCCAGGGCACGCTGACGCTGAACGCAACCGTCGTCGAGCACTTCGACCGCTGCCTCGGCTGCATGGCGTGCGTCACGAGCTGCCCGTCCGGCGTCCGCTACGACCGCCTGATCGAAGAGACGCGCCGCGTCGTCGAGACGGAGCACGACCGGCCGCGTGGCGAACGGCTCCAGCGGCGGCTGCTCTTCGCGACGCTTCCGTATCCGCGACGGATGCGCTGGGCACTTCGCCTGGCGCCGCTCGGACGCGCGCTGCCGACGCCGCGCTGGGCGCGCCCGATGCTCGACCTCGCCCCGCGCTGGCGCTCGCGCGAGCAGCCCGCGCCGGTGACGCCCGCCGCCGAGCCGGCTCGAGCACACGGCCGTGTCGGGCTATTGACGGGCTGCGTGCAGTCGGTCGTCTTCGGGGAGGTCAACGCCGCGACCGCACGGGTGCTCGCCGCCGCGGGCCTCGAGGTCGTCGCGCCGCCGCAGGGCTGCTGCGGGGCGCTGTCGGCGCACGCGGGCCGCGCGACCGAGTCCGAGCGCTTCACCGAGCGGCTCCGTCGGAGCTTCGCCGGCACCGAGACGATCGTCGTCAACGCCTCGGGCTGCGGCTCGCACCTGAAGGACCACGGCGTGGCGGCGGTCGACGTCACCGAGGCGCTCGCAGACGCGGAGCTGCCGCCGCTGCACCCACTCGAGCTGACCCTTGCCTACCAGGACTCCTGTCATCTCCGCCACGCACAGCGGCTCCCGGCCGCCTGGCTGCCCCTGCTCCAGCGGATCCCCGGCCTCCGCGTCGTGGAGCCCGCGGAGCAGGACATCTGCTGCGGCTCGGCCGGGATCTACAACGTCACGCAGCCCGAGGCGGCACACGAGCTCGGCGACCGCAAGGCAGCTCACGTGCTTGCGACGGCGCCGGACGCCTACGCGAGCGCGAATCCCGGCTGTCTCGTGCAGGTGGCGCAGGCGCTCGGGCGGGCGGGCACCCCGCTGCCCGCACTGCACCCGGTCGAGCTGCTCGACGCGTCGATCCGCGGCGTGAGCGCGTCGAAGCTGCTCGCGGGCGCCCGCCGCTGACGGGTCGCGTCAGACCCGGCGCAGGCTCGGCTGTTCCCCACCCTCGAGGCGGTCGAGCCGTGCCTCGATAGGATCGTGTTACTCCGGTCGCGGCGCCTCCAGACGTCCGTTCAGGACGCGACCGCTTCGACCGGCCGCAACTCGTCGAGCCGGTCGACCTCGAGAAGGCCGGGGAACAGCCGCCTCCAGGCGAGTGCGACGCCGATCGTCAGGACCCCGCCGACGAGCACGGCGGGCACCGCGCCGATCAGGGCGGCGGCGACGCCCGACTCGAACGCGCCGAGCTCGTTCGAGGCGCTGATGAACACCATCTCGATCGCCGTCACGCGGCCGCGGAGCTCGTCCGGCGTCACGAGGGGCAGGATCGTCTGTCGAAGGACGACGCTGACCATGTCCACGGAGCCTCCGGCCGCAAGGGCGAGGAGCGAGAGCCACATCGTCTGCGACAGCCCGAAGACGATCATCGTCGCCCCGTAGAGCGCCACGACCGTCAGCAGGGTCCTCCCCGCGCGGCGCCGAACCGGGCGGCGCGACATGACCAACGCGGCGGCGAGCGCCCCCACCGCGGGCGCCGCGCGCAGAACGCCGAGGCCCGCCGGCCCGACGTCGAGCACGTCCTTCGCGAAGATCGGGAGCAACGCGACGGCCCCGCCGAAGAGCACTGCGAAGAGGTCGAGCGAGATCGCACCGAGCAGAACCGACGTCCGTCGGACGAGCCTGACCCCACCGAGCACGCTCGCGAGGTCCGGCGTCCCGGCGCCCGCGCCTTCGCGGCCGGCGCGGAGGGCGAGGATCGCGGCGAGCGCGAGGAGTGAGAAGGCGGAGGAGGCCGCGTACACGAGCTCCGGCTGGATCGCGAAGAGCAGCCCGCCGAGAGCGGGGCCGACGATCACCGAGAGCTGGAAGGCCACCGATCGCTGTGCGAAGGCCTTCACGAGAATCTCCTGCGGAACGAGCGACGGCGTCATCGCGCGCCCGGCAGGCGCCCCGACAGCCGACGCGACTCCCGTCATGAAAGCGAGCGCGAAGAACGGCCAGGTTGCGTCCGCCCCGTTGCGCGTCACGACGAGGAGACCCACCGCGACGAGCGCATCGAGCCCCGTGGCGAGCGCCAGCACCGTCCTGCGCGGATGCCGGTCGGCGAAATGACCCGCTGGCAAGGCGAGCAGCGGCAGCGGCACGAACATCGCGAGTCCCACGAGCCCGAGGTCGAGCGGGTCGCCGTGGATCGCGTAGACCTGCCATCCGATCGCCACGAACGACATCTCGATCGCGAACGCGGTCGCCACCGTGGCTGCGACGTAGAGCGCGAAATCGCGGTGCCTGAGCGGCGAGCCCATGGGTCAGTTGCTTACACGAACCCGCGTGGAAAGTGCGTCGCGTGAGCGCGTCGCGCGTTCGGGGCCGATCAGGCCGCTTCGGGCGTGTCGTCCGCCCCGACAGGCGCGGGGAGGAACTCGACCTCGAGACGCTGGATGCGCGAGCCGCTCGTCTCGAGCACGAGGAAGCGGAGCTGCTCCGCGGCGACCTCGTCGCCGACTTCCGCGGCGCGTCCCAGATGGCCGAAGACGTAGCCGGCCACCGTGTGGAAGTCGTCCGAGTCGAGCGTGGTCTGGAACTCCTCGTTGAAGTCGTCGATCGTGAACGAGCCGTCGATCCGGATGGTCGTGTCGTTCAGCCGCTCGACCGACTCGTTCGGGAGGTCGAACTCGTCCTCGATGTCGCCGACGATCTCCTCGAGCAGGTCCTCGAGCGTGACGATGCCCGCGGTGGCGCCGTACTCGTCGACGACGACGGCCATGTGCTGGTTCGTCCTGCGGAACTCCGCGAGCAGGGCGCCGAGGTCCTTCGTCTCGGGCACGACGTATGTCGGGTTCAGGAGCTCCCCGAGGTTCACGGACGCGATCCTCTGGTCGTTGAGGGCTGCGACCAGCGCGCGGATGTGGAGGATGCCGATGATGTCGTCGAGCGACTCGCGGTACACCGGGTACCGGGTGTACGGGTTGTCGAGGATCAGGCCGAGGGCCTGCTCGGGGGGCAGGTCGACCGACAGGCCGAAGACGTCGGGTCGCGGGACCATCACGTCCGCGGCCTCCTTCTCGGCGAAGTCGAACACCTTGTAGAGCATCTCCTCTTCGGCGGTCTGGATCTCGCCGACGTCCTCGGCGACCGCGACCGACTGTCGGATGTCCTCGCGCGTGAAGGCCATCATCCCGGCCGGGGCCGGCTTCACGCGGAGCAGGCGAAGGACAGCGTTCGACGAGTGCTGGAGGATCCAGACGACCGGCGCGAACGCCCGTGAGAGCAGGTCGATCGGGACCGCGAGGATCAAGGCGAGGAGCTCGGCCTTCTGGAGCGCGACCGCTTTCGGAACGAGCTCGCCGAGGACGACGCTCAGGTACGTCAGGACCCCGAACGAGACGATGAACGCCACACCGCGGGGGAGGAATTCGAAGTACTGCGACACGAGTGGCTCGCCGACGACGCCGAGTGCGATGCTGAGCACCGTGATCCCGACCTGGACGGTCGAGATGAAGCGCACCGGCTCGTCCATCAGCAGGAGCGCGGTGCGTGCGCGGCGGTTCCCGTGCTCGGCGCGGCCCTCCAGCCGGTTGCGCCTCGCGGTGACGAGCGCGTACTCGGCCGCGACGAAGACCGCGTTGCCGAGGACGAGCGCGAACACGGCGAGGATGCGCCATACGTCGCTCATCGGGACCCTCTACCGAGGATGGTCGCCCCGCGGCCCGGGGCACGGGTACTGGGCGGTAGCTCGCCGTCCACTCAGCGCGCAGTATAGGTAACGCCTTCGGCGGTCTCGTGGCGCCGAGCGCCCGCGGCGAGGACGAGGCGCTCGAGGTGCGAGAGCGTCTCCGCGACGGCGAACCGCCTGGCCGCCGGCTTCAGGTCGTCGCCGAACAGCGGGAACGAGACGTCGTACCCGCTCTGTGGCTCGTCATGCAGCATCGCGGCAGTGGCCTGGAGCCGCTCGTCGTGATGGGCGATCAGCTGCCGGGCCCTCCGGACCGGATCCGCAATCGGCTCGCCGTGCCCCGGCAGCGCAAACGTCGGGCCGAGCTCGACAACGGCCCGGAGCGCCCCCACGTAGTCCCCGAGCGGGTCCGGGCGGCTACGCGGCCAGAGGCCGACGGTCGGGGAGATCGGGTCGAGCACGTGGTCCGCGGCGACGAGCACGCCGTCGCGCAGCAGCATCAGCTGGCCATCCGCGTGACCGGGAGCCGCGACGGCCCGCCAGCCGTCGATCGCGTCGCCGGGATCGATCAGCTCGGGGTCGGGCTGGTAGCGGATGAACGGCCGGTAGAGCGAGCCCTGCTCGATCAGCTCCGTGACCATGCCTTCGGGCACGCCGTGACGGCGGAACCAGTCGACGAGGACGGGCCCCCAGTCCGTCTCTCCCCAGACGAGCTCGCACTGCGCGTAGTCGAGGCGCCCCTGGAGCACCGGCGCTCCCGTCAGCTCCGACAGGTCGCGCGCGGCACCCACGTGGTCCGGGTGGAAGTGCGTGACGACGATGCGCCGGACGTGGCCGGGAAGCCCCTCGAGCTCCCTGGCCCAGCGCTCCCGCGCATCCGGCAGCCCGAGGCCCGTGTCGACGACCGTCCAGCCCTCGTCCCCGGGCAAGAGGTACGAGTGGACGTGCCCCGGCCGCGTCGGCAGCGGGAGCGTGACGCGCCGAATGCCCCCGGCGAGCTCGTCCATCGACGCAACCCTACGCCGCGCATGGCCGGTCGGGCCAAGGTCCGAAACGGCCCTCTTGACAGAGATCGGTCTCTGAGACCGATCTCCGCCCTTCGCCTCCGGACGGCGAAGATCGGTTCCCGCGATCGCAGCGCCGACGCCGGGGCCACGCTTCGGGGTCGTGAGTGCGTAGAGGCGGTCGTTGCATCGTGCAACGAGTATTCCTAATGACCAGAATAAGCATTCGTGATGAGTGGTACCGTTCGCGCGATGGAGCGGAGCGTCGCAGAGCTCGTCGGCGAGACCGACGTCGAGGCCCTCACGGCGGAGGAGGTCGTCGAGACCGTCCTCGAGCGCCTGCACCCCGGCCTGGCGCTCGCCTGCTCCTTCCAGAAGGAGGAGAGCGTCCTCCTCGACATGCTCCTCGAGCGCGAGCCGCGGGCGCGCGTCTTTGCGCTCGACACGCACGTGCTCTTCCCCGAGACGTACGCCGTCTGGCGCCAGTTGGAGCAACGCTACGGGATCAGGATCGAGGTGTTCGAGGGCCCTTCGCTCGGCCGGCAGGCCGCGATCCACGGTGAGGCGCTGTGGGAGCGGAACCCCGACCTCTGCTGCTCGATCCGCAAGATCGGCCCGCTCGGCGCGGCGCTTTCGGGCCTCCACGGCTGGATCACCGGGGTCCGCCGCGACCAGTCGTCGAGCCGCACCGCGACGCCGAAGCTCGGCTGGGACGACCGCCACGAGCTGTGGAAGGCGAGCCCGCTCGCCGATTGGACGGACGACGACGTGTGGGCCTACATCCGGGAGCGCGACCTGCCGGTCAACCCGCTGCACGAGCGCGGATACGCTTCGATCGGCTGCACCCACTGCACGACCCCCGGGACCGGCCGCGAAGGCCGGTGGGTCGGGTCGGGCAAGACGGAGTGCGGCCTCCACGCCTGATTCCTCCACGCCTGAGCCACACGTGACCACGACCGACTCACTCGTCCGCCTCTCGCATCTCGACACGCTCGAGTCGGAGGCGATCCACATCATGCGCGAGGTCGCGGCCGAGCTCGAGCGGCCCGTGCTGCTCTTCTCCGGCGGCAAGGACTCGATCGTCCTCCTCCGGCTGGCCGAAAAGGCCTTCCGCCCGGGCCGCTTCCCGTTCCCGCTCATGCACGTCGACACGGGGCACAACTTCCCCGAGGCGATCGAGTTCCGCGACCGGCGCGTCGCCGAGCTCGGCGAGCGCCTCGTGATCGCGTCGGTGCAGGAGTCGATCGACAAGGGCCGAGTCGTCGAGCAGACGGGCCCGCGCGCGTCGCGGAACCAGCTGCAGACGACGACGCTGCTCGACGCGATGGCCGAGCACGGCTTCGACGCTGCGATCGGCGGGGCGCGCCGCGACGAGGAGCGCTCTCGCGCGAAGGAGCGGATCTTCTCCTTCCGCGACGACTTCGGCCAGTGGGACCCTCGCGCGCAGCGGCCGGAGCTCTGGAACCTCTACAACGGCCGGATCCGCAAGGGCGAGCAGGTGCGCGTCTTCCCCATCTCGAACTGGACGGAGCTCGACGTCTGGCAGTACGTGGCGCGCGAGCGGCTCGAGCTGCCGGCGATCTACTTCTCGCACCGGCGCGAGGTGTTCGAGCGAGACGGGATGCTGTACGCGGCGTCGGAGTTCGTCGAGCGCTACCCCCACGAGGACACGTTCGAGGAGGACGTGCGGTTCCGCACCGTGGGCGACATGAGCTGCACCGGCGGCGTGCGCTCCACTGCACGAACGATCGACGCCGTCGTGCGCGAGATCGCGGCGACGCGGGTCACCGAGCGGGGCGAGACGAGGGCCGACGACAAGGTGAGCGAGGCGGCGATGGAGGATCGGAAGCGTGTCGGGTACTTCTAGCGACGCAGCGCTCCTCGGTCCCGCCGCGGAGTCGACCGAGCTTCTCCGGCTCGTCGCGTGCGGCTCGGTCGACGACGGCAAGTCGACGCTGATCGGTCGCCTGCTCTTCGACACGAAGCAGGTGATGTCGGACCAGCTCGAGCACGTCGAGGAGACGAGCGAGCGCCGCGGCGACGGCTTCTTCAACCTCGCGCTGCTCACCGACGGCCTGCGCGCCGAGCGCGAGCAGGGCATCACGATCGATGTCGCCTACCGCTCGTTCGTGACCCCGTCGAGGCGCTTCCAGCTGGCCGATGCGCCCGGCCACGTCCAGTACACGCGGAACATGGTCACCGGCGCGTCCACGGCCGACGTCGCGGTCGTGCTGGTCGACGCCCGCAAGGGCGTGATCGAGCAGACCCAGCGCCACACCTACATCGCCGCGATGCTCGGCATCCCGCACGTCGTCTTCGCTGTGAACAAGATGGATCTCGTCGAGTTCGACGAGGGCCGCTTCCGCGCGATCGAGAACGACCTCCGCGAGCTGTCCGAGCGCCTCGGGCTCCGCGACGCGACGACCGTGCCGATCGCCGCGCGACCTGGTGACAACGTGGTCGAGCCCTCCGACCGGCTCGCCTGGTGGGGCGGCGGCACGTTCCTCGAGCACCTCGAGTCGATCGAGCTCGCGGCCGACCGCGACGCCTCGCACCGGCGCTTCCCCGTGCAGTGGGTCATCCGTCCCATGTCGGACGAGCACCACGACTACCGCGGCTACGCCGGCCAGGTCTCGGGCGGCGAGTGGCGCGCGGGTGACGAGGTGCTCGTGCTCCCCTCCGGCCTCCGCACGACGGTGGCCGCTGTCGAGACGCGCGACGGCCCCCTGCCCGTGGGCGTCCAGGGCCAGGCGGTGGTCGTGCGCCTCACCGACGAGATCGACGTCTCGCGCGGCGACATGCTGTGCGATCCCGACGACGCCCCGACCGCCGCCCGCGAGCTGGAGGCGAGGGTCTGCTGGATGAGCGAGCGGCCGGTGCAGACCGGCGCACGCCTCGCCGTCAAGCACACGACGCGTTGGGCGCGGGCGATTCTCGACGAGGTCGTCTCCGTACTCGACGTGTCGACGCTCGAGCAGGTCCCCGCCGACGGGCTCGTGCTGAACGACCTCGCGCGCGTGCGACTTCGACTCGCCGCCCCGCTGCTCGTCGACCCGTACGCGGAGAACCGGACGACCGGGGCTTTCATCCTGGTCGACGAGGCGACGAACGAGACCGTCGGGGCCGGCATGGTGCTCGCCGCGTCAGCCTGAGCGACTCGACACGCACGAACATATGTTCTATCATTGCCGGTGTGGCTCTGCCAGTCTGGCGCTCCCTCGAACGTCTCGATGACGGCCGCAAGCCCGAGCGACCAGATGATCGCCGCGACCGCGCGCAGTCTTGGGGTCCCTGTGAACGGAGGCTCGAGCGCGAAGAGGAGGACGACGAGTGGGTGCTCGCGCACACGATCCCGACCCCGAGATCCCGCACATGACGGCTGGATCCACGCGGGCCGGGTGACAAGACGGCGATGAGCGTCGAGTACCGCGAGGAGCCCTGTCGGAGCGCGCTCAACCGCGTGAAGGGGATGCCTTTCGACTGGTCGCTCAACCCGTACACCGGCTGCGCGCACCGCTGCACCTTCTGTTACGTCCGCGCGTTCGAAGCTCGGGCGGACCGTCCGTCCGACGACCGCTACGGGCGCTCGATCCGCGTCAAGGTCAACGTCGCCGACGTCCTTCGTCGTGAGCTGGCACGGCCGTCGTGGAAGCGCGAGAGCGTCGCCGTCGGAGCCGCGACGGACCCGTACCAGCCGGCCGAGGGGCGCTACCGGCTGACACGCGCGTGCATCCGCGAGCTCGGCGTCGGGCGTACTCCGTTCTCGCTCATCACCCGCGGGCCGATGATCCGGCGCGACGTCGACGTCCTCGTCGAGGCCGCACAGCGGGCAAAGGTGCACGTCAGCTTCTCGGTGCCGACGCTCGACGAGCGAATCTGGCGCGCGACGGAACCCGGCACGGCGCCGCCGCGCAGGCGGCTCGAGACGGTCCGCATCCTCACGGACGCGGGCATCGACACGGGCGTCGCCCTCGCTCCTCTCCTCCCAGGGCTCTCCGACGAACCGGCGCTCCTCGCCGAGGTCGTGCGCGAAGCGCGCGCTGCGGGAGCGAGCGGGATCTGGGCGAACGTCCTCTACCTCCGCCCGGGCACGCGCGAGCACTTTCTCGAGGCGCTCGCGCGCGACTGGCCCGAGCTGCTGCCCGACTACGAGCTGCTCTACGAGGGACGCGCCTACCTTTCCGCGGCCGAGGTCGAGCCCGTGCGCGAGGAGGTGCGGGCGCTCGCGCGCGCGACATGGGCGCCGCGCAGGCCGTCGATCACGCCCGCGCCGGACGCCGAGCAGCTCCGGCTCGCCGTGTAACGGGGGGAGGCGTCCCACGCCGCTCGTAGAATCCCACTCCGTGGCCGAGAACAACGAGATCACGGTCCTGATCGCCGACGATCACGAGGTCGTCCGCGAGGGCCTGCGGCTCGCGCTCCTGCGCTCGTCGCACATCCGCGTCGTCGGCGAGGCTCCCGACGGCGAAACGGCCGTCGCGCTCGCGGAGCGTCGGCGCCCCGACGTCGTGATCATGGATCTGCGCATGCCTCAGATGGACGGGATCGAGGCCACCGAGGAGATCGTCGCGCGTGTCCCCGACACGAGCGTCCTCGTCTTCACCGCCTACAGCGAGCGCGCGTTGCTGCAGCGCGGCCTCGAGTCGGGCGCCCGGGGCTACGTCCTCAAGGAGGCGCCGCACGAGACGTTGCTCAAGGCGATCGAGAAGGTCGCGGGCGGTGACACCTTCGTCGATCCGGCGCTGATCCCGTCGCTCGCAACGGGCCGCGACGGGCAAGAGATCCTCACGCAGCGCGAGCGCGAGATCCTCCAGCTGCTCGCCGACGGGATGTCGAACGCGGACGTCGCTCAGCAGCTCTTCATCTCGCAGGAGACGGTGAAGAGCCACGTGCGTCACATCCTCGCGAAGCTCGAGGCGGAGACCCGCACGCAGGCGGTCGCCATCGCGCTCCGCGAGGCGATGATCGATTGAGCGACGAGCACCTGGTCGCGGAGCGGCTGCTCGCGGAGCGGTCAGAGCGGCGCCGGATCGCCGAACAGCTCCACGACGGGCCCGTCCAGCACGTCGCTGCGCTGTCGCAGATGCTCGACGCCGCGGTGGCGGCCCTGGAGGCGAGCGACGTCGAGTCCGGCCGCCGGGTGGCCGCTCGGGCGCTCGCCGTCGCGCGCGAGGCCGCCGAGGAGCTGCGCGGCATCGTCGCCGGCCTCGAGCCCGTCATGCTCGACGAGGTCGGTCTGGCTGCGGCCGTCCGCGAGCTCGCCCACCGGACGGTCGGTCGCCGGGGGGCCTCGGTGACGATCGCGATCGACGACGAAGGGCTCGGTGAGGGCGCCCGCTCGAGCCTCTTCCAGGTCATCCGCGAGGCGCTCGACCAGGCGGTGCGACGGGGACCGCCGTCCACCGTCTCGATCTCCCTCGAGCGGACGCCGTCCGGCGGCGTCGAGCTCGTCGTCTCGGACGACGCGGCCCCCGAACGTCGGCAGGCGGTGATCGACGGCCTCGCCGAGCGCGCCGGGGAGCTCAACGGGACGTTCGATGCGCGCCGCGAGGGAGCCCTCACGACGATCAGGCTCGTCGCGCCCCCCTCCGCATCCCGGCTCTGACCTGCCTCGCGAAGCGCGATTCCGCAGAAGGGGAATCGCGCCGCTGATCCCCGCCCCACGGTCGCGGCACATCCCCGAAGGTGACCGCTGTCCGCGGTCGCGGCGCTATTCGAGCGGCTCGTTCTGGACGTTGTGCTCGTCGGCGTAGGCCTGCACGAGCGGGTTCACGACCTCGGCGCCTTCCGGGAACGCGTAGTTGATCTTCACGAAGGCGTCCCACTTGTCCGGGAGCGCGTCCTCGGGGAAGATCGCCTCGACCGGGCACTCGGGCTCACAGGCACCGCAATCGATGCACTCCTCGGGGTCGATGATCAGGATCCGGTCGAACTCGTGGATGCAGTCGACCGGGCACACGTCCACGCAGGAACGGTCTTTGATGTCGATGCAGGGCTCGGCGATGATGTACGTCATCTCTAGGGCGAGCCTACCAACGGCATCCGCCGGGGGGCCGGGTCAAGCGTCGACGCCGACGAGCTCCTCGACCACCTGCCGCGCCCGCTCGACGAGCGCCGACTTCACGATCACCTGGTCGAAGCCGGCCGTGTGTGCGCGCTGGAGCCCGAGCGTGTCCGTGTGGTTCGTGAAACCGAGGATCGGCGTCTCGGGCCACGCGTCCGCGACCTCCTGCGCGTCGACCCTCGCGATGTCGCAGATGACGAGGTCTGGCGGGTCGGCGCTGTCGCTCGTGACAAGCCGGTGCCCGGCGAGGAGCCCGTCCAGCCGGGAGCGGACCATCAGGTCGACCCCCACGAGCAGGATCGTCGCCATGGCCCCCGTTCTAGCACCTCGGGGAGCCTCTGCGTGAGTCTCGAGCACGGCATCGAGCTGATGCGCGCCGAGCGCTGGTTCGACGCGCACGAGGCGCTCGAGGACGAGTGGCGCGACGCCCCCGGCCCCGAGCGGGACTTCCTCCAGGGCCTCGTCCACGTCACCGTCGCCTGGCACCACGCCTCCCGCGGCAACCGGCCGGGCGCGGAGCGTCAGCTCGCGAAGGCGGCCCGCAGGCTCGGCCCGTACGCGCCGGCGCACCGGGGCGTCGCGGTCGCCGCCGTCCTCGGCCAGGTCGAGGCCGCCTCGGCCCGCGTCTCGGAGGGCCTGCTGGACCTGCTGCCGGTCCGGATTTAGCGGGAACCGACGGTTCCCGGCTAGAACACGGGCTCGATGCCGAACCACTCGAGCGCGCGGTTCACGTAGATCCGCAGCACGTAGAAGCGGCCGAAGAAGAGGAGTAGGCCAAGGGCGACCATGACGAGCCCGCCGGCGAACTGGATCGCGCGGTAGTGGTCCCGCAGCCAGCGGAAGGCGCCCATCATCCGCGTGAACGCGGCGCCGACGAGCACGAACGGGATCGCGAGCCCGAGCGAGTAGACGGCCAGGAGACCGGCGCCTTCGAGCGCCGTGTCCGACGAGCCCGCCAGCACGAGGATCGCCGCCAGCACCGGCCCGATGCACGGTGCGGCGCAGACCGCGAAGGCGCCGCCGAGGAGAACCCGCGAGCCGCGTGAACGGGCGCCCTGGACGAGCCCGGCACCGACGAGCCGCTCGGGCCAGGGGAGCAGGCCCATGAAGGCGAGGCCGAAGACGACGAGCACGAAGCCGGCGACCTGCTCGAGCAGGAACTGGTCGCGGAAGAGGCTGCCGCCGAGCAGCGAGGCGCCGACGCCGAGCAGCACGAAGAACGCCGTGAAGCCGAGGACGAACGGGATGCTGGAGACGACGACCCGCCGCGCCATCCCCGGGCGACCGAGCTCGTCGGCCTCGACCGCCGAGACCGCGGAGAGGTAGCCGGGGACGAGCGGGAGGACGCACGGCGCGAGGAACGAGAGGAACCCTGCGAGCAGGGCGACCGGGATCTCGCTCGCGTTCATGCGTCGTAGCGCTCGAGCTCCGCATCGAGCCGGCGCTCGAGCGCGGGGTCGAGCGGCTCCGCGGGCGCCTCGTCGCGGCGGCGACGGCGCCAGCCCCATGCGATCGCCCCGACGCCGAGCGCGCCGCCGGCGAGGATGGCGAGCGGCACGAGCCAGGCGAGTAGGTCGAAGCCCGACTTCGGCGGCTCCGCGATCACCCCGGGGCCGAACTGCGCGACGAGCTCGGCCTTGATCTGCTTCTCGGTCGCCCCCTCCGAGAGGCGGGTC
>Ga0173481_10000013_pt1 | contig 26368 bp, 31 predicted proteins | sample NitcycUS073202C2_FD_136667 | JGI IMG/M metagenome (GOLD analysis project Ga0173481, IMG submission 136667) | Soil microbial communities from Arlington Agricultural Research Station in Wisconsin, USA - Nitrogen cycling UWRJ-S073-202C-2 (version... ... | reverse complement strand
CTGTTAATGGAACTCAAAGTGCAGCAGCAGCCGCCTCAGCAGCAGCAGCCGCCGCCTCAGCAGCAGGTGCTTCTTCTGGAGCTGCATCAGCAGCAGCAGCAGCAGCTGCCTCAGCAACCGCAGCCGGAGGATCACCCAGTAGTGTTGCTTCAGCAGCGGCTAGCGCAGCAGCAGCGGCAGGTGCTTCTCCATCCGCTGGAGGAGCAGCCGCAGCAGCGGCAGCGGCAGCGGCAGCAGTAAGTTCTTCAGGTGCGTCAGCAGCAGCAGCAGCAGCATCCTCTGCCACGTCCACTAGCCCCTCTGCATCAGCGGCAGCCACAGCTGCGACCGCCGCAGCTTCGAAAAACAAACCATAGACTGAGAACAAGTAAATAGTCTACGATCACAAGCCGTTACCAGGTACGAAGCGTACCTGGTCATACTCTCATTTTTCTATACATTCAATTAATCTCATCTTTTTGCTTTTGATGTAATTGACTTGTCTTAGATGAAATAGCCATGACAAGTAGATTGTACCTTTCTCTGAAAATGTGATATCTTGCGCTCCGATAAGTCTGTTGCATTTTCTCATCTGAACCAGAAACGTTAGCAAAATTCCTGATTTGATCATCAATGACGTTCTGAACCGACTGCTGCCATGTTGAGTTAGGCTCCAGATACGGCAGTCTCTAAAGAACTTGTAAAGCCAACATCCGATGCAGCCTCAAGTGCAGCAGCCGCAGCAGCAGCTGCTGGTTTTAGCTGTTCGTCAGGAACAGCAGCAGCAGCAGCAGCCGCCTCAGCAGCGGCTTCTAAGGACCAACAACCAAGCGTCATCTACACAACTATCATCGGCAGTGAGTAGTTGATTGACAGAATCTAAGTTGCACGGAATAGCTTTCGTATACGTTATTATTTAGCAGCCACGAATGGGTGCTTGCTGACAAGCTCCTTTTTTTCTCTTTGTTAATTTGATTTAAAAGTTCGACAATTTGCTTATTCGCCTTTTTTTTGCTCTCTGATAGTATTGAATGCGAATATTCAATATATATAATCCCCGTCGGAACAGATAAAATTATACCTCTTTATACATAAGTCAATAGGAAAACATGTGATCGGTCTTTTTCTATTCCTGATAGGGTTTTATGTGATTTGCATGTTGTATATATGAAAAGTAGTTTTTGCTCTATTCTAGCAGGCAATTTCTAAAAACCTCAAACATATCAATCAAACTAATATATACGCTGCAATAATCTTAGCCAAGTAATGATGTCTGAGTGAGCTATGTTGCACTGTGTGGCACTGTGTAGCACATTTGAGCAATACATTTTAACGCTAATAACGCAATAAATAAGTCTGTATGAACATACTTGGACATGTGCCACATGTGGTCAAGGTCTTACGAGAAAGAGCTCTGCAGTCAGGCATAACAATGACCTTCACTCAGGAAGGGCAATTATTGTTAGGCCAAATGAGTATATTGTTGGACTACTAAATGGTAAATTTTTAGAAAGTGACCCTTTGTTATATAGACGTAATCATATAGGACAGAAGAATAGGTCATCTGTAAATAATAGGACAGGAGGGCCTGGAACAGTAGGACGCAGCATAGCGCACGAAAAGATGCATGAGTATGCACAACAGCAACAGCCCATAAAATCTGATAGCGTTGATAAGCTTTCTCCCTCAGAAAGATGGCTTAAAGTTAAAGAGTTCGAAACGTTGGCTAACAAACATCGCCCTGCACACATCGCTAAGCAAATGACGGTAATGGTCGCTATTGGGAACGATGATTTTTTAGAGAAAAATCTAGCTACTTTACGCGATATAGATCGAAACAATTAAGTCTTATTAAATACTATAAAATTTGTTTTTATAGCAGTGCATGCTATAAAGGTAGATTTAGGTTTTAAATGGATATTATTACCCTTAACACCCAAAGTTTATATTATGCGACGAGCTAAATCCTTTTGAAATCATATATGGCAGATAGAACACCAAGTGAATATAACGCAGGCAAAACTCAGTCAAGAAATCAGGTAGCCGACGTTTGTGAGACAGTTAAAGAAAACTTCCTAAGAACAATTGATGAGATCGCAAAGGTGCAGCCGCAATATTCACAATCAATTTCTAACTTGCAAATAGATTATATCCAAACTACAAAGAATATGATTCAAAATGCAACTTCCACCCAAAAGCAATTTACTTCCAGTTTGAATCTCCCTGGCGCTGCTCCTTACTCAGAACAATTAGCAAAACAATCAACAGAACTTACAAACAATACGATTAGAGCTGTAGGTATCAACAATCAGCTAACAATAAATGCCTTAGATGCAGCAAGAGAAAACCTGAAGATATATAACCGCACAATTGAAGCTATAACAGAATTTAACACGAATATTGCAAAAGCATGGGAATCATTCTTCTCGGTTCAGCAGCAAAACATGTTTACTAAATAGCAAGAATTTTTAAGCTTCATGACTATGTTGGCTTGTAAGCACCGATGGCAATGGTAGCGTCATTTTAGTTTCATGGAATAACTGATGACCTGCTCTGAGGTTCTGGTTAGCTGGTAGTGTTTATGTGAGTAGTGTCAGAAAAGCAATAATCTTATCTTAGCTATTCTTTTTGCTTAGGTTCGATTCTAGCTTTGCTGCTTAATAAATTTGCTATTCATGATAGGTGGCAATAGCATAAATGAATCTATCATAGAATATTCAGATACCTGTACACTATATTTAATTTGGCATAAGTTTACCATCTACCATTGTCCAAACCATAAGTGTCTCTTTGGTTAAGATGTTATCAGCATCATGTTCTTCACTTTCTGCTTCCTGCTCATTTTCAGACACATTGTATTCCTTGTTTTAGATAGGCACATTCTTTTTAATAATGGACTCTCAAGAGGATAGGCATACATCCTGTTGTTAGTGGGAGGTATCTTGTTCCATACATCTCTCTACTTGGCTGAATTGCTATCGCCGTTGCAAGGACTCTCTACACCTACCACACAAATCCCCATTTGTTTGACGCCAGTCTCGTTGCTAGTGCTATTAGTACCTGACGTAGTATTAGAAGGTGCTTGTGCATTTGCCATTGTCGCCGATGCAGATAATGAGAGCAGGCTTAGTCCAATTACTGAAAACAAAAACACGAACATGGCATTATTATTGCCTTTATTCATTGGATTTTTTGTAGTTGAAATGAGCGTTGAACTAGATGATACGCCCACAGTTGCTGCTTTATTAAATGTGGAAATCCTTTGCTGCTTTTGACTTTGAGTGATCAGGTCTATGATTAGGCACACTGATCCACCTAGTACATTTTCTCCCATCATTTGTTATATGTGTTGTGTGAGCAATAAAGAATTCAAACGTTTCATAGTGAGAATTCGTACTATATCTTTCTGTTATTAGATTACTGGTTCAAGTCCTGGCTTTTATTTGAGTGCTCTTAATCGATCCTGCATTACCGGAAATATCTACCTTTTTAGCTCATCTTTTTGAGCAAATGTAGTCCGTTTCTCAGCATGCCATGATCATTATTAAGATATATTGCGCTCTTATCTGCATTCAACCTTTTAATTTCTTTTAGCGTATCATCCAGCTTTTTTTCAGAGTATATAGAGTTATACCATTTGCTGGAACCATGCAGCCTAAGATAAAGGGCACCATTCGTCACTATTAAATTGCGTGGAAGGTTAGGTGCATCAACTGAACAGAAAATCACACCTAATTTCTCGATTTCACTTATTTCTTTCCACCATGAAGCATCTCTGAATTCCACAACAGCCTTATTTCGCAGGCCTGTGCTATCTAGGAAGCTTCCTACTGTCTGTAGGTTTTGTTCATTATATTTGTAATCTGGTGGCATCTGGAATAGCCAGAAGTCGATTTTCCTCTCGAGACGAGAAAGAGACTCTTTGAAGCGCTCCCAGAGCTCGTACGATCTCCCCTTCATTCTGGTAAAGTGTGTAATTGACCTATGCACTTTAATTGAAAAACTAAAATCGCTGGGGGCAGTCAGCCAGATTTTCAGCCAGCTTTCAGCAGGAAAGCGGTAGAAGCTTGCATTAATTTCAACTGAGCTAAAGCCTTGGCTTAAGTACCATTTAAATGGACTAGGATCGCCTTGATTCCAAGGGTAGCTATATCCAGACGTCCCTATTCGAATATTTGCCAGTGATTTTTCGCCTCGATTATCAAACTTGCCGCGCATTAAATTTTAACGAGTGGCATATTTTGTCTTTGCTCTACTGTTGAGAAATCATGTTGGTCTTAACGATTCTTATTAGATTGTTCAGTAGAAAAAGTGTACCACTTTTTGGTCGCATTTGTTTTTCCATACAACCTAAATCCAATTATTTACAAATCTGATGCATCCTGACATCCCAGTTACTAAAGTTCCAAACTGTCCATTCTTAATGTAATATATATATATCTGTCTCATTTTATGATTGCAGTTCATTTCATGATTGATCTTATAAAGAGAGATAAGTGTTAGAGATGTATGAATATATGGCACACACATCTATTTGATGGCAGGAAAAGGAATCTCATTCTAGTTGCAGTTATTATTCTGTCCCTCGCCATATATTTTCTAGTTTCAATCTATATTCTACCAAATCTGTATGTCAGAATCCCTAAACCAAGCCCAGCGCCGGTAATTAGCAACACAAACATATCGGTTCCAAAGATCCATTTGGGAAAGACATTTTATTTCGGTGTGACGGCGGAAAATGCAGGGGACAATGCAGACATTCAGATCATATCGGTTGCCTTTCCAAACTTGACTCGAATACATGGAAACATCTACATAAGAGAATCTGATTTCACCCAAAAGCCGTTGTTTGTTAACATAGGTGACAAAGTTGGATCTGGTTATACTGGTCTCGAAAATATTCTTTATGCAAAATACCCTTCTATAGAAGCATTTAGTAGGCCATGGCATTCTAAAGATATTCATCATATCAAATTCGAGATAAAACCATCTTCGGCAGGAAAATTTGTAATATATTTAAAAGCTATTGCATTACCGCACGCCGATGATTTAGCCCACTATCCCCAAAATGGTATCAAAGATTATCAAAACGAATTTGTAAAAGTTTACGCTATTGAGGTGTCTGTATAGGCAACGTAAAAAGAGATTCAAGCACCTATGGTCAATTTGGAGTCCTTGTAGATCTTCGTTACCATGACTGCTGCGGCGAAGAATATACAATATATATTCATAATGATCCCCATCATAATCACGTAAAAATAATATAGCTGTTAGATAGCTGGCTCGTCTCGTACTGATAATCTGTAGATCTCTATCATATGGGTTCGACCAAGAAACCATTCATTATTATCAATATATATTAATGCAATAAGTAAAATATTGGCAAAGGATTGATAGTCATCCGCAATGAAACGCTTTAGCATAAGAGAGCGATATTCAACGAAAAATATAGGGAAAGATCATCCTATCTCTAGGGCTGGTTCAAAACTATCTGTTATTCGCATGCATTCTCTTACAGGGTTTGTACTTGGGTGTACGCTGGTAAGTTTAGGTATTTTCATATCTGCAACAGGCGGTAGCTGGGATATTACGAACCACCTTTTGAATAAACCTGAAAGCTTCTTTTCGGCTCCTCATGCTATGCTGTATGCCGGTGTCGCTTTAGCCATAGTGGGATGCGGAGTAATGTTCAGAGCCTATAAATCTATGCACAGTTCTTACCAATCTCTGAATACAGCTACGAAGTTAGTAATTACAGGAATTGTGATGCTTCTTGTAGCAGGTCCTGTCGATTTTGCATGGCACTCTGCATTTGGTCTAGACGGGTTGTTAAGCCCTCCGCATTTCGTACTTCTTATGGGAATGGTCATTAGCAGCCTTGGATCATTGTTTGGGATAATCCTATGTACTAACGATAACAAACTGAATAATGGCTCTGATCTAGAAAATGCCAGTCGCCAGCAGCGTTTGGGGATTTTGGATTCGTTAATTTTTAAGCGGCCATATACTGCTATGATTTTGACTATAATAGGGATCATGCCGATATGGCTATCACTTAATGGCGTGGTTGGTATGTTTAGCCTACCATTTTCAAAGACACAGTATTTTGATTTTAATCCGGATGCATCCTTTGCAGCCATAGTTGCTACTGTTAGCTACCCATTTCTCTTATCTCTCATCCTGATTTCTTCTTTTCGACTGGGAAAAAATAGCTTTGGTGTCCTATCCATAACAGGCTCCATTTATCTTGTGGTTAGTGCAGTAACTGTCATAATTCCCAATGAATCGCTGATTTCAACGCTTCCTTTTTTCCTTATCAACCTAGTCCCTATTATAGCGGTGGATGTATTGTTATCTATGTCTAAACATAGATTCCCATATATTATTTCACTTGGAGGTGCAATTCTGGGCACGACTTTTTTTATGATGTACTATCCTTTGATAACTCATGTATATAATGAAGTAATTACAAAGCAGGCCTTTGTTTGGCCAAGTCTAACATCTTCTATATATTTTGGAATGATTGGCAACATTTATCCTTTGATAGTATTACCAGGCGCTGCCATGGGAATAATTGGAGCTATTACTGCTAATAGGATTATCGCTCATAGATTTCGCTGAGAGTATGTATATGCACTGATCAATTGCGGGTACGGAAGTATGGCTCCATATATCATGTAGCATATCCCTACGATCTGATAGCTAGCGCTAATTCAGACATCATTGATAAGCTGAAGTTACTGGTTATATGGATATTAGAAGATCTGATGAAATTAAAGCAACGCAACTTTGATCGCAATAGATGTCAATGTCAATATTATCAATATACAAGGCAAGAAAATAACCCAAGACTAAATGATAATCATAATAGCATGCCAAAGCAATTGTGCCTTTTGATGCTTGCTTGATGAATATATGACCTGCTTTATCTATTGGGTTCACTGTCGCGGATTAACTTGTGCTATACCTATTCAAACATTTGTCTTACGTCTCCCTCAAGTACTCCGGCTCCTCCATGGAGTCTGTCTATATGTTTTGATAGACCTTCTTTTGTGTCAAATGGAGACTCACAGTATGGACATTTCAAATTCGGCTTGTTAGCGTCCTTCAGATACGCAATAGACCTTGTATCAATGATGCAGACAGGCATTCCTTGAAGGGCAGCATCTTCCGAAGAAACAGATATTGTCTCTAGTTTTTGATAGATAGATTCCCTTGTAACCATTCCTAGAACAGCAGAATAAGCATGAACCATTACCTGTCTTACATGACGTTTATCCATAATGGAAAGTGCTTCTTTAACCGTAGTATTGGGCTCTACCGCAAGTACTGGGGAGGTCATAATTTCCCTGAGTTTCACTTTCGCGGGATTTCTGTCTTGAGAGAGAACCTTAAAGAGTATATCTGTCTTACTTACAATACCTACAACTTCCCCTTTATGTGAGGCAAGTACACACCGCGCTTTCTTCTCTTCCATGAACTGATAAGCATCCTTTGCAGACTTATCGCCTTCAAGTATGATCAAATCAGTAGTGAGAACAGTACCTATTGGAGATGATAGAAGAGAATTAATATTGTCTGGAACGGCTGCAGAGGTTTGTCCTTGCATAAATAAAGAGTGTGAGCGTTTTATTTATACTTGATGTTTTTCTATCATCCTTTTTTCTAGGCGTGCTGCAACACATCATTGCAAAACATCATAGTCTTCGAAATGGCACTTTTTAGATAGATCATTGAGATCGCACATTCATCATCTATTGAATTCATAAATGAACGCTCTTCTTATTGTGCTACTTTACTTTAGGAGCAATATTGCTCTATAACTTCAAAAATGTTAAATCATGCCAAAAACACAAAATCTCACAAGGACTATTACTATTTTCGAGTCATAGAAGTTTTGTTATCTCTACTCCAGTAAATGAAAGTTCCGAACCAAATGAATTATAGGACAAAGAAGCTTTTTTATGAATGACCTTCATTTGTAAATACATCGGCCGTTAGAATCAGCAAAGACTGAGAAATAACAACTGCATGATGATTAGAAAAAAAATAAAAGAAATCTTTTATCATTAAAAGTAACATACCTTTGTTACGATTCAGATATTACCTATCGTGTATCGATATTCGAAGTAAACAACATGGTAGTTTTCTCGGCATGGAGTGTAATTATCTTTATAGTTGGTTTGATAATCTCAACCATCATTATATTTGTTGTCACCAAGATATTTGGAGAAAAAGAGGGAATAAAGACAGCATTCGCAACAGCAATTATTGGATCCGTAATTTATGGTCTCACGTATTTTCTGGTGGGAAGCGGGCTTCTGGCGGCTATTATTGGTGGTATAGCCTGGTTATTGTCATTGAAGTGGTTATATAAAATCGGTTGGATTAAATCCATAATAATTGCAGTCATCATATGGGTGATAACTTCTATAGCCGGGATATTGCTCCCAACCGCTCCAGGGCCTCTATAGGGGAGCGGGCATGTTATCGTCACATTCTAGGTGATCGCATTTGACCACGCCAATATGGAGATTTGCGGATTCTATGCATTACCAAGACAAGGACAGAAAAAGTACAGTTAACTGAACCAGGCGACTTCAAATCCGAATCGTATACGATGGTTATATCAAATGGATAAATATAAGTCAGTAGCAAACTTGATCAAGTGCAGGCTGAAGGAAGCCGGACATCAAAACCTACGTAGACAAAATGCCTCGATATTGCTGCGTGGAATAGCAAATGGAAAAAACGACTTGGTTCTCTCGCTACTTTTTATTTTTTGCTATGGATGAAAGCCTGTTGGTGGTAAACATAATTAAGTTGGTAACAGAAGTATACAGGATCTCACCTAGCAAATATTAAACTCTTATAAAGGCCAAGCCACAAAAAATAGGGCATATTGAATAGAATAAAATAAAAACCAATTGTCAAAAGAGACATTGCTTATTATTCATATATAAAATATTCTTAAACTAGTCGATTAACGTTCTCTTAACCATGTATAATAGAAGAGTGTGTCTATGTAAACATATAACGAAGATTACATTATCAAGGTGATGTGAAATGCCAATAATTATACGCAAAAGTCCTGAGTTTACCAGACTATTGCTAAAGAATTTGATGTCAAAGCATGAACAAAAAAGAAGACAAGATAATACGGTACATGTATCAGACATCATACCTACTACATGCATTAGAAAGCAATATTACTCAAGAAAGTTCCCCGATATGGACCCCCTTTCTGATCAATCAGTTCATCACTTTGTAAGAGGTGAGTCAAGTGAATTTGTGATTACGCAGCTTGCCGGCCTTGGTGTAGCGCAGGCAGACATAGAAATGGAGGGTATAGTTGCACATCCAGATATCATGAGCCTTGAAGAGTGTGTAATAATTGAATTAAAAGATACTGTTAGCGGTAGGCGATTAGATTTCTATGATAATACATTCAGAGCCTATCTCAGACAGTTACTATATTATATGGTCATGACGAACATAGAAAAAGGGATCATCTCCATAAGATACAACGTACGAGAGCTCAGATGGATCAGGAGCGACTCAGAAGGAGACTATTTCTTCCGCCCGTTCAATGCCAAGGACGTTGGTATCGAAAGTTGGGAAGCGTTTCTAGCCTCAGATGATATCGTTAGGCAATTATTAAAGAATGAAATGGTAAGGCGCAAGAATCTATTCTTAAAAGCATTAAATGAAAATAATGTCTCTATACTGCCTAGGCTGATTGATGATGCAAAGAGAAGCAAATGTCCCCGTTGTCCTTTTTATGATAAATGTGTCAACCAAGATCCTGAATCTGATGAAGCTAAAGAAATAGCAAAAGAAATTGATCTGATAGATATAAGCGGAGTAGTTGATCTTAGAACCTCTGTCTCTTAATGAGACATGTATATGAATGCAGAATACGTATGCTCTACATCTTATCTATACGCATTCTATAGAGACATTCTAGAGACATTCTATAGAGAATTAAATCCAACTCCCTCTTTGATTTTTTGTTTGTTTTTGTTTAGCGTAATCTAAACAATTGTAGGTTAGAAAACATCTTATCTAAACTATCTCTGTGTAAGGTAAAGCAAGAGCTGGAAGTGTTGATCTGACCGCATTCTCCTATACTACTGAATCGATACCCTTTGTAATGTATATGTCAGCTGAATCTTGTTTGACCAGATGAGCCGATGCCCGATCTCTGAATTAGCTAGAATGCAGTCAGATCTCCATTCCCCCGCGATTCTGATATACGATGAGTTGTTACTGCTCTCGTAGGATCAGCCTATACTATAGGATATTTAGCAAACTACTGCTAAAGTACAAGATCTTACTAGCTGGTATAATTTGGCATGATATTGCTCAGAGTACTTTCAGTCAAGAACTGTATTCTTCGGAGCAAAGTTTATTACCATTTTTATTATTCTTCGCGCTTACCTCCTCGAGAGGATGATTGCTAGTTTATTACAATAACTTTGAATATTTTTAAATTATTTGTTGAGCAATAAAAGAGAAGATCATTTCACCAGGAGAAAGTATACACATATGCAGCTGCCGATAGATGAATGTGAAGAATGGATATGGGAATCGTTGAACTGCACTGATGACTGCGGTTTTGAATACGTGAAGAACGGAGACAAGGAGTTTCTTATATTCAATACAAACGATTTTTTTGCCGACGCTAAAGCAATAGAAAAAATCAGAAAAACTACAGGTATGGTCCTCCTACAGATAAGCACCCACCGAGGATACTCGCAATTATGGTTTGGAAGGTACTATGACGATAACGGTTCCTCTCGTAATAATATGTCATTGTATAAACTATAATATTCAATACAGCTGTGCATAAGCCTCAAACTAACGCTTTTTGAATAGTCGTTTATCATTCTTCTTTTTTCTTGTCAATTAGTTTTTGTTGATGTGGTTGAGTATTGAGGTTGTTAATTCTCCTATAGATATTGGTTTTTTTATAAATTGATTTACTTTAATATCTGGCAATACTTTTGAAAATTCTTGACTGTTGATATCAAAAGCAGTCATTAAAAAGACCTTGACCTTGGGTTTTATCTTTTTGACTTCCCTTACAAACTCGTATCCATTCATCTTAGGCATTCTGATATCCGATATAACCAGTCCGTACTCTGCAGTGTTTAATTTGAAATGCTCTAAAGCTAATAGCGGATCTGTAAATCCATATACTTTAAGGTTATTCGTCTTATTCAGACCCAGTTTAATTACATTCACTATATCAAACTCATCATCTAATACTAGTATTGATTTTCTTTTAACCAATACAATCAACTTTTATGATATAAGATTTGATTTGGTATAAAAGTGATTAGCTGGCTGTTAATGGCAGCCATGTAATGTTAATATATCTATGATGATATCACGGATGATGGATATTCCATTAGGTCATAGGAGATTCGTGTCATTGCACACAAAAGTACTCTATACAATAAGCTATGTTATCAAAAAATGTTTCTACAGCCATTATATAGATTTTGTTCTTTATTATCCTAGCTGTTGTGGGAACTGTAAAACTATTAGCAAACTTGGTTATCTTTGACGATATGATCTTTTTCCTCTTCTTCTCTTTAGTATTACTTCGAACACTTCCACGTTCATTATTATTATTGCTATAACCGCTATTCCAGTGGAATAATTGCCCTCTCAAGTGGTTATTGCTTGTTGATTGATGCTAAGTGTTCGAAGTGTGTCCTTCTCTTCTTTATTGCGATATTAATTTTTTCTCTGGACATTAGCTGTACTTAATGAAGCGGCAAGCAAGGTATTATTCAGTAGCATTGCGATGGTCATCGGTCCAACTCCTCCGGGTACGGGAGTTATCCAAGATGCCTTTTCCTTTAGAGATTGAAAATCCTCTACATCACCTGCTGGCTTTCCCATGAACCTTGTAATGCCGACATCAACTATCACCGCGCCCTCTTTGACCATGTTGTCTCTAAGTGTAAACCTATCACGGTTTCCAACTGCTGTGATTATCAGCTCAGCAGACCTTAATTTATTAACAAGATTCTTGGACTTAGAATGACATATCATTATCGTGGCGTTTCTTTGCAACAAAAGAATAGCAAGTGGCTTGCCTACCAGATTACTTCTATTTACTACTACCGCGTCGATCGATTCTAGTTCAATTTTATAAAAATCCAATAGCTCGATTATTCCTAATGGTGTGCATGGGATCAAGGTTGCCTTTCCATTCAACAACATTCCAGCATTTGTCTGCGTTAGTCCATCGACATCCTTTGATGGGCTAATTGTATTAATTACAAAAGATTCGTCTATGTTCTCAGGAAGCGGCAATTGTACAAGAATTCCATGTACTTGTGGATCATTGTTTAGTAGCATAATTAATTCTAGGAGTTCTTTTTGGCTGATGTTGGCTGCTAGCTTATGATCTTGCGTGCTAATACCCACATCCGCTGCAGCCTTTTGTTTGTTTTTCACATAAATAGCCGAAGCAGGATCCTTGCCAACGAGTACAGTAGCAAGGCAGGGAGGAAGATGTCCTTCAGCTCTCAAGTTTTCAACTGCTCTTTTAATGCGAGATTTAACGGCAGCTGCGACAGCAATACCGTCAATTATATTGCCACTCAAAGCGAATTCCCATTGATTGCATCAAAATATAGACTTTTCACAGTGCTGATTGTCATATAGGATTCTCTCTCTTGTCAAGTCACTCCGGTGCGGATTACTAGCTGTCGATAACATGCCGAGATCAGTACACTTGGCTTATGTAACGCCCCCACATATGTGGTATAGAATAGACAATAAGGAATAATATTATATAGCTACAACTTTTTAAGTTTCCACAAAGACTAGGACCAGACTATGGTTCTTGGACTTCTATGGACTCTAATACTAGTGATAGTGGCAATAATCATTATCGTTCTGCTGCTCAAGCTCGTATTTGCCATAATAGCGATAGGTCCGCTTGCTCTAGACCAGCAAGATATACATAATATGATAATACTTGCCAGAGCTAGTGGCAGTTAACCAAATTTTTTTTAGTTGTTTTAATCTGAGATGAATTGTGATTTCGCGTTTTGTTGTGTATATTTTTCTATGAACTAATTAACAATGTTCCACAGATTGTAACTGCTCAGCTAGAGCAACTGAAGTCAGACTTTCTTGCAATACGCTGAGATTATAGTGATAATGATCCTTGCGATGAGAATGAGAATAAGAATAGATGTGAATTCAACAAATCGACTCCGACAGCCATTCTATAAATTTTTTATACATGTACTATTAGTACCGATTTCTTAACGCCATCCAACACCTTTCTACTTGTACTTCCAAGTATTCTCTTAGATAGTGAAAAACTTCTACTGCTTGCCATCACTATTAAATCCGCATTCATATCTTCGACTCATCTGACTATTTCTTCTACTGGTTTACTGGTTTGTACCTTGTAGAATAGCTGTCCTTACGACTTTAGCTAAGCACCACTACACAAAGCCATTAATCAAAGATATGATATTATGTATTTGCTTTTTATTATGTTCTCGCTTAGCGTGCTTGTTCAACTACAGAAACACAAAATTCAAGCATAAAAAGTAATTCATAAAGTATGACTATAAACAACTTTCGCTACAATGCTAAACAATAAGATAATTATTTAAAGCGCTAGTATCGCCGGTATATTATAGGATAGAATAGTGTATGTTGTTCCACAACATAGTCAGATTAGGCCGTACCCAATACTTTTAAAGTCGATAAATAATATTTAATTGTATAACGAGGCCATGTGTGACTGGATCGAAATTCAAATTACATTTAAAGCCTTATGTACCGAATGTCACAAAGAAATTCTTCCAGGTCGAGCCTTTTGGTGCAATTCTGAAAAATCTGCTCGACATCTAAGTTGCAATGACTCGACATCTCCCGGAAATAACATACGCTCTTCGAGCAACCCGATTGTGGAGAGGCCTAAGCTAAATCATGGTATGCCAGCATATGACAATGATATCATAGAATTGAAATGCTTTATTTGTGGATCTAAAACGGGTTGCAGCCAATGTGAATATTTAGTTGCTTGTGAGCAAAGACTGGTCTCCAAATACTGTATATGCGACCAATGCATAATTAAGCAACAAGATCCATTTGATATTTATCAGGAATGCTTTATCAAAAAATTGAAATATTTAAAATGATTTGAAATCATAATGTTATCTAATTGAAAGGACAGATTTTAAAAAAGGGAATCATATCAGGACCTAAAAATATTTAACACGTGAAAGTTAATAAAAATAATCTTGTTTCGTAGTCACAGTCAGAAAACATAATAGAATTATTCAGATGTCCGTATAGGGGACACCGATTAAGTTCTGACAGAGGGGCTTTAGTGTGCTTAAATTGAGGATTCAGATTATTCTCTATGCATGGATGAATTGTTTTGGTTAGCAGTAATAAAAGTCTCAGGCTACTTCTCTGCGGAACTTAAGTTTAGAATCAGAGAAGAAATCTAAAAACAAAAAAGACAAATTAGAAGACAGGTGAGCCAAACCACTTAAGTGAAATATCAAATATACATCAGACATAGGGCTGAAAATATTTTCCGTGTATTACAAACTGAAGCAAACCTTTGTTTACATTAATTAAACAAAAAACAATTCTTAGAACTAAACAAACGGTAATAAAATTAAAAAGAAGAGATGACATGATCAAAAAACTCTGTTTGGATGGATGGATGGATAAGTTATCTATGGAAAAGGAGCTGCTGTATATATGGTCAGGTCTATAGCGTGCGGTTGCCCCTAACCCACACTATTAATTCTCTATTAATACTATTATTACTGACATCAATTATGGGAAGAATTACTTTTGACTGTGTCTCAATTGACTGCTTGTAGGACGGCATCTCTGCAAAACCTAGCCATGCATAGTGAATAATGCCTTTCATCTGATCTCTCACTACTTCATCGGTAGACGGAAGACCAGTACCCATGAAAACCATTCCATCGCACCATTTGGCTGCTGGAGAGATATTACCTGGAGGTATGTTGTCTGTCATAAGTCTGATGAAGTCAGACAGCGAATATTCTGCCATTTCGTAGATCTTAATTTCCTGGATCGGTGAATAGACTATCCTAACCATGAAATTGCGAGGTAACCGCTGTATATATATAGAGTACTAATTAGGTTGACTGAAGTACAAACCAACATGTCTTACTAGTAATGAATTTCCAACTTATTCAAATGGCTTCTCAGCAGCGAAAAGATCTTGTTATACAATAAATCTACAATAAAAGGCGCAAACATAATAATTTCTTGCGTGGTTTTGTCTAAAAGGATTTTGTATGAATAACTCGAACCTTCAGGATATCTGTTTTCTGTAACACTATGTCTTTCGACAAGGCATCGGTAGCCTTATTCTGATCGTGTCTTGACCTTTCAATTAGACAGTTACGTTCTTATAAAATACTCTCTGCCCCTTTCTCTGAAAGTGGGAGGTATTAGCCGATATATAAGGAAACGAGTTTCTGCACCGAGGAGGAGGAGAACGCAAAAATAAATGGAAATAGAAATACCCATATCTGATTATGTGACGTATTATGTTTACAAAGGCGATGATGCAGATATACTCGTCAGAGAGGTCAAGGATGGAATTTTCAAGGTTCTAATTCGCGAATACTATGGAGACGAGGATGAATTTAATGAAGACGTATATTTTATTAGAAAAAGCACATTAGACGAGCTGTTCGAAGAATACGGCATATTAAAAAAGCCCTCTGGAACTGAGCGTACGCTAGAGGAGACTGGAGAGGTAATTCGATAAAATAAAAAATTAGTGACACATATTTTACTGAGATGTTGAACATGTAAATTTATACTACGGCATATGATGTTGGTTATTAGTGCATTGATTAACAGTCCTGTTCTGAGCGAGTGGGTATCAGAATCCCCTTGGGCGTCATTCTAATGCAAGCTTACTTCCTTCTTTCTTTGCCATTGGGTCTAAAGAATAATGAAAGAGCTTCTTTTATTCTTGCTTTAAATTATCTCGAATCCATATTGATCCCTATGCCTCATGAATTTTCTATTTTGGATCATTTATAGAATCTAGAATTGCCTTTGCCTGTTTATAATGTACAGCATCAATCATTTTTCCTTCAAGTTTAACTGCCCCTTGTCCCTCTCCTCTTTCCATTGCCACTTGCAATGCTTCCACTACCATTGTCGCCCACTTGATTTGACTCTTAGTAGGCACGAAGACCATGTGAACTGGGTCAATGTGACTAGGATGAATTATGCTTTTACCTGAATATCCTAATCTTTTTGCAACCATCGCGTCTCTTGTCAATCCTTCAATGTCATCAACCTTTTGCCAGATGCCATCAAAAGATTCTACTCCAGCGGCTCTGGCATCAACGGGTACTTTTGCTCGTGCATACACGTATTCGTCCGAGTTATCATTCTCGATGTAATCCAGATGCATATCATATAGAAAATCAAAAATTCCAAAAACCATCGCATTGATTCTTTGAGAAGATCTTGCTATGGAATATGCATTCACTACTCCTCTTGCACTTTCAATGGATGGTATCAATTTGATGCTCTCATTGATCATTTCTTGGTTGTCTTCAAGTATAGAAACTTGGTAATCAAGGTCCTTCATTTGGCTTTCATCATTTACTTTTGGCACTACAACACCGTCAATTCCATTTTTAATTACCTCTGCTAGATCTAGTGACGCTAGGTCCGATTCTAAAGAATTAATCCTGACGTAAAAGTTTGAGTTGTATTGTGTCCTGTGTGTTATTGCATCTGCAATTATTTTTCTTGCTGCATCTTTTTCATTTAGCGGTACAGAGTCTTCTAAATCAAAGCATATAATATCTGCTTTCAGCGCTTTTGCCTTCTCTACATATCGTTTACTATTACCAGGTACGAATATTAAACTTCTATATAGCATCCGGTAAGTAATGAGAAAAGGAGAAGAAGCATTTAGAGTTTCTGTGGAGTTGTAACAATCTTTCCGATCTGCTCGGCTTTTGCCATCATTACATGACCTTGTACCATGTCGCTAAATGGTAATACAGTATCGACCACCGGCTTAATTTTGCCTCTGCTTGTCCAGTAAATGACTTGTTCTAGCTCAGCTTTTGTTCCCTGAGTCGAGCCAAGTAGATTCGTACCCTTGAAGAATAGGTATCTCAGGTCAATAGTTGAATCATAACCCGTAGTTGCACCCGTGGCAACCAATGTTCCGGCGGTCTTCAATAGGCCAACCTCTTGAGGAAATGTTGCCTTTCCAATATGTTCAAATATTACATCTACACCCTGTTTGTTGGTAAGTTCTCTAACTTTCTTGTACCAATCGGCTTCTCTGTGGTTGACCACATGATCTGCTCCTATTTCTGTACATTTATCCATTTTTTCCTTATTACCTGCTGTGGCGATGACAGTGCAATTATACAGTTTTGCAATCTGTATTCCAACCATCCCTACTCCACTGGTGCCGCCCATGATAAGGACTGTCTGTCCGGGTTTTATCTTGGCCCTTCCTACTAACATGTGCCATGATGTCATCCCTACCATTGATACTGCAGCAGCGTCCTCAAAAGAAACATTATCAGGGATTTTGGACACGTTTACCTCAGGCAAGTGTGTATACTGGCTAAAGCCACCCCATAAAGGACCAGTTTGAAATCCCCAAATTGTCCTATCATTGCAATCATACTCTCTTCCTGAAGTACATGCTTCACATATCCTGCAACTCAGATTAGAATGTGATACTACCCTGTCACCAACTTTGAATTTCGAAACGTCTTCGCCAACTTCTACAACAGTCCCGGCCACGTCACTTCCGGATATATGTGGCGTTGGAACTTTAATGGGATCTCCCCAGATTGCCCAAAGGTCATTATAATTATATGCAGCTTCTTCTGCTTTTATCATCACCTCGTTGGATTTTAATTTTGGCATATCTATGTCTTCGATGTTTACAACTTTTGTAGGATCTTTACTGAATTCACGAAACACGGCCGCTTTCATAAGAATCAAGGCAACACTAAGACTTAATATGTTTAACTAGATATGTATCGTGAAAACTGTATTTAAATAATAATGGTTCTCAGTAGATCTTCTTAGAGAAATCATGGAAATATGTGATACAGGTGTTGTTTGCAAACTCGATTTAAACACATAGAGATGAAAAAATCCGCTAGCGCTAACATTCAACGTCTGTTTATTTTAAATTCTTTCTTAGGCTGTTGTAAACTAAGTAAGATTTGTTTTAGCTCCTCATCAGTTAGGGACCTATTTAGCCTTCCACTAGAGGCTGCATTCAGCAAGTAATTTTCTACGGTTGCTGCAAGCTCTGGCTTGACCATTTTAATGTTCATTAACCTTTGCCGTGCAGGAGGCTCTAGGAGAACCATTAGAGCGCGTTGGCGCATAGCAGCAGCAGCTGCCTCTGCTTCTCGCTTCTTAGATTCATCATCATTTGGTTGGTATGGTTGTGACCCGGACACGACTACTCACTTTTCTCCTTAACAGTAAAAATTAGGCGTATCGTTGGAGTTGTGGAGAACTCTTTATAATTTCATCGTACAGTTCAGTAGCTATTCTGTCAACTTTTTTCATGCCTTCCTCGGATATTGATCGGCCCTTACTTTTATTAACAATGTAACCTGCTTGCTGGAGCTGTTGTAAAGCCTTTCTAATAATTGCTCCACCTGCATCCCTGTGATGAGCGAGGTTATATCCAAGTTTTTTCTTGCCACCGTATTCGCTCCTAAGATCAGAGACACCAATTGGTCCATGTATGTACACTTTTCTTATGAGAGAAGCACATCTTGTGTACCACCAGTCTTTATTATGCGGAATTCTTTGTGTATGTCCACCCGTTTTAACAAAACCTGCCCAGTTAGGAGGTTGAATTTTCTTTTCTTTCTTTATATGTTCAGTCAACCTCTCAATCAGATCCTCTGCTGGAACATCGTATGCCTTAGCCATGGTTATAAACAGTAATCATGCGGCAAATCCCTTATAAATTCTTGTCATCTGCTATACCACCTAAATTTTAAAAGACTGATCTATTTCTTTCGCTTTCCTAGGAGTTTGCGATATGTGTGACCACACTTTACGCAAGTAATTCTTATAGAGTTTATCCTGGATCTTCCTATTCTTACTCTAGCATTTTTCCCCGGCGTAATAAATCTTTTACAGCTTTTGCAATATAATTGTCGAATTTCATAAGGCAGCCCCAACCGCAACCGCATGGCAATTTTTTTTGCAAGATATGCATGATGGTCAGCAAGCGTATCTCTGTTTTCTTTAACCTCACTTAAAGCATTAGCTATTAGAATCTCGATTCTCTCTCTTGCAATCGTTTTTGCCATGTCTTTTTTTTTCATATGTATTTAAGGAAGTCCTACTATCAATTGCTAATAATTTATATCTTATATCATTTGATATTGTTATAATATATTATTATCCGTGTAATTAATGATACTGTAATTAACCAGTAATGCGATTATCTCTTGAGAACACGGATAATGAGTAGTTTTGACGAAGCAGAATATATTGCAAAGAGATATCTAGAATCAAAACAAAATAAAGAATCAGACTCCAATAAGCTTGCAATAAAAATTATTGATTACGTTTCTTCTCCTGATTTGAAGTTTCCTTTGCGAAAAGGAGGAATTATTAGCAATGGAACCACTAGTTATGTGTATAATAACAGTATAGCATATCCAAATCTTTTCGAATTTATATCTAAAATACTCCACAGTGAAATACCATTAACGATCAACGACGTAAGATTTGGGCCTGGTGAAATCATTGTTAACAGGGGAACTGAATATGAGGCAGAAGAGGAGCTGGCTTTAGGTATTAAAGAACTTCAGAAACTCGTTCATGCCAAGAGGGCTGAAATGTTTACACTTTAGGTGCTTGCAAGTGTTTATATTTTTTAGATAAAAAAGGTATTAAATATAGAGGCTATATTATTTTATATATAATCTAGAGGTTGTAACTGATGATCTCGCTAGTAATTGCCGAGGCTGCCATTGAAACTGTCCCGACTCAGATAATTGATCACCCCTCGGTCAAAAATTACGCACAAAGGACAGGCAGGGCATCGAGCCAAATTCTACTAGATAGAAGTTATCATCACTCCGCAATGGTTCGTGCAAACCTCAACTCGGGATGGAAACGAGGGAGGCCGGATATAGTACACTTTGCATTGATGGAAGCTCTGTCAACGCCCTTATTCTTTAGCGGGAGATTAAATGTCTACCTACATACAATAAATGATAAGCTGATATTCATTGGCGAAAACCTGCGCATACCAAAATCATATTTTCGTTTTGAAGGTTTAATGATAGATCTTTTCGAAAAAAAAGTTATAAAATCGCACAAAGCCGCATGTAATGACGATGATAATAATAATAATAATAATAAAGATGATAATAATAATAATATTCTTCTGCGGCTGCACGACGATATGACGTTTGAAGAAGTCATAAAAAAGGTAGTAAAGCCAGCCAAATTAATAGGCCTTTCTAAGGTAGGAATTCAAAGCACCGCTCAAGCAATAGTAGCGAAGAACATATCTGAGGAGAACACTGACTGCGCGTTTATTGTAGGGGGATTCGCAAAGGGACATTTTTCTAACAATACAACTGCATCGTTTAACAGGCTATATTCTATATCACATTACAGCCTAGAGGCACACGTAGTCATTGCAAGATTACTCTACGAATGCGAAAACAGTTTGCATATCTGATTTTCGCTAATGATAAAATGCGTCGACCATGAATGCGATAAATAACGCAGTTAAATACGGACTAGAGAATTTGAAAACTGTCCAGGAAGCTCTTTCACTAGGTCTTAATAGCAACCATATAGATAAGCCCACCATCGCTGCTCCAAAAACAATCGCGGTGATTACATAAATTAATCCAAATTGTTTAAGGAAGAATGGAAGAATACTGAATAACACCATCATCAGAGTTGTTCCAGCAATTACCCGAACTGATCTCTCTTCACTAGAAACAACCGGTAGCATTGGAACGCCAGCCTTTGTATAATCCTTTTTGACATGCAAAGACAGACTCCAGATGTGAGTTGGAATCCACAAGAATACCAGAGCCGCCATAACCAAACCAAGTTCAATGTGTTGTGTTGTTACTGCAACATAACCTATGAGGGCAGGTGCTCCTCCAGAGAATCCGCCTAGAATAATATTCAGTTGGCTTTTCCTCTTCAACCACTTACTGTAGACTATAATATTATCAAATAATCCTAAGGCCATCAAAACAAAAGCCAGTATGTTTATGGACCACGCAAACAAGAGAGAAACCGCAGCTAAGATTAAGCCGAAAATCAGTGCGTGCCTAGCAGAAATTCTCCCCGACGGGATGGGTCTACCTTTGGTCCTATCCATAATGGCATCAATATCGCGGTCATTATAACCTGTTAGCGTATCAGCAGCAGCCGAACCTGCAGCTACTCCTCCAAGAAGGAATAACCAAGTTAAAGGTTGAACAGAGATATGAAATAGTAAAGATGCTGTAATCGCAGAACCAAAGGATGTAAAAACTAGAAGGTACCAAATCTTTGGCTTCGTGAGTTCAAAATAGTTTTTGAACCTGTTTCCCACGGTTTTCTGAGTGATCAACCGCAACTACCATCTCTTTATGCTTCTATCATCTATAAAAATGCAGAACACAATATAGTATTATTTTTATATGGAGGTTGGAAAAATCAACTCGCGCGCAGTCTTTCTCATCTCAATAAAAGTCTCTGTCTTTTGAACTCCTTCGATATGGCCTATTTTTTCGGAGATCAGATGATGCATTTCATCGAGGGATCGAGCATTCATAGTTACGAGGATGTCAAATCTACCAGTTACTTCCGAAACCTCACGAACTTCCGGTATTTTAAATAATTCATTAAGAACATTGTCTCTTAGTTTAGAATCCATATTGATTCCGGTAAGGGCTTTAACGCTAAACCCAAGCGCCTCGTCGTTGATTACAATCGTGAATTTCTTGATTAATCCTTTTCTTAGTAGTCTCTTAATTCTACTATATACTACAGAAGCATTTATGCTAATTTTCTTTGAAAGCCTAGGTACCGATGTGCTAGCATCTTTAGAAAGTTCGCTTAATATTTTCAAATCTAAATCGTCTATTCTCGCCATCCAAATTACCATTATACCTCTAGTTGAGAGGTTAATAAACGTATTAATTTCAAATTTAAAACCATTTTTTATGAATAATATTAAAATTAAAGCATATTTTTTTGTTTCAATAACTCAGCAAGTAATACAGCGCCCTTTGCAGATCCCATTTTTTCGTTATGTGATAATAAAACATATTTGATTCCATTATCGAATACAGAGTCCTTCCTTAACCTGCCGACGACTGTAGTCATGCCATCGTTAATCTCTCTATCTATACGTGGTTGAGGTCTTGCCGGATCGTCGTGAACGATAATGTAGTCCTCCGGAGCCGTGGGTAAATCTCTGACAGTAACTGACTTGGAGAACTCCAACATTTCACTCTTTACCTCGTCCGGTGCGGCGGGTCTTTTGGTTTCAACAAATACAATTTCCGTATGACCGTCCAAGACAGGAACTCTTGTGCAAGTACAACTAACTTTAATTGCGTTAGGAACAACGAAGCTGGTATCCAGATTTCCTAGGATCTTCTTTGTCTCTATTTGGACTTTTTCTTCCTCTTTCGGTATGTAAGGTATTATATTGTCCATGATATCTAACGCAATGACACCCGGTGACCTTCCAGCGCCAGATAACGCCTGCATGGATGTCATGAAAACGTTGTTAATCCCAAACCTAGTCATTATCGGCTTGAGGGTAATCGCTAGACCAGTTGTTGTACAATTTGGCAGTGGAGCTATGAAGCCTTTCCATCCTCTATTCTTTCTCTGAATATCCAATAAATGTGCATGATCATCGTTCACGCCAGGAATCAATATAGGAACGTCATTTTCGTACCTAAATGCAGCCGCAGTGCTGATAACCGGAATCGATTTTGCGAAAATGGGCTCGATTTCCTTGGCGTCAGCTGATTCTATTGCAGTAAAGACTAGGTCGAATTTGTTGGGATCTATATCTTTGGCTCTAGTGAGCCTCATATCCCGGATGTATTCGGGCATTTGTTCTTTGTTATGCCACTTAATTATGCCTGATTGTAAGTCATAAAGGGCTTCCATGTATTTTTTCCCTGCAGATCTCTCTGACGACGCGATCTGAGTTAATTCAAACCAAGGGTGTTTATTCAGAGCTATAACAAATTCCTGTCCTACTGCTCCTGTAGCACCGATAAGTGCAACTTTTAACATTGAATAGCGTTAATTCCCATGCAATTAATAATCGTTTCAGACTCACCTTACTTGAACGAATTATATTTGCAATCAGAACAAAAGAAGCATTCATTCTATATATCTCTGTGATGCTAGATTGAATAATGGCTGGCTTAACAGCAGAGGAGGGAGTAGCCAAACCAACTTCATGCTACCATGGCGGGATTTACTCAGTAAATCCCAAATTGGTGAAAGTCGATTTTAGTTCGAGTATTAACCCATTAGGAATCCCTGATAGAGTTCTCGCGTCAATACGCAGAAATTTATGCAGGATTTCATCTTTATATCCTGATCCCGAATGCCTAGAATTGAAAAAGGGCATATTGAATTACTTGGATAATGATTTAAGTTTAGATTGTATTTGTGTGGGCAACGGAGCAACAGAAATAATCCATGACTTTGCTAGAGCTTTCGTTCATAGTAAGACACTGATTCCAGTGCCGACTTTTTGTGAATATGAAGTTGCATCCTATAGGACTGGCGCAGATATTATGCTGGTTCCATTAAAAAATAAGAAATTGGATCCTGAGCTTATTATAGAAAAAGCAAAAGAAAAAGAACATGATGCCATTTTCTTTTGCAATCCCAATAATCCTACTGGTCTACTATGCACAAAAGAAATCAAAAAGGTAATTGAACAGCTAGGTAGTTCTACGAAAATTTTAGTCGATGAATCTTTTATAGAATTCATTGATGGTGATAGGAAAGCTCATTCACTTATCGATAAAGTAAAAGAATTCGATAACTTAGTAGTCCTGAGATCTTTCACTAAATCGTTTGCTCTTGCCGGTCTTAGAGTCGGATACAGTGTTAGTAATCCTAAACTTGCCAAGCAAATGTCTGCCAATCGTATATTTTGGAATGTCAATGGTGTGGCACAACTGGCTGCAATTGTTGCTCTAAAAGATATTACACATATTGCAAATGCAAGAGCAATAATAAAGAAGGAAAGAAGCTTTATGCATTCTTACATAAACAAAAAGTTTCAAAATTTTATAGCATGTAGATCTGATGTAAACTATTTTTTAATCCGTTTGAAAAATAAAGATTCTACACATGTAAGAGATCTTATGTTAGTGAGAAGCGGTGTATTGATCAGGGATTGCAGCACGTTTAGCGGTATGGGGCATGAATATGTTCGAGTAGCAGTAAAAACGCACAAGGAAAATTTGCTTTTGCTCGATGCTTTAAGATCATTTGACACATAGCTATGAGTAAAGCAAGGCTATTGATGATTCAGGGCACGTCATCCGGCTCTGGAAAAACAACACTTGTCACTGCGTTCTGTAGAATTTTTAGTAACATGGGATATCGAGTAGCTCCATTCAAGGCTCAAAATATGTCCTCAAGCGCTTACAACATTAAAAACACATCTGAGCAGATGGCGCTTGCACAAGCCATACAGGCAATTGCTTCAAGGAAGAAGCCGGATGTAAGGATGAATCCTGTATTACTAAAACCTCTAGGGGACTACCGAAGCATGGTTATTCTGGGTGGCAAAATTTATGATGAAATGCATGCAAAAGATTACTACGAAAAATTCATCTTACAGAAGGCCTTTCCATTTACGTTAGATGAATTGGAGAGTCTAAGGAAAGAAAATGACCTCGTAATAATTGAAGGGGCCGGATCTCCTGCCGAAGTAAATATTTTGAAATATGATATAGCGAATATGCTACTTGCTCATAAAGTAGGAGCTCCCGTGATCATAACCTCAGATATTGAAAGAGGAGGATGTTTTGCCAGTATTGTTGGTACTATGGAGCTACTGAAGCCTATTCATAGGCAGTTGATCAAAGGTTTTATAATTAATAAATTTCGCGGTGATAAGAGCCTGTTAAAGCCCGCAATCAAATCAGTTGAGAAAATAACTAGAAAACGTTTTTTTGGGGTTATTCCAAGAGTCGATTTTTCTTTGCCAAGTGAAGACTCACTTGATGGACAAACTTCTGACAAGGCCGTAATGTCAGAAGAGCACTGGGATAGACAGATAAGCCTTATATCAAAGGCCGTAAGCAAAAGCATCGATATTGAAAAATTATCCACCAAAGTTATAGGGCACAGTAAATGGTGGCACTAGAAAACATGCTACTGGCACTTGTTGGAGGTATTTGTGTTGACTTGTTGTTAGGTGATCCAAGAAACAAGTTTCATCCTGTGGCTTGGTTAGGCCAACTTATAGAATGTTTCATACCAAAGTTGAAGCAAAATGGTAGTAATAGTGTCAATAGCATCTACGTCAATAAAGAAAGAAAAGAAAGATCAAGAGCAATTATTTTTTCGGTCTTATTAATTGTAGTATTTGGGGTTATTGTTCATATTTGTGCGATAGCTATCATGCATATAGCAGGATCCATCGCCTTTATTGTTTTTTGTGCGCTAATTCTAAAAATCACGATCGCAATAAAAGGAATGGAAAAACATGCCATTGCCATTATGTGCGCACTAGAAGACAGAGATTTGATAAACGCACGGTTTAGTCTATCTATGATAGTAAAAAGAGATACCAGAAATTTAGATGAGCAGCATGTTATTTCGGGAACAATTGAGTCTATAGCTGAAAGCATAGTTGACGGGATTACTTCGCCTTTGTTTTATTATTCTATTCTCGGTCCAGCGGGAGCCTTTTCATATAGAATCATTAACACTCTGGATTCTATGTTAGGATACACAGATATATATCATAAAAATATTGGATGGATGCCTGCAGTTCTCGACACCGCAGCTAACTATTTCCCTGCAAGGATTACAGCAATTATTATGATGATCGCTGCTAGGATAGTTCATGCAGACTGGAAAAAATCAATACAAATTTTGCGCCGTGATCATGGCAAAACCTCCAGTTGTAATGCAGGCTATCCAATGGCTGCAATGGCTGGTGCTCTTAGAATAAGGCTTGAAAAAATTGGTTACTATTCTCTAGGAGATCAATGTGAACCTCCTTCGATCGAGAAATGCAAGGCTGCACTTTCTGTCATGAAGTGTACCGCTGTTATGTTTTGTGTGATCTTTTCTGCTCCAT
>Ga0173481_10000012_pt1 | contig 27384 bp, 23 predicted proteins | sample NitcycUS073202C2_FD_136667 | JGI IMG/M metagenome (GOLD analysis project Ga0173481, IMG submission 136667) | Soil microbial communities from Arlington Agricultural Research Station in Wisconsin, USA - Nitrogen cycling UWRJ-S073-202C-2 (version... ... | reverse complement strand
CATCTACGGAGCCATACATTGCAGGCTTTGAATCAAAGAGTTTAATGCTAACGTATTTTTTAAATATGCTGGCAAAAAAAGGCACTTCACGGATAAGGTCAGTTACACCACGACCATAAATTATGTCTACCATTCTGTAATCTTAAACTGCCCAGATAAATAAGTCTATATCTTAAACGATATTGTATTGACGTAGGATCATTAAGTAATGTAGAATTTACATAACCTGCAAAAAAGATTTCCAATAAAAGTCATGCTATAATTCCAGAAAAAATTTATCTTGTTAGTGCTCTTTGAAAAGCGTGTCTCGATATAGATGTCCAAGGTGTAAACTTCCTAATTCGATAGATGGCAATAGGATATACGATGGGCGATTGTTGTTTGTTTGTTCTGGATGCAGAATCTGTTCTCTAGTCCCTTCAATGATTAATCTAGATGAAGCATATCTGGAATTCCTGTACATGTACGATAGTGGACATATTACTGAGATTGAAAGCCTGAAATCTTTGATGGAACACGAAAAGCTGCTTCGTCCAACTTCTGAAATAAACCATATGATCTTACGTAATAATGCTAATGAGAATGAAATGCTCAAAGGCATACTGCATTCTCAAAAGGATTATGTAGTCGATTATAGAGTGATACAGCAACCTGGACCAGAACTTGGAAACAAAGTTCAACACTTGCCTGTAGATGACGCCGTAATTGATGCTCTAATGGAAATACAAATCAAGAAGTTATACAAATTTCAAGAAGAATCCGTTAAGACTATTTTACATGGAAAAGATGTAGTTGTTATTGCTCCAACTGCCTCTGGTAAGACAGAGGCATTCTGTATTCCTGTGTTACACAAGATCTTCGAAGAACTATCACATTTTGGATCCCCCAAGTCTAAAATAAGAGGAAAACGAAAAATATTTGCAATCTTTGTTTACCCTACAAAAGCTCTTGCAAGAGACCAATTGGCAAAGATAAGTCAGCTTGCAGAGCCTTTAGGAATCTACGTAAATATATTTGACGGAGATATTACAAGCAAACAAAGAGATTTCATACTGTCTAGTCCTCCAGAAATTATCATCACAAATTTTGATGTCCTTCATTATCATCTTCTAAATAGGACAAAATTTTCATATTTAATTAGCGATGCTAGATTTTTGATCGTTGACGAAGCTCATATTTATACAGGTGTATTCGGGGCTAATGTCCATTATATTATAAGGAGACTTGAGAGGACGTCAAAAAATAAGAAACTACAAATAATAGCCGCCTCAGCTACTCTGCCAAATGCAGAAGCCTTCTGTATGTCTCTATTTGGAAGAAAAATGGATATTGTATATGGCAAAGGCAGAAGAGGCAAAATTAATTTTGTAATATTATTTCCATCATTACACTCACGTAGATCTTTGATGATTGATCTGGTTAGACAAATGGCTACAAGCAATCATAAGACAATTGCGTTTAACAAATCACATTTGGGCTCTGAGCTTCTTGCATTCTATTTATCTAAGCAAGGCCTAAGAATAAAGGTACATAGAGCTGGACTCTTGCCCACAGAGCGTAAAATAGTTGAACAATCATTTAGAAATGGTGAACTAATGGTGATCTCAGCAACACCTACGCTGGAGTTGGGTATAGATATTGGTGATATAGATGCCATTGTGTCAGATATAGTTCCCATTAACAGATTGATTCAGCGCGTAGGAAGAGCAGCGAGAAGTGGCCAAGAAGGATATGCATTCCTAGCATTAGGTAATGATCCAATAAGTCAATATTACAAATCACACCCAGATGACTATCTGGCGGACCAAGAATTGGCATATACTGATCCTTCTAATCCGTTTGTCGCGGAATATCAAGTTCTTGCCATGGCTTGTGACAGACCTATTTTAATGACAGAATCATCTGCTATATTGAATACTATTGAGAGGCTTACCTCTAAAGGATTACTCCATCTGTTAAACGGAAAATTCATTCCTGACTTTAAGAAAGCGATTAGCATTCTAAGAGACTTTAGTATTAGAGGAATTGGAAATGGTACCGATATACTTTTCAGTGGAAAGTTGATTGGCGAACGTTCATTGCCACAAGCACTCGAGGAACTGCATGATAATGCAGTATACTTTTTATCTGGAAAAAGATACCAGGTAAAAAAGCTTCATTTCGATCCAAAAAATCAAAGACGGCCATATGCCGAGTTAGTACGTATTCCAGATGACTATCCATACTACACGAAGCCAGTAGTTGACGAGTGGCCAAATGTCCTTAACACGTATGAACAGAAAAGAACAATCGGAATAGAAGTAAAATATTGTTCTTTGAAAATCCAGAAGAGAGTGTTAGGCTATTCTAATATTGAGATTGGACAGGAAGTTGCAAAAGGATCCAAAGTCATGCTTGAAAATCCTATAGAATTCGAATTCATCACTAAAGGACTTGTATTCAGAGCACCAAGACCTGTAAATACTTTAAAAGATGCAGAAGATGAGCAATATGTAGAAATGAGTGGATATCATGCTTCCGAACATGTAATAATAGAAGGAAGTACAATGATAACTGGAGGAGCATCTCAGGACTTGGGAGGAATATCTCTAGGCTCTTCAGGTTTGATCTTCATATATGATGGCACTATTGGTGGAAATGGCGCTAGTAGAGCGCTTTATGACAAATTTGAAAATGGATTAGAGAGGTCATTAAGAATATTAACAGAATGTTCGTGCAAAACTGAAAGTGGTTGCCCAAGATGTACCTATTCTTATAGATGTGGAAATAATAATGAATATCTTCACAAGATTGCTGCTATCGAAGTATTAAAGAGAGTGTCAGAGAGAGAGGAGACGCATATTGAAGATATAATGAATATAGATCGCCCTCTTGTATGAGACATATTGATACCATTCATACTGTATCTTAATACAATAATTGACATAGCCTCATATGCATATTTCTATCATAGTTTATTTCAAACTTCAATAATTTGTAATTATTCTCTATTTTAGTAACTAAATGCAGAACTAATTCAAACGAACATTTATTGTCGTTGATAATACTAAGTTCAATTATGATTTTAACATACTATGGGTATAAAATATATACTTGAAGTGTTCATTATAGGATTCACTAGACAAATAGTTTTCACACATACATATTCCTGCTTCTTATTCTTCTTTAGTTTCATTAAACTACAGTTAATTAGATGTTCTATCTCTTTCCAGCCACACAATTTCTTATTGATATTCAAAATTACGATATTGTATTGTTTGACATGTAGTTCAATCAATATAGCTAAACATTGCTTCATGCTCGATTGATCCTTCCAAAAAGACAAACACTACTGTTATAGCTATAATTTAAAAATGAGGAGTGCGACGGCCGGGATTTGAACCCGGGTTACCAGATTGGCAATCTGATGTCCTAGACCAAACTGGACGACCGTCGCACTAATATTCCATCAAGACTATGCGAGGTATTTTAAAGATTTAATCTTGTGTTTAATTAACCATTCGAAATAGTGATCCAATGATCGTCTCCCATAATATGGCTATAGGATTCAAGCGTATTTTATAGTAAAAAATTTTGTTTTTGTACATTCGAAGGATGCTTCCTGACGAACTGTATAAATAATTACATATATATCTATATATATTGAAGTATATAGCGGTATATTCCTGAGTTGAATATGGATATGGCATGGAGATTTTTATAACAGTAAGATGAGAGTAGTATATCCCCTACTTTCCATAACAGAGTTTTCACTAACTTCTTCAGCTAGTACGGTAATAGATATAACATCGTATTTTCGGCAGTTTTTAGCATCAATAACGATATAATCACTTAAAATATCAACGCCTTTTAGGCTCTCCGGACTAATCGTAAAATTTACCTGTGAGCTGGAATTAATTAGAAACAATTGGTCCTTGCCATAATTTCCTATGCGAGCAAGCCTCCCATCTCTAGGAGTTGCTCTTACATTTAATCGAACTTCACCGATGGGGTGATTAGCATATCGAATCATGTTATTAACAAAAACGTCAAATTTGAATGGATAACCTGCTGTATTTTCTGCCATTTTATTGACACCGTCATTCATTATTATGTCTACCTTCTTAATTGTGTCAGCATATTTGAAAATCCAATCATTTGTTGTCTGTACGATGTTATCTATACTTGCTTTCCTTGACTTGCTTTCCTCTTCGCTAAGCTGATATCTGTCTACCCAATCCTTGTAATCTTTACTAATGTCTGTTATGAATTCACTACATGTATTCTGGTAGTCTTCAATACTTGTAGCTCGCTCTGATCCGCCATCAACAGCAAACATCAATAAAGGGCTTATGCGTAGCATCATAAAAAGTTGTAAATTGATGTATATATTATAAACGAATAATGCTAAAATATGATAATGATCTTATTCTCGACTTTGATTGAAGAACTGAGATCTAACATACACAACAACAGTGAGAATCTACATAGGATTTTGAAGAGGAGTCCTAATATTGCATACCAAAAGGTTAATGAGCTTGCCCTTTTCACAGGCTCTCGCTATAATTTAAACTTACAACTGCATTTCCCCGATTCAAAGAAGATTTCTGATATTGACTCCTATGGAACAGAAAACATTGGCATAGTGGTGGATAAATTTCGTAGGACTTTTCCTATTCCAAGAGAAGAAATAAAACGCATGGCAATTGAAGTTATAGGCAATAATGTTCAGGCACATGATGCATATATGTATGAAGGAAAGGAAGGCATTAAGGTAATTTTAGAAAAGGGCAGGATGGAAATTCTACCTGGTTCTATCCATTTATGGTGCAAAGTAGATGACGAAAAAATAAAAAGTTATGTTGACTGGTTGATGCAAAATGTTTATTTTAGATAATTAATTACGTTAATATTGTAAAAATACTAATGAGAATCAATTGATTTTTTAGTTTTTGACCGCTTAATTTTGCTTCGTCGCTTCTGTACTAACTGGAAGTGCTTTTTCTTATTGTAATAGCTACTCCTGAAAATCATCAGGCAGGAGGTAATGAATTGAAATCGTCAATACATTATGAAAAACAAAAAAATGTTTTTCTGTCCCCTACTTTCAATAAATCAGTAGGGATGGGGAATTAGTAATTGAAGCATGGGGCAAGAAAAACCTCGCACAGTAGCGTTATAATTATTATCGCTACTGTAATTAGGAACTGTTACTGTAATTAATTCTGAAATTAAGAACTTTTTGCATGGGAGACATGGATTTTGATTGATGATTGTGATAATTTATAAAGAGAGAAAATAAAAGTAGATTAGATGCACTTTATTTGAAGTATTGAGGCCCATTCCTTTTCGAAGCTCTCTTGCTCTAGTCACAGACATTTAGAGTCCACTTATCCCTGCTATTACTATAGTATGTATTGCAAGCTCATGCAGTATTTATTATAGAGTAAACGATCTGTTGCCATATATAGAAAATGCGTAGAGGTATGTACACACTCTCATTATGCTCGTACTACTATTACATGGAATGGTGCACTCTCTACAAATTCTCCACTTGCTTGACCTTCAACAGCATCAATACTTACTAGGACAGTGACAGGACCTTCTTTGTCAAATTTGACCGGTTGCTTGCCTGTTCCATCTGGAGCCTTTTGATTGTGTAGATCTGCAATTACCTTTCCACTTGAGTCTGTTACCTTGAAACTGTAGCTGACTTGATTGACTATGCTTTTTGAATTATCCTGAAATATTAAACCAAAATCTGCAGTTTTTCCAGCTTGAATTGTCGGCGGATCCCAAAGCAGCTGAATATAATACGTTCCACGCGCAGTTTGTATCGTCAAAGGAGGTTTAGGAATCTCAATTTGGCTTGTAGGTTGTGGAGGAGTACCTTGACCTCTCGCTAAAAGGTCAAATGCATATTGAACAGGTGGATTTCCTGTTGTTACATCTGCAAAGGTTTGTGCCTTGACTGGATAGGGAAGGTTGGGACTTATCCAAATATTGTTGTCTGCACCTTTGTGATAGGTAATTACCTTGGTATCAAATGTGCCAGCTGGTACGGTTACTTTTGCTGAGCTACCTGGCGCAATTGGCGATCCTCCTATGGATGCTATTTTACCCCAGTATGGAGCACTTAAAGATAGACCGGGTTTGGGTACAAAAGATGCAAGCCAGTGTACTGAATTAGAATAAGCACTGGCATATTTGGACATATTATCTGGAATTTTGGAAGTTCCAAGAACACTCAAGTCTAGGTCACTTAGATGAAAGGTTCCATTAAAGACTTGTCCTTGACTGACAACATATGCTGGAGCAATCCAGTAACCTCCAGTACTGTTAAATTGTTTAAAATAAATATTCATTGTAAATGGTTGGCCATTGTCAGTATCTCCATTCTGGATCTTGTATGTATAATAAGTATTTGGTTGAGCACCCTTACCAACATACCAGTTGTCATTTGCAGCATAAGCATTTCTTATCGAACTCATTGCAGCGGTAGTCATAATAGATACCATTAACACAGTTGCTAACGCAAATGCAAATAATCTTCTTCTACTCACTACATTAAACTCTATAATATTTGCCATTGTCTATAAAATAGATTAGATCGAACTGATAAATGTTTGTCAATCGTTCACTCCGTATTTTGCGGCAATAATATATATCCACTTTTATGTCTGTGATAACAGGTGTAAATAGCTTTAGGTAAGCAAACTAAGGATTAGTTTTTCTTCAATTTGCAGTGTTTTTACTGGTTAATTTTTCTGAAATCTATCATCTTTATCTGAATGACGCATTATACTTTATTGTATATATACATATATCGTGAGTAATTAGATAAACAAATAAGGCGTGAAGTTAACAGTTTTTAACCATATATGTGCAACTGTCCTAAGGTCCACTTCTATGAGGTAGAATTCAAACTTGCAGGCATGCGGGTTGTCCCAACACACAAGAACTGTGGAGACCCATTAAATGAGGATCAATCTTCAAAATTTGAAAAGGAACTCATAAAATATTGGGGTTCTGAAGAGAAAAAAGAGTAATACGCTCTCTCTCCGGTAGTTATATTTTATATATAAATATAAAACCTAGATCGTTTAAATTCTCCCAGACATTTTTTAATGTTTCGCAGTCAACTTTATTAATATCCATATTAAATCTGGTATAGGTGATTTTAGATAGATGACCAAGATGCTAACCGTAAATATAGATACGTCAGGTGTAGACTCTAATGAGGCTCAAGAATGGGTTAATGAACTTGGAAACGTATATGCTGACATGGAAGTTGAAGATGTAAATATCTCCGGGAATAAAATCTCTTTTAAAGCAGGATTCTCTGGGATGGACGACACTGAACCCGATGATATAAAGATGAAGATCGAAGAATACTTGACAATGAATGAAGCATTCGAAGTCAAGGACCTTTCTGTGCGTTAGTGAGCCAAAAGCTCGTAACTTTCTATTTTCTTTACGTGATTTAATGCTAGATAATTGTTCTAATAATTGATCATTACACAACTTTAAATAGAAAAACGATCACGCAAGCTTGAGAGAAAGTATGACTTGTAAGGGTATATGTATACGTCACAAGGCACAGAAACCAGTTGGTTCTGGTCGTTATGCTACTGGACAGAAACGCTGTCAAATTTGCGAGATATTTATAAAATGGGATGGGCTGTGGTGTCCCTGCTGTGGATATAGATTAAGGACAAAACCACGTAATCTGAAATACAAGGCGAAATTGAGATCAAGAAAGGTAGAACCGATCGAAGCAACAGCAATAATTCACTAACTTTTCAATGCACTTTTGCTTGCTTTGACAATATGTGTGTACATCTTTTCCATTCGTTGTATGTCACTGTCTAAATCCATTGAAATCTGAATCAGCTTGATGTATTTCATATAAAATTTTTCATTTCTGTTAACTAGGCTGCTTCTGCCAAGCTTACCAATATAGTAGTAACAATCTGACATCATTCCCATATTAAGTAAATGTTCAATTTTTGAAAAAGCTATCTTTTTATCATTTATATTTGAATTCAGCTGAGATATTCCTTCAAAGGATCTTAATATGACATATCTGGTAGCTCTTTTTACTCCTATGCACTCTAAGGCTGCTAAAACCGCATCTGCAATATCTTGTCTCAAAATAGTTAGACGCCTAATCTGATATAATTCATGGATTGGCATTGGCTTTAGACCTGACAGGGCCAATATTCCTTCAAGAAAATCGTAGGCCGATATTTTTATCCACAGTGATGATAAAAGAGGTTGTGTTTTAATTATACTATTAATTTTTTCGCAATGAAAAAGGCAGTTTATTATTGCTCTTCTACCAAATGCAATCAACGTATTTAGATAATCCTTAGGTTTTGAACCATTAATAGCAGATGCTAGAGTAAAGTTCCTGTCGTCATGCAATAAAATCATATCTTTTAGTATTAAAGGATCCTTTAGATTCGGTATCGCTGGTAGATTGATTAATTCGACATTATATTTACCTATTTTCAAAGTTCTGCTAGTACTTGTATAATTGTTAAAAATAGCTAGATCATATTCGCAACAATCAAGGGATATTTCAGGTTTTATAGATCGGCAGCCAATAAGGCCTACAGGGTAGGGTATGTTGTCGTTAACATACTGTCTCACGATGTATGGTATTTCGTTCAATACTAACCAAAACTGCCAAAAAATCTGCTTAAGGCAAAGACTGTGAGGAAGAGTTAACTAGCAGGTCGACTCATTTAAAAGACCATATAATCACGGGTTGTACACAGTTAGATAAAGTTTTATATGAAGATCATAATTGAGTCAGCATCATCGTGTGCTCCGGTGGTGTAGTCCGGCTAAGCATTTCGCCCTCTCAAGGCGACGATCCCGGGTTCAAATCCCGGCCGGAGCAATTACTATTGTACAGGATTCGGAAGTCCGGTAATTCTCTTCATATTTTTCTGACATTTTGCCAGAATAATAGGGGGACTATCACAATCGTCATCATCCTGCAGTGGTATTTCCACCTAACCTGTGGCCACAATAAAAATTTAATGAATATAAAAATTAAACCAAGTTAGCTTGTATAGACAATGAATACATGACATCTATATATATTCCTAAAAATCTATATTATTATTATTATCATTGTCTTGGGCCATTATCTTTTTTTCTATAAAACGTGTCTTTGCTACTTTGTAATAGATTATTCCACCTCTCCTCTCTACAACTGCTATGACCCCTTCTTTTCCCATTTTGCCAATTTGTTCAATAGCAACAGAAAAGTTGTTAGCTTTCATATTGATTCCTTCGTTGAGTCCAAATACAATGTATCTTGAAGCCTTTTTTTCGAATTCACCCCTTTCATATACTCTAAAGTCTACTCCGAATCCAAATCCTTCTTTTGCTATATAACCCCTACTTCTCAGGTCACGATAAATTAAAAATTTGGTCAGAATATCTTTATCATGTTTTAATATCAGTTCTATAAGGGAGTCGAAATCAAGGTTATTTCTTATGCCTTTCAATATAAGACGTTTAGTATATACGAGGTATAGCGCCTCATATGGCTTTAGAAGATATTCAGAATCTTCCTTATCTCCAAATCCTTTATTTCTCAATTGATCCTGAAATCTGGATTCCTCAACAACGATTTTTAAACCTCTCGTAGCCATAACTGCTTCAATAAGATATGGAAAATCACTGTTATCAGAAGAAAAAGAGTATGCAGGTGGAGAGGACATAACAATTAAATCAGAGCGTATGACCTCATTTAAGTATTCAAAATAATAGTGAAATTTAATGAAGGGAGTTAACTATCGTGAATGTCGTGGTATGCCATATGTAAGACGTCAGTATATTTCAGGCAAACCGCAAATAAAGATTGCAAGGTTTTCCTCTGGTCAGGCAAGAAGTAATTATGACTACAAAGTTGAATTGCTTGCAACTGCTAAAATTCAGGTAAGACATAATGCTCTGGAAGCTGCAAGGCTGGCTGCTAATAAAACAATGGCGAAAGCCGGGGAGCTGACCTTTTTTTCTACTCTTAAAGTATATCCACATGTTATTCTCAGAGAGAACAAAATGATAGCTACTGCAGGCGCAGATCGTTTACAGGAAGGTATGAGAAGAGCATTTGGCAAAGCAACAGGCTTAGCCGCAAGAATTCAACCTGGACAGGTAATCATTGAAGCGTATGTTACATCTGCGAACTTGAAGCTTGCCAAAGATGGGTTCGAAGTGGCTTCTAGCAAGCTTGGCTGTCCGGCTGTTATACGCATAACTCCACTAAAAGAGCAATTACTAGAAACTGAAGAGTAATTTTAGTCTAACCCGGTATAAATCATTACGCCCTCTTTACATATATGTGTGATATTATCTTTTATTCTGTCTTTGGTTTACGGACCAATGACAATACAAAAACAAAAAATATTATACCGGAATTTTTATAAACCTTGCTTATGCTGGTAGACATAAAGTTTATTCTGCCACTTCACAAACCATAATCATCAAGATCAAAGTATGCTCAAGGTTATTTCAAATTTAGATGATTCTCAGTTTAAGGGAAAGAGAATATTGGTTAGAGTTGACTTTAATGTAAGCGTTAACAATAGTTATGTAGGCGAAGATTATAGAATTCGAATGACTCTTCCAACTATAGAATATCTGACCAAACGTGGCTCCAAGGTGATCTTAGCATCACACCTAGGTAGGCCAAAAGGACATGAATCTCATTATTCGCTAGCTCCAGTAGCCAAGAGATTATCTGAAATAATGGGAAAAACAAAAGTTAGATTTGTCAACCACTGCGTAGGAGAAACTGTCCATAAGGAAATAGAAAGTATGAATGAAAGAGATATTCTATTATTGGAAAATTTACGATTTCATAAAGAAGAAGAGTCAAATGACTCAGTATTTTCTAAACAGCTTGCGACATTAGCTGATATGTATGTAAACGATGCATTTAGCACATCTCATCGAAAACATTCATCAACATATGGTGCAGCAAAATTATTTGATATAAGGTTGGCTGGGTTTAACCTAAAAAAGGAAGTGGAATATCTTTCCATGATAAAGGAAAATCCTGTCAAGCCGTTCACCCTAGTAATTGGCGGTGTAAAAATAAAAGACAAAATAGGTGCTCTCGAAAATTTACTTCCTAAAGCAGATAGAGTACTCATAGGAGGTGCTGCAGCATATACCTTTTTGAAAGCAAAAGGAATTAAGACTGGTAATTCCTTAATTGATTATGAACATTTACCATGGGTAACGAAGGCACTTTCAACATTTAATGATAAAATAGTCCTTCCTACAGATCATGTAGTAGCTTCTTCCCCAACTGATGGTTCTGCTAGTGTGGTAAGAGGAGATATTCCTGATAATATGGCTGGATTTGATATCGGTAACGAAACAATAGAACGTTATTCTTTTGAGGTTGGTGGAGAGGGATCTGGGACAGTGTTTTGGAACGGACCAATGGGATTATTTGAAATTGGATTGTTTGTAAATGGAACAATCAATATTGCAAAAAGTATGGCATTAGCATTCTGGCGAGGTTCAACAACCCTAATAGGCGGCGGAGACACTTTGGAAGCCATGAAGAAAGCAGGCGTTTCGGAAGGAGAAGTCAGCCATGTATCTACTGGTGGAGGCGCTACTCTGAGATTCCTCGCTGGAGACGAAATGCCTGGGCTCACGGCTCTGAATGAAAAATAGTATAAACAAAAATAGAAATCGATTTGGCTATACTTGAAAAAATTGGCAATATGGTGTTATATTATATTGATTCTCACGGCTTTTAGATATGAAACAGTATCATTCTCTGCGCCTATCATGAGCATATAGCCTCCAGCTTTAAGATCTGACGACGGTGTAAAGATAAAGGAAACTTGCTTTGAATTTCCAGGATTAAGTGATAAAGATTCTTCGCTAAATGATCCTGTAGAATTTCCAAGGTCTCCAGTCTGAGTGAAAGTTCCTGCTGCAATCATATGAATATTCTGATTTGTAGAGGTACCAATATTGACTTTAAGTTCTAGACTTTCGCCTCTCTTGATAGCAACCTCTTTTATAGGTATAGAAATCCAAAATGGTAATTGCTTTTGTGCATATACTCTGCCAATTTTATTCTCTGACCATTCCGTGAACCATACCTGATTGCTATCATCCTTATTTTGTCCCACTGAAAATTGCAAAGCATTTGCAATTCCACATTTCTGGTTATTACTATTGCTAGTATTATTATTGTTATTATTATTAGGACACATACCAAATAATTTATTCTGTGTTGGAATCCAGTATTCAACTAATGTATTATTGACAGGATCGAATTTGGCAATTTTGTTACCTGTGTGTTCATTGAACCATAATAAACCATCGGTTGATTTTTCAATCCAATATGGCAATGTATATGCGCCTGTTGGAGCATTATTGTTGACGTTACTATTGCTATTACTATTACCACTAATACCAAAAATTCTTGGTGAAGCTTTAGATGTGACAAATTTGGTAATATTGCCAGTAGATGCATCTAGTTTGTAAAATATACTTGTACCATGATCCGTTACCCATGGATTCCCTGAACCATCTACAACTATTCCTACAGGCGAAGCTAGCTCATCAGGCATATCAAAAATTTTGAACGTTTTTGTACTGATATCGTACCTAAGAATTTCACCTTTCTTTTGAAATGCAAGCATAGATATCCATGCTGTATTTCTTTCGTTATCGAGTGCAACTGAACCAGTACTTATAAGAGCCGGATCAATTCCAGAAAACTTATCTATCGGCATTGGAATCGCAGAAATACCGTCTGATGTACCATTTCTCATTTTTGTTATATCTCCAAACCATAGTGAAGTTGAGCGTATGCCAACAAAGTAGATGTTTCCATTCGAATCAAAATCTATGGATACAGGATAAGTTGTATCAAAAGCTTTAGGCTTCGCTGGAACCTTGTACATTTCAAAAGTTTGTGATGATTCTATATACTTCCAAACTGCATTTTGCTTTTCATCTGTAAACCATATATTGCCTCTTCCGTCAGGCTTTAAAGCCCACACCTGAGAGAAATCCAAGTGATTTAGACGCGATTTCCAAACTGGGATAGGAACTTCCTTAGCAAAACTATTTTGTTGTATGTTATAGATGCCAAGGGTCCCATTTTCAGTTGACACATACCATGCCTTACCACCGTCAACTGCTATGCCTAATGGCATTTCACAGGTTTTCGGAAGTTTATACTCACTGATAAATTCGTTTGAATTAACTTCTGTATTGAGACCACAAAATGTATTCTGAAACTTCTCAATAGAAGCTTTCCTAGACTCATCCACGCCATTAATAGGTGTAGTATGTGTATTTTTGAGAAATAATACTGAAGGAACCGCTATAACAACAACAATTATACTAATCACTATATATACTGCAATTTTTTTCAAGTATAATTGGCGACTCCCTTTTTATAAGGCAATAAGCAAGCAAGATAATTGTATCTTATATATCTCTTTTTTTGTTGATTGTTTTACATTGCTTAATGTTTGAATCATTTTTTAATTTTTTGATGCATGAAGCAGCGACAACATAGTTATGTTTGTAGCCAGCTCCAATTTTTCGCATTAGAAGAAGGCCATAAGCAATACGTATTAGAGGAAATTTTTTTGACTACCAATAGCTGGCCTTGATCTTTTCAATTACTTTCTCATGCTCTGGACTCTTACGTCTTGCAAATCTTTCCATTGAAGTAAGCGGGACACCGCCAAGGGTTCTTGCTAGAGCTGCAAAGAACAGGTTCTTAATAGGATTATCTCTACCTACTTTATGCATGAATTTTTGGATTCCATGCCTAAAGTTATGCTGCCATGTTTTGTACATGACACCCAATTTTGCTGGATCCATTGTGCTTCCAATATCAAAGAATTCTGATTTTTCAAGTAATCCAATGGGTACAAATGTTAGCGGTGTTACAGTGAATTTTGACCCTGGCTGTTCTGTCTCTAATTCATGAATGAGCCTGATTGTCTCCCAACTATCTTCTGGAGTTTCATCATTGTCCAACCCCATAATTAGGGTGAACGCCGGCACCCAATAATGGTCATTTAGGGTTTTTACACCAGTCTTTACAACCCAATGCCATTCTTCAGGTTTATATGGTGCTAGCTTTCTGTCTGCATATTTTCCAATTAATCTAATACTGCCAGTCTCAAACCCACATTGTATGCCAATGTGATTATCTGGAGATGCCCTGATAATTTTAGAGACATTTGGAATTAATCTTTCATCAGCAATAGCTCCAGCAAGGGTGCCGTGTGTCGGGTTAGTGTGCTCAATACCCGTCGCCATAATACCTTTGAAGAGCTCTTCGAGCGCTTCGCGATTTGGCTGCATATTTTTGGTTGTTCTCGGATTCATCCCATATACAAAAATATCATCACTGTGAATCCATGCATTCTTAGCACTGCCATATTTCATATTAATTTCGATTTCTTTTTGAACTTTCTCAACGGGGTAGTATCTTAACGACCTAAGGGTGACATCACAGAATTTGCATCCCCGTCCACATCCACGCATAACCTCGCTCATGCCATGTATACTAGGATTAACAATATTTGGTATCTCTTCGACTGAAGGTTCATCCCGATAGTGTATGAATCTACCATGATAAGTTCCGCCGTTCCTCGGGAATTCCTTAATATCTATCTTGAACTTGGTTTTCTTAAATGGGTTTGCTATTTCCATTTCTCCATTAATGAGAGAATCAAAGAACATTCTACCTGCACCATCGATTTCTGGAGCAATGCCACCTAGGTCTCCTTCTACAATTCCATATAGACCATACTCTTCAATTTTTGCAGGATCATAATTGTACTGCCATGTTCCAGAGGCACCAGCAATCACTTTAGCCTTGCTTCCAGTTTTTACTTTGGCGGCATTTATCCTATGATGTAGCTCCCTACAGTAAAATTCATCATATGACATTTGCTTGCGGCCATATGTGAAGGTCATAGTTACTGGCCCCATACCAAGTGGATCCATCTCATAAGTTCCTACTGCTTGAGTTTCAGGACCAATGAACCGTTCAATATAATCTGGATGAGCGACTACTACCTCATCTCTGCTATAACCGTCCCTCAATAGGGCTGCTTCCACTTTCCTCAGACCATAGGGTGCATATCTAGCAATGCCATTTACATGCTCAATCGGGTTACAGATAAAGTCAAAGAGGGGTCTAGGAGTGACCTGATTGCCTAAAATGCGATACAAAAGTGATGTCTGTTTCCTGTTTAAATCAAGTGCAGGAGCACAGCCGAAAAATGATGCCAGCGAGATCCCTCTATATATGGACATTAGCGTGCGATCTGCAGTAAGAACAATCTTTGGATATTTCATCAATCTCTAAATCCTAATCAATATCAAATAAATCGAACCGAATTTAACCTTTCCTATTCGCGTGAGTTTAATCCTAATACTTTAAGATGTGTTTCTCAATTGTTACTAGTATGATATTGATTTGTGTGATTTGTGGAATTTACTCCTTCTTAAATGTGTGTATGCAACTAAATTACCAAATAATAACTCAAGAGGAACATATTATCTATTCTAATGTTTAGTATAGAGATTTTGTTGATTGCACGAATAGGCAAAAACTCTGTGGAGTTGAAGCAAAATACTACTCAATATAATTTCTTGTTTAAAATTCAATTATCAAAACACATCTAAATATCATGTCATAACGTTTATTTGTGCTTGTTAATTATTATTTTAAAAAATAATTAAAAAATAAATTCAATTAATATTACAATATCACCAAAGTTAAACTAGAAACCTGCAAACTCAAATTATAAAATAAATTATTTTTTGACACCAAGCGTTCTATTCTTGAGCCTCATATGGCTGCTATGACACTTTCTGCATCTTTCAGAAGAGATGGGATTCTTCGCTCCGCATTTAAAGCAGATCTTAAAATATAGTCTGCGCTGTTGAGCAATCTGTTTCTTAACAGTATCTGTAATAGGCATATATACTAAAGTAAGTTAAGCAAGATAAATTTCTACCTTTCTATTGCAATGTGATAACTTAAAAAATATCTAAATTAGACCTAAAACTAGATATTAGTAATAATATGTACAAGCAGAGCAAAATACAGAACTGTTAGATTCCAAGTAGTTATATAAATAGATGCAAAACAAGTAGAGGTTGAAATTCCCTTGAATAAGAGCGCATACCCATTTTTATTCTTCTATAGATCTGGATCTGCTTTCTCAGTTGGTATTTTATCATCAGAATGCATGAAAAGTGGTGATATGGAAAAATACGTATACAAAACATACAAATCTAGTGCTACAGGTTATTTATAAAGCCAGCATAGCGTGTAGCCTGTTTTGGTTCTTATTTCAGGAGGGTCCTGCTTACAGATATCCATAGCATGAGGACATCGTGCATAAAACCTACATCCAGATTGCAAATTCAGCATATCTGGAGGATTACCTTTAATAAAGTGTATCTGCTTATGATCAGAACGCAATTTAGGAATAGCCGAAATTAATGCCTGGGTATACGGATGTTTTGGATCTTTATATATTTCAATAGCACTTCCAAATTCGACCAGCTGACCTGCGTACATTATACCGACCTTATCTGCAATCTCTGAAATTATTGCCATATCGTGCGTTATAATGATTATTGTCATTCCTTTTTCCTTTTTCAATCTTTTAAGTAGATTGATTATCTGTGCTTGGACAAGAACATCCAATGCAGTAGTTGGCTCGTCAGCTATCACAATATCAGGTTCTAGCAATAAAGCCATGGCTATGACTACACGTTGTTTCATTCCACCACTCAATTCATGAGGATATCTCTTTGATACAGATTGATCAAGTCCTACTTGTTTTAAAGATTCTGAAATTTTATTATCGATATTGCCTCTGAAGTTATGTTGTTCTAAAATTTCCCTGATCTGGCTGCCAATTGTATAAACAGGATCAAGTGAATTCATAGCTCCTTGAAAAACCATGGATATCTTTTTCCATCGGATCTTTTTATTGAAATCAGCATCAGAAAGTTTTGCAATATCAATACCGTCTAGTATAATGTTGCCTCCGATCATCTTGCCTGGTGGTTGCATTATTCGCAAAACAGCCGCACCGAGACTACTCTTGCCACAGGCTGACTCTCCAGCAATACCCAGCGATTCATTTTGATTTATTGTAAAGCTAATATGATCTACTGCCTTTATAATACCATCATCCGTAAAATATTGCGCTTGAAGATCCGCTATTGAAAGTTTTGTTTCTGTAGGTAGCGTCATCTGCTATAATGTGTTTCATGAAAGGATATTATAATGTATATTATATTTACGGAAATTGTAGTATTAAATCATTGCATTGCAATACAAACAGAACCATGCATAAAGCCGTCATAATAATCAACAATGACCTATTTGAATGATTAGCAGCTACAATGGCTATTGTAATATGACGATATGGAAGATTCAGCGAAAGACAGAGTGCAGATATACAAAGCAAGGTAGAACAATTAGAAGAACTAAACCAATCAATGAGAAATCGTGACAAGATGAAGTATGATGCTATAGCACAGCTATCAGACCAACTATTGGCGATATCTACAAGATTACAAGAGCTTGAGAGAAAACAATTAATCCAATAATGCTAAGATGGCTTTTATCTGAGTGTTCAAAAAAAAGAAAGGTGGAGAAAGAAGCGTTTATTCTACTACTAGCCGCAGGTTTGGCAGCCACCATGACCGCCAGAAGCTACCGAACCTCTTTCACTGGGCTCTGTACTTAAGAGAGAGTTACTTGAGCTTTTTCTGGTGGCCCTCTTGCTTTTACTGATTGCTCCAGTACTGGTATAGCTACCAAACCTGCAACCAATACAATGCTTAACGCTACAAAGATTGCAATCATTAATATTGATTAATACCTTTAATTCGTTCTTCAAAATGTCTTTTTATGAATTCTACTTGACTAGCATTTATCTTTACAAGTATTGCACCAACAAAATAAGCAATTATAAATACAATGATGCCAAATACAAGGAATAGAAATCGCCATTTGGATAGGGTGTTAAATTTATTACTTTTATCATAGCTGGGAGGATAAGAATAAGTAATGCCTACATTGATTATTATTTGTATATATTAACTAATCTGTAAAATTTTCACGATAGGCATTATCATCAGTGAACTTATCAGCTTTATTCTCATCATCTTCGAAATTTTCACTATATGCGTCAGTGAATCTTTCTTTTTCATAGTGAGTATCAGTTAGATAATTTTCTCCTGATGTTTGTTCGTGATTGTGATTATACTCATTGTTGCTTTTATTCTCCTCTGCAATTTGCGCAGCACGGGAAGAGTAAAAGCCTAATGCTGACTTGCCTATATCATGAAATGAACTAACTTGTAATCCCAAGTCATCTTGACACTCGAATGATATCTGCATAATGAAGCATCTTATCAAACTCATCTTTATTCTTTGCAATCACATATCCTTTCCAAGCTTTGTGTAATGCACCCCATACCTGATTCTCGAAAAGGCCTGAATCTAGCATTTTTGACCTGCCTGTGTCTATTATATAATCTGATTTTTTTCTATTTTTGTAGAAGTCATACATAGAATACAATGATTTTTTTCTTCGTCTGCTAAATCTATAGTATTTCATTGTGGATAGTTCTGTTTGTGTCTTGGTACCGCATTTGGTTTTTGGGGTTTTTAAATTTTTTCGCACGAATAATGTATGATAAGTATGTAGGCAATATACGACAGGGTTGATAGCGTTAGGCGTTGTATTAGATGTAGATGCAGGACTGAACAATATCGGCAATTGAAGTCCAAGCAAAGCTAGGCCATATTTTCAATATTGTTCTCATATACCTGACAACATTTCATCTATTACATCGTCTATCCCATTCTCTTCGATAAATTCTGCTAAGATTTTCTTCTTGTCTGAAGGTATGAAGTGTCTGAAGCCTGCTGGTTTCGAAGTAGTTCTAAAGTATCGTTAGAATCGTTAGTATCGTTAGATTGGCTATTTTGAGCATGAATTTGAGGGGTTTACCTAACGATATTTCATTATCGTCTAACGATTTATCATTATGATTATTGATATTATCGTTAGGAATATCGCTAGTGACTTGCGTGATTTTCATCAGCTAACGATTCTGGTGATGTTAACGATATTTTACGTATCTGTATCATCTTGGTATTTGTTTTTGGTCTCTGGCGCTATTGTCAATTGCAATGCCAATTTCCCTAAGATTTGTTTTGACCTCATTAATTTGTCTACTTAGAATATTAGGTGCTTTAGGCCATAACTTGGCGAGTTTATTAATCTTTTTCTTGAGTAAGGACTGAGTTTTATAATAGAGCAGCAGCAAATGCGATGTTGCAAACTAGGCTTTCTTTGCTAAAAGATTCGCTGTCTAATGTTCATCATAATAACATAAATCAAGGAAGATACAATAAAACTGGGAATGGTTGCTCCGATGGCAGGCCAATTAGGGATATAAAGTGGAGAGAGTGAAGACAAAATATAATAGAGCAATACACCTATTGACCATGCAACTATTGCAGGAAAGCCGATTTTCAATGCATTTTCATTATACATCATAGGATATGTATATTTTCTACGCTTCACAATATAATAGTCAGACAAAACAACTCCAAATAATGGTACAAAAACTGCTCCAACTAAAAGAATGAATGTTTCATAATTTGCAATTGAAATAGTCATCGCAAAAATGACACTTAGGGTAGTAAAGCCAATTATTAAATAACGCTGTTTGATTTTTCTAAATATACTCTGCGTAGAAACTGCAGCTGAATAAACATCTGCAAATGCATTATCTGCCTCATCTGCAAGAAGTACTAATAAAAGGAACCCAAAAAAAATTGACTGAATGGCACTAATTATTCCTACAGTATCAGAAATGCCAAGCACTAGTCCTCCAAAATAAAACAAGATATTTGTTAGCGTAAAACCTATAAACGTACCCCTAAATGCATCTTTACTGAACTTTGAAAATCTGTTATAGTCTGCTGCAAGTGGCATCCATGATATCGGCATAGCTATTACAATGTCCAGCGCCGAAAAGAAAGACATTCCACCTCCTGTGGATGACAATATTTTTGAAAAATTTCCTGCTGTCAGCAAATGCACAATTATAATTATTGAAGACGCATATGATATCCATACGGCAAATTTTCCTAACCAATTTCTTATTACAGTAAGCGGGCCAATAAGGCCAAGCAGCGCAATAAAAGCTCCGATGATAATGACCCAAATATAGTATGCAATTAGCTTACCTACTAACATTTCTGCAGCTTTTGACATTATCATAATCTCAAATGTAGTCCATCCAACAAGTTGCATTACATTTAATACTGCTGGAAGATAAGCTCCGTGAACACCAAATGATGGTCTGATGCTAATCAATGCCGGAACTGCATGATCACTTCCAATTTTTCCTGCAAGAGCTAGGAGTATAGAACCTGCAATAGAACCAACCATAATTGCAACTACTGCATCATAAAATCTAGCGCCGCTGAGAAAAGAGCCTGCAGAGAAAACTAACAGTCCTACTCCCAAACTTGACCATAATACAAAATAATCTATTCCTTTTAGAAATCTGTGTCTTGGTTGAACAGGTTCAACTCCCCAGTCAGGTGGACTTTTTATTGAAACCATTTTTAGCCTCTAATATGATGACTTTACAGCGTAGATATATCAACAGACATTTGTATCAAATCTAAAGTCAAATAAATTATTGCACCAACTCCATTTAGATTGTTCAAATTTTTTAGCTCATTTCCATAAATTAGCTCGCACATTAGATTAACCTCTAAGTGTTCAAATATATGTTATATGCAAATGATTAGTGAAGATTCCGAGAATTCTACAGCGAGAGTAATACTCTGTGAAACGCACAATAAACGATGCCAGTTTATTTCGCGTGTTAGTAAATGCCCTTGTTGTAATAAGAAAGTATGCTTATGCAATTATATACTCTAAGAGTATACCGAGACTATTAAGAAACCATCGCTTGGTTATTACTTATCTGAGCCGCTGAATCTGATAACAAAGCATTTGTTCACTATTTACGATGATTAATATCTTGTATAAACTCTAAAGAATAACCTCAGATCTTGTTGATTTATATGGATAGTGTAGTAGGCGTCAGTGGATGAAAGTAATTACTGAAAAAACCATACACATATGTATTTTATGGTCTATTGTTATTCAATTATCCAATATGTTATATTCCAGTTCATCGACAGTCACTTCGCTATATCAATAGATAATATATGAAAACATATTTTGTGAACCATCTTGTGTGTTTGCAACACACTCAAAAACGACCACATCTTTCATTAGAATCTCTTCACATTATGGGTGAAAGTAAAAACGAATGTACAGAAGGTTTCCTAAAATGTAATAATTGTGAAACTGTATATCCAATAATTGAAGGGGTAGCAATAGTAGTAAAAGATTTTGTGAAATATGTTGAAGGAAGAACAACCATGTACGGTAGGTGGCTACTGAGCAGCAAAACAGATAAAATGAAAGATTTTCTCAAAGAAAGGGGCGCTCATATATCTTCAAAGTTTGCCAAAAATGACTTGTATGAAGAGGACGGTAAATGGTTTATTCCATATAGATGGGTTCACTATGACTACTCTATCGAGGATAGATTCCTTAGCAAACTGCGTTGGCATCTTAAACCAAATGAGCTTTATAATAGAGTTGTACATGAGATAAATCCAAAAATGGATGGACTAGCGCTTGATATGGCATGCTCAGTAGGCTATAGCACTCTCCAGATTGCTAAAAAATATTCCTTTGCAATTGGCATTGATTTGTCTTTTTCCTTTATCATGGAAGCCAGAAAGAGGATGTACGAGTCAAAACAAAGAAACATTGAGTTTTGTGTAGCTGATTTCCTAAATGCTCCATTTAATCCAATGAAATTCGATTTGATACTTGCTCTTAATCTGATTGAATTGGTCAGGCCAAAAGAACTGTTATCTTCCATACATGGATTACTAAAACCACATGCAGACGTTGTATTGACAGATCCATATGACTTTAATCGGGATCCAAGACCAGAGGAAATCTTTAACGCACAATCATTTAGAAGGCTAGTCGAAGATTCCGGGTTTGGAATTAGCGAAAGAAGTAGTAAAAATGAATCTTTCATTCCATGGATATTAAAAATAAATGAACGAGCTTATTTATTTTACTTTGTAGACTATATTAAAGCAAAAAAAATTTCAAAGCATAAGTTCTAGAGCTAACAATTTATAATAGCCATATAAGTTGTGATGATGTCAACCCATAATGATTTATTGTATGTGTATTCTTTGTTTTTACGTTTATTTTAGGAACTATGTGTATGTACGTAGATTAGCGTTAAGAATAGCAAATTCCAATCAACGCTCAGTATTCGAATTTGCGTCCTGATTTATCCCTGTATGTTTTTCCAAACTCAGTCATGATGGAGAGTTGTTTTTCATTGAAGACAGTACCATCTTTACACACAAGACGATCTCCAATACAACAACTTGCACAAATTCCTATTCCGCATTTCATATATCGCTCAAGGCTTGCCTGAACGGATAATGCATTTGCTGATCCAATATCAAAAACCTTTCTCATCATTAACTCTGGTCCACATGTATAGACTGTATCAAACTTTTCCTTCTTTATGATAAAGGACATAGCATCTGTAGCATTACCTTTAATTCCATAGCTACCGTCTTCCGTACTGATGATTACTTTGTGTTTGGTTTTATCAAGGAGATCATTTGCTTTTTTTTCAAAAAACACTTCTTGTTTTGACCTAGCACCAATAATTATGGTAGTATTAACCTTTGCCTCATTTAGTATTGTGGTCAACCTTAACAGGGGGACGAGTCCTGTTCCTCCACCAATTAGGAGTGCATTTTTAGTGTTCTTGCCAATTTTGAATTGATTTCCATAGGGACCACGAACACCAAGAACCTCACCTGCTCTTTTATCAAATAGCGCGGTTGAACCGAATCCAAGCTTGCGAATGGTAACAGCTGCATATTCCTTTCTATCATAAACCATAACACTCATAGGGAGTTCTTCTGTTCTGGGAATCCATATCATCAAGAATTGCCCTGGTTTTGCCTTTGAGCTAATTTTATCTTTAAAAATAAAGGTCTTGACTGTAGGAGTCTCTTCGATAACCTGTTCTATAATAACAGTTCTTATTCTGTCAATATTTATGGGCAAGTCCAATAATCTCCATTGCATTTTTCAATCCTTTTCTTTCGAGATATTTTTTGACACCTCTGATAATATTACTAAACGCTGCCAATCCTGTATGTCCAATAACACTACCCAATTGCACTGCTGATGCTCCTGCAAGCATAAATTCTACTGTATCCTCCCAGGTAAAAATTCCTCCGCATCCGATTACAGGAATTGCAAGGCTCTTGGAAATTTCATACACGCATCTGATGGCCACCGGTCTTATTGATTTTCCTGATAGTCCTCCTATCCTGTTACTGAGGACAGGCATTTGAGTCTCAATATTGATAGCCATGGCACGAATTGTATTGATAGCTGTGATTGCATCAGCTCCTGCATCTTTTGCAGCTCGTGCAACGTTAACCAAGTCTGCATTACCGACGCCTACTTTGATAATGAGTGGCTTATGTGTATTGACTCTAATTGTTTTCACAATTCTACTTACCATTTCTGGATCATCTCCAACTTCCATACCCATTTTCGCTACATGTGGACAGGATAGATTAATTTCGTAACCACAAACATTCAGACCATCAAACTTTTTAATCATAGGAGGGAATTCCTTGTGCGATGAGCCAACGAGACTGACTAGGAGCGGAACGCCTTTATTATATTTAATTTCTTTAGAAAATGCTTCTGAACCTGGATTTGCCAGTCCTACAGCATTTATATAGCTATCTTTATCCCAGGAAAAAACACTTGGATTTCTATAACCCTCAATTGGTTCAATGCTGATCGATTTACTCACTATTGCTCCCGCACCCGAGCGATAAATTCTATTGAAAATATCCTGTGAAATTCCTAGAAAACCTGATGCAAGCATGGTGGGATTCCGAAGTTGCAAACCTGCAATGTTTACAGAAAGCAAATCACTGTGTGGTTCTGGAATTCTTTTCAACATTCGGTGTATTTACTCTTATCATGTGTGTTGCTCACTCAAATAATTGTCTTTGTTTCATAAATGATTAATATACGCTAATAATCATCTGAAATTTTTTGAACGAAATTCACCCTATATAATAATATAGTTAATATGAAAGGAGGATATTATCTTTATAATCACTTAAAAATGAATGTAAAAAGAGCGAAATATTTTTACTATTATTAATAGCTGCAAGACTAGTTAGATGCGTAGGGCAACAAAAGGCGATAATATAGAAAGCTGTGCAGTTATTAAAAAAAAGAAAAGATTTTCTTCTATGTTTATGATCAAATAGTAGAATATCTGTTTTGTTTTAGTAACTAATATCTGCAATGTCACCCAATATCTACTAAGATTATGTCGGAGTATGAGTCAGGTACGTTTAGATGCACATATTGTGGAAGGGAATTTCTCACAAAAGAGGATGCAGAAAAGCATTACCAAAAAACCCACTACGATGAGATAACCGAGGCGATGGAATAGTATCAAATTAGGATAATATATATTTAAGCCGGTATTTTCAGAAATTTGCCTTTTCCTCACGTGATTATAGTTTGGCTTGCAATGAGTGAAAGTCAATTATAAAAACTCCGCTCTTATAAGCAGATATTTGGAGTAGCGGTTTAAGATATATCTATATCTATGATAATAATCAAGGCCACATAGCCACTAGTATGTGGCCTGGAAAGCAATAATAACCCCAAGTTTATCTTAATTGGGTTATCTTAATTGGGAATCTACTAATGCCAAAACGTAAAGTAAAAGAAGATAAGCCAAGGAAAAAACTAGGAAAGAAGCAAATTTTATTACCTCCAGTCGCAGCAGGAGCTGCTACACTTATTGGTTTGCTTATAATGCATTTAATTCCTCCACCGCATGTACTTGGAATATGTCTAAAGCCGGGCAGCATGGATACGTTCAATGTCTATGCTAGAATTCAAATATTTGTGGACAAACATGTGAGGCTGTTACCTGATGACGTCGGAAAGAATCCAAAAAATGGTGTAGAATGCCTGCGTATAATCCATACTGATAAGGTTGGCAATGTAATCCATATTCAATATGTTAGACCAATTCGATTAACTATGGAAGATTTCATGAAAATATATTCATATGACAATAGGACAATATCGGTGATAGACAATTCAACTGGAAGCCAAAAAAGAGAAATTCTAACACTAGCAAATTATGATATTCAGTATTCTTACTTTTCTGAAAAAGGAGAGTTTACAACAGTACAAGATCTGTCCAAGATACCCCCTTTTACTAACAATATGGTCGCGCGATTGGAATTGATCTCCAAATAGATATGTTTTATGACTTTGCAGATGATTGATAGGCAAAATATCTGATTCTTAGGATAACTGGCCTTACTACAGAAGCCAATCAAGGTTTTTTAATATTCCGATCCTTGTTTTTTACTTCTCTTACTACAAGATCCACATACTTTTTTAATTCATCTTCATCTACTTCTACCTCTGTTTTTTCACGTTCTCCCAGAGTATCCAGGTTTTGAGTAATCTTCGTTACAGTCCTTTGAATTTCGTTTTCCATTTCTGCATGTCCTATTAATGACAAAAGCTTTGACTCTAAGGCTTGTTTATGTATAAATCTACGTAACTCATTATTAGCAGAAACAAGGGTTGCTGAACTATAAATTCCTAACAACATCAAAAATGCACCTATATTCAAAACTGTTAATGTTACAAGTCCAATGCGGGATAGGGAGATTGGAGTTGTGTTTGTACTGCTGCCTGATCTGCACCAAATATTAAAAGAATTCCCCATCCAGAAATGATCATGTATGTTTTTACATTTTTTTTCATAACGTGTGGTATTGGATATCTTCCAGAACGCTACTGCGAATGTCAACCCGCCAATAGGTTTACTTAAAGTTAGGAATACCGTCAAGATGATGGAAACTGTGATCGGACCAGTTGTTAGATATGAAGCCAATATATTGGTTAGAATAAACTTGTAAAGGTAATTTGATAAAAAGTAGAAAAGAGGGATAGATAATATGAACCAATAGACTATGGCATTAATAATTAACTTGTCTCTGTAATAATTCATTAACAAAGCTGTTGTAATCCATATGCTAACAAATGACAAAATAGAAGATGTAGTATAGATATTATTCAAAAATACATATTTGCCAACAAATAAATCCATACTGCCGCCGACTAATTCCCGTACTTTATCCGGTCTATCGTTTATCTTAACATCACTAATAATAGCCGTGATGATCAGGTTAAACGCTATCAATAACATTGATAGAAAATACAGAAAAACTATCCAATTATGATTTGATTTATACCATGAAAGAAACAGCATAGATAATTTTTTTGGAGCTTCTGAAGGGATTTCTAAAGCCGTAGGTGATGGTTATTATGTAATAACTGAACCACTTGCAAAAGGCACTTACACCATTAAGTACAAATCAAGTTTGATATGTCCTGGGACAGATTGCCTAGAGCCTAATTTTGCTCAAGATATCACATACACTATAATTGCACAATAAAAATACAATTTTTGCTGGTTTGGGTCATAGACATAGTGTATTTTGAGTGTTTAATGAGACCTCAATAGATATGTTTTATGACTTTGCTAACCACAACACCATTCCTTTGAGGTAAACATATGAGGTGATTGTAGGGATAATTACATAATCCTATTCTTGCCTTATGCTTGAGCCTTTTTAATGACGTCATTTTTTGTTATAAGGTAGTTTTCCGAAAAGCATTACAAAAAGAAAGATTGTGGGCAAATCCCACTGTGATTACCTCCTACTGCTTCCTTGGCAATTATGTAGGTGTAATCTGTCTATCTATCGCTTCTACTGGTTGATGTACGTATTTGTTATTGTCGTTCTATTAAGCTTGAACGAAGACTCTATCAGGATGTTTTGATATTTGCTGGAATGTTTTTATAGTATTGCCACTCATTTTCGAAAATTCCTTTACACTCTCTTTTGCAGTCTGAACAGATGTATTGAATGCTCCTAGATTTGCAGATATCGTATTATTGGCTAATCTTGTTGCTGATATAGCGTTGTCTGCTAGATTGCTAACTGCCTTTGAGTAGTCTTCAGCCACTTGTCTTGGAGATATCATCCAATTTGACCAAAGTTGGAATGAGTTGACAATAACGTCCTTTTGAGACTCTATATAAGTGTCTGCAATTTCTCTAATT
>Ga0173481_10000011_pt1 | contig 27667 bp, 26 predicted proteins | sample NitcycUS073202C2_FD_136667 | JGI IMG/M metagenome (GOLD analysis project Ga0173481, IMG submission 136667) | Soil microbial communities from Arlington Agricultural Research Station in Wisconsin, USA - Nitrogen cycling UWRJ-S073-202C-2 (version... ... | reverse complement strand
AGGGCTAGGTTAGCTGTCTGTCCAAATCCAGTATTTGAGTTCTGAGCATATACTGCTTTATGCATAAAGACTGTAGATGCAAATGATGATGCTGCTAAAATCAACAGCAACATAGATGTCATCAAAAATGTTTGGGATACTCTAGGGAATTGTATCATTATTTACTTTCTAAAGTAGATTATAGAACACATAGTTTTTTAATGTTTACAAAAAATCAATCCAATTTGTAATCTGCAATGAGCGATTTAGACTGCTACGCACCAACTGGATCATTGTAGCGAGAAAGTATGGTAGTTATGGGAAGTTAAATATCTATTTACCAGGTCAACTATATATGTATATATAGTAGCTATCGGTTACTTTTCTTACTTTTCTAAAGGAATTTCTCCCTTCTGTAAGTGTTCTGTCAATACATGTCTTTGCATATCGCCAAAACTCTCAAATTGTACTTCACATGATTTGCAGGTAATGCTATGAGTTTTTAGCACTGCATCATTTTGCGACAAACCCTTTGACCTCTTTCTTATAGAGCTAACACTACTAATAAGTGTTAGTAAAAAATTTATATTCGATGTGGAGCGTGAAGACATGTCCAAAAACGATTCTTCTCATTCTTTCAGCTCTTCTTCAAATTCATGGAAATCTTTTGGAACTAGCGCAAACACATTTCTACAAAAAACAAATGAGCACGTTCTCCAAGGTCTAAACCCTGGTGGAATTTATCAAGCAATATGGTGTAGAGATGCAGCATATATTCTAAAAGATTGGTTTCTTTCTGGGAACGTTGATGGAGTAATGCAGCACATCTACCAGCTTTGGTCTCATCAAATAGAGCCTAACAAGGAGAAGATAGTATATGGTAGAGGGTCTCCAGGTATGAAGTTTTCAGCAGAGGTAGCAGCAGAAGAGAAAGAAAAGGAGTTTCAAGGAGCTCTTCCTACAACAATATACCAGTCAGGTTTCTCTGAAGTATATGGACTAAATCCAGATATTGATTCTACTGCATTGATAGTTTCTACAACTTCATGGATTTTGGCTAGGTCTTTAAAGCAACAGGATACTTCCCAGTCCTCTTGGTCAGAAACTTCAACTGTAATAGCCTCCGAACACTCATCAGATTTTGTTTCAGCTCTGCTATCAAAAGTAGGAATAACAGACCCTCAAAAAGTGGCTGAATTCGTGATCCCTCGTATGCTCAAAGCTATACGGTATCTTAATAGACGAGATATCGATAATGATGGTTTGTTAGAGCAAAGCCATAACGAAGATTGGATGGATACGGCGTTAAGAGCAGGAAAAATAGTTTACAGCCAAGCTTGTTGGCTACTTGCTTTAAATGATCTCTCGTCGCTTTTATCTAGACTTGGGAGAAGAAAAGAAGCTGAGAGATTAATTCGCTTGGCAGACAAAACAATACATGGAGTAGAACAAAGATTATGGTCTGAGCAAGATGGTTGCTATATCGATATTCAAGAATCCCTCCATCAAACAGGAAAACCTTACAGATTATTAACACAAGATATATCATATTACTTGATTGCAATTTCACAAAATACAGCTAACGATAGCCTCACAATAGACCATAGTCGTCGCAATCATCAAATGGCCAGAAAGGATAAAAAAGGAGAATTAAAACAAACGCAAGAGCAAGAGCAAGAACAACAAGAACAAACAGAAAGAGAGATGATTCCTGTTCATGAATCTCTTCACAAAAGAGCGATTAGTACACTTGACACTATCAGGAATAGAGCTTGGAAGGAGAAATGGCCACTTGTAACAGAAAGTGAACTTCAGAGAACTGGACCTTGGGTTCTAAAACCATATAAATATCATAACCATACTTTTTGGCCTTGGACCACTGGAATAGAGATGTTAGCTAGGAGCAGGTTTAACAAAGTCGAAGAATGTGACATTTTACTTTCCAAGCTTGCTTCAGAAGGTCATCCACATTCACATGCATTCTATGAATGGATAAATCCGATAACCGATGAAGGATCTGGAGCTTATCCGTTTAGAACAGGGATAACAGCTATAAGAATAGCATTAGCCGACATACTCGAAAAAGTCAAATGAGTCTCTCCTTCTTCTTTATCTGTTTAAGTTCTTCTTTATCTCTTTAACTTGTACCATTGCCTATAATATAATGTGATGATATTATTATTATTATCATTAATTTCATCATTACTATTCGGTGGTATTTGATAAAGGTCCTTTTGATTCGCTCATTCTTATTCTTACTTTCTTTTTACGGTATTACCGCTAGCAGCAGTTATACTCTTCTGTTGCTCTGCAGAATCATGTTCTGGAGTAGTACTGAAACTAGGATAAAGGGTCATACCTCCATCAACAAAATATGATGCACCTGTAACATAACTGGCCTTATCTGATGCTAAGAACTCTACTACATTTGCTACCTCAACTGCACTTGCAACTCTTCCCAAAGGAATCCGTTTGAGCACACTTTCTAGTTCTGCTTTATTTTCTCTTAGATCTGCATTCATTTCTGTATCTATAGCTCCTGGAGCAACTATATTTGCTCTTATATTGTCTTTAGCCAATTCTAGTGCCAGTGTCTTTGTCATCATCTCAATTCCTGCCTTTGAAGTGGCATATGGTACATAATGAGGTTTTGGTATTGCCTGATGCACTGACGATATATTTATTATGCAACCGCCTTTGGGCTTCTGATTTTTCATATGTTTTACTGCTTCACGGGTACAAACAAATGGTCCAGTAAGATCAACTCCTATTATTTTGTACCATTCTTCTAAATTTATGTCTGTTAAAGGCAAATCTTCTTGAATACCAGCATTATTTACTAATACATCTATTCTACCAAAGTGTTTAACAGTTTCTTCAATTAATCTGATACAATCGCTTTCCTTTGAAACATCAGCTTCAATAGCAATTGAATTGCAACCTAACCTTTCGATTTCTTTAGAAACTTGCTGAGCTTCTTTTGCTTTCCTAGAATTAATAACCACAGTGGAATATTCTTTTGATTTTGCAAATGCAAATGCTATAGCTTTTCCAATACCTTTGCTGGAACCTGTTACTAATGCTACCTTCTTTCTCATAATATGTTACCGACTAGAGTGATAAATGTGCGTTAATAAAGAATGTGTCAAATTCAGGATTTGTTCGGTGATCTATTATAATATGGCAAACAATCCTTCTGCAAAAGAGATTTATTCAAAGTAATAGGACACAACCTATGGGCAAGTACATAGATAGGCAGAAGCTGATCTTATCTTATGAAATCTTGAGAATCTCTTTGCGAGAAAGTGCCACTGCCGCTATAACTATTCCAGCCACACCTGCTCCTACTCCACTCATTCCTATCATATATAGTCTATCGTTTGTACCTTTCAGATCCTGAATTGATTTTTGTGTGTCCGCATTAGTTTTGGCTAATGTATCTATACTGTCTTTTGTTGAATCAATGCCATTTGCTAACTGACTAACAATGCCTTGAAGTTGGGGTCCAATGTTGTTACTAGCTGCTCCACTACTAGCAACAGCAGAAGTATCATCTACGCCGCCGCCACCTGTGCCAGTAGAGCTTCCAGAATCAGGAAAATTTAGCTTTTGCTTACTTTCAACCAAATCAAGGGATATTTCAGCAGTAATTTTCTGATCTTGTATTGTACCATTCAACACAATGCTATAAGAGCCAACCCTTGTTGGGATCATCTGGCCGTTATACAGTCCTTCTGTTTGTTCAGATTGAACAAAATCAAGCGGTTTTGTTACCCCACCGTATTTTGCCATCATATCAATACTAGCCAAGGCATTGATAACAGGTGTTTGGCATTATTATCGCTGGTTTGGTTTACCTGAACTATGACTTATCTCAGCCAACTTCAACCAGAATATTGCCAAACTTTTTAGTTGTATGGGCATAGGCGGTTCTCACATTGGAAAAAGAAAAAATCAAAAATGCAATGAGCATAAGGAATATTATAGACAAAAATGCAACTTTCACTTGCATAATAATCTACTTAGTGGAATTCTTTATTATTCTTTGCGAGCGTTTCGATAGTTGTACTATAAAATAGGAAAAAATCAAATACCGTGATAATACAAAGTATGTTGATATATTCTATGAACACAAGGTCTTTCCACAGATCATCATCTTGTGTTATTATTATGCCATTTGTTATTATTGGTATTATATCGCTGTTCACTTTACTATCTTTCTTTCCTAATGGAATACCCAAGTCATACGCCCATGCGTTCACAATAAGAAGTGACCCATCACCATCGCAGTCCCTACCTACGTCACCATCAAAAGTAGATGTTTACTTTAGCGAACCTATAGACCTGCGTTATAGTACAATCAAAGTTTTAGATTCAGGTGGGAAGCAAGTTGATAATAAAGATGAACATAACATAGGAGGCGATCCAGCGTCATTAAGTGTAACACTTCCTTCTTCTGGTTTAAAAGATGGAGTATACACAGTTTCTAGCAAGGTTCTTTCTGCTACAGATGGCCATGTAGTAGACAATGCTTTTGTATTTGGCATAGGCCAAGCAGTGATCCCCTCTGCGCAGTCTTCAAAAGCTCAATTTGGTTCTCAATCCCAACTCTATATACCTAATGCTATTGCAAGGTTTCCTGCATATGTGGGCCAAGTCTTAGTAGTAGGAGCTGCCTTTGCCACTCTTTGGCTATGGAAACCAATTTCAGAAATTATATGGCTAAAGGACACTATTGCACCTGTTCGTAACAGAATTGATAGAAGTTTGATTATTCTCATGTTAATTGGCTCCGCCATTCTGATAGTATCTGATTTTGGAATTATTTATGTCCAGGCAAATGATCTCGGTACAGGAATTAATGAAGCTATTGGAACTAAATTTGGCAGCGTATGGGTTATGAGAACCATAGAGTCTTTCATAATATTTGCCGTTTCTTTGGGAATATACCTTAGAAGGGTACGTGGCAGGATCAAGCCAGCTTTTATTATGTCTCCCTCAAAAGGAGAGGTTGTCAGCTTACTTGTGATAGGCCTTGCCATCCTTGCCACCACGACTTTGATTGGCCATGGAGCAACCAGTGGCCAGCTACTGCCAATTGCAACTGATTTTATACATAATCTATCGGCTTCTCTTTGGATTGGTGGCATAATTTATTTAGCCTTTATTGTTGCACCAAAGCTAAAACAGGCTGAAATACTGGAAGAAAATGTCAAAGCAACAACATTGTCAATAATCATTCCACGATTTTCTACAATTCCCGTAACTATTTTGGGAGTTATAGTAGTTACAGGTCCATTTCTATTATACTTTATAGAAAACAATCTTGATTTAACACTGGCTTCATTGTATGGAAAATGGCTTATTATAAAACTCTCACTTGCGGCAATAATGATTACAATAGGCGGATATAACCAGAGAGTAATACAAAGGAATGCTCTCAGGATTAGCACCATTACAGGCATAGCAGCGGCAACTATCGAGAATCCCAAAGGAGCAAGACATGGAGGAGAACAACTTGAAGTGGAGCCAGTTGATAAGAATGATAATAATGATAAGAATAAGAACCAAGTTCTAAAGAAGTCTAAAAAAACCAATATTGTTTCTAAATTCAGTAGAACCACAAAAGTAGAAGCAATAGTTGGTATTGCATTACTCGCTGCTGTAGCGCTACTGGTAAATACAGGAACGCCAGGAAGTGAATTTCAAACTCAGCAACAGAAACAATCAGTAAATGCTTTAACCTCAGCAAATTCGATAACAAATACGGCAGTATCTCAGCAACAACATTTTACATCTACAAGATTCGTAGAAGGTGGTAACAAGGTAGTTCTGTCAATAGATCCATTCGCTCCGGGCAATAATAACTTCAAAATTTCATTTTTAGATTCCAAAAGGAATCCACTAGATATCAAGTCAGCCCAGATCAGATATACTCAAATAGAAAAAGGGATAGGCCCAATTAATGTAAATACTACACAGATTTCCAGAGGGGTATTTTCCGCTAATGCTGCTTTTGGTTTGCCTGGTCAATGGAATTTAGAAGTTGAAGGAGTTCAAAAAAAGTCAAATGCATTGAATATTGTTACAAGTTATGACCTATTCATAAAACCAAAGTTAGATCAATTAAATTTTAATATTCAAGAGTATAAAATACCCCAGAATAACAGTCAACCCCTTTACCCACTATATAATAAAGATACAAATGCAATATGGGTTGGAGATACGGCTATCGACAGCGGGAGAATATGGGAGTACAACTTAACATCTAGTAAATATATAGAACATAAAATCACTGGTGCTAGTATTGTAACTGTTATGGCCTTCGATCCATACCATCACTTATGGTTTGTCGATCCAATAATGAAAAATCTTGGTCAATACGATCCATCTACAGGTAATAGCAAATTATTCAAACTTCCCACGCAAGGAGTTGCATCAGGTATTACAGTTAATTCAAACGATAATAACGTCTGGATCACTGCTCCGGTAGATAATAAAGTACTAAGGTTTAATCCACAGACAAATAACTTCACGTCATTTACATTACCCACTGAGAATGCTCAACCATTTGGGATTATTGCTGATCAAATATCCGGACAAATCTGGATAGCAGAAGGAATAGGAAAGATAGCGAATATAGATCCTTCTAATAAACACAAAATTAGTGAATATGCTCCTCCTACAAGTCAGAGCAATAACAATAATAGTACACTCAAAGGCCCCACTGCATTGTTTGCAGATCCCATGACAGGTGATATCTATATCTCTCAGCATGAGGGTCACACTGTGTCTACTTTCAATCCATTGCTCAAGACATTCAAGGATTTTCCTCCACTCGATCCAAACGGATTACCATTTGGAATGGCCATGGACAGTAGTTATCATAACCTCTGGGTTGCTGAGCATACAATTAATAAAATTGCAGTAATAGATCCAAGTACTGGGGCAAGCAAAGAATTGACTATACCAAATCAAAGTCCTATCGTTCAATGGTTAACAGCAGACGTTAAAGGAAATATATGGTTAGCAGAACAGCGTGGCAACTCTCTTGCTGTTATAACATCTACTCCAAAATTTGGGCAGTCCTCTAACTCTGCTAATCCAGCTGCTGCAGAACCAACTGAAATTGGCAACAATAATGGCAAAAATAACAATAATTTACTCAGCCTTCCTCCACTAGGATTGAGCTATGCTGCGGTTGTGGGTCCTTCTGTTGCAGGCGGAATAATAGTAAGTGGCATCTTCTATACAAAGAGCATCATTGATTTGAAACAAAGTATAAGGCATGCTAAAGCGGGTCGTAAAAATGATAAAAAGTATTAGATGTAAAACAAAAATATTTGATTGAAGAAAACTAATAGACAGGCAACAGACATAAGAAAAGTACCAGACATAAATATCTCAAATAGCCAAAAAATTGGCTCCAAGATGGGAGCTTTTCGAACTGACCGAAATATGCATCTACTCCAATATTCTAATATCTCTTGCTTTGTCTATAATATTTTCAACTCCCTTTAAAAGGCCAGATTTGTTGTTATTGTTATTGTTATTCTGGAGGTTAGAAATGCCTTTCCGAAATATTGTTTCTGCAATTTTTTCACCTGCTTGTTCGTACAGTGTATTATCCTTTGTTGTTACGATCTGTTGTTCTACCACTTTCCTATCTTTATACATTTTATTATTATCAGTCAAAATACTATCTTTAAATTCTTCTTTATCTCTCTCCTTCTGTTCTACTCCATCTTCAAGATATTCTTTTAGCAATGCTACTTGTCCCATAATTTGCCCCTTACCATAATCCGAAAATCCATTGTTTTGGAGAAATGCCATATATTTTAACAGCACGTTACAATCTGCTAATTTCTCTTTTGCTTTTTGTATTGAAAACATGCTAATAATATCCATCACCAACGTTTTCGTACCTTTTCATTTCATTTATATCTCGTGTATGTACTCTTAAAATCATACAACTTCAAGCAATTTGCCAATTTGGATACAAAAAGCTAATCAATTACAACTTACTACGACATATGACATGTTTAATTACAGCTACTTAATTTCGATGGAAAGGTGAACTTTCCTGTATATGTTAGTCAAATAATAGTGGCTAAATTATTTTTAATCTGAATCTTCTATTAAAATGTATATGAAGCTTTATAATATTCAACCCAATATACAGCAATCTCTCTCAGGAGAGAAGTTAATTGAATCAGTTTACTTGCTTATAAAAAATTATTATGGTGGTAGAGCAACTACAAAGCAAATTGAAAAGGAGATGGATAATGTTTGTAGTAAGAGAAAGATGCTCTATGCTATCCTTAGATTGACAAGGGATGGTAAAATTAAACGAGTTAGAGGATTTGGACCCAAGGGGATAGAGTATTATTATACACTTACACAATAACCAAAATTTACAGTATATCGAAATTATACAATTTATGAAATAAAAACTAAAAATAATATCTATCATTTCGAATTATGACCTCTAATTGTGAGCTAATTAATTACTTGGAGAAAACGGATACATAGTAGAAATATATGCGTTATTTTTCATTTCGCTTTGTATTGTTATATATTTCTAATATGTTAGATATTTTATCTTGCTCTGATCGACATTGATTTAGGAGGAGGAGGAGGAGGTAATTACTATTTGATAGAATTATTAGAGAGCCAAATTAAGATAGTATATGAGCAAAATAAACCAAGAGATCAGCGGGCATGTAGCTAAAATCATTCAGAAAAATAGTTTTGCATTCTTGGGGACATTAATGAAAGATGGTTCACCACATGTTACGCCTGTTTGGATTGATATAGTAGATAATACTATTCTTATAAATACTGCTGAAGGCAGAATAAAACAAAAAAATGTATCTAGGGATCCGAGAGTATCCATATCACTCATAGATGATGAAAATCCTTACAGTATGGTAACAATAAGAGGGCACGTCATAGAGCAAACTAGCAATGACGCTGATGAACATATTGACAAACTTGCAAAGAAAAACCTTAATACGGATAAGTATCCTGGACACTCACCAAGCGTAAAAAGAGTGATCCTAAGAGTACGGCCTGAAAAGATATTTTATCTGCCTCCAAGGTATGAGCAATATCTAAGGAAAAAGAGAAATTAATAATGCTATTTTTCTAATTCTTCATTCTTATAAAGGATACAGACCACAAAGTTGAGTCACAAATAAATGAATAACAGTTAGCATATATATTTCTCTTAATTTTCCATTATATATAATGACGACGAAATACAACAAAATCAAAACCCATGCTTATAGTGCAAAGAGATCAGGAAGCAAAAAGTACGCCAAAGCTGATAGACGTAAAAGAAACAAACCAAGAATTTAGATTCACGGGTCAGTAATAAAAACGGCCTTGCCTTTTTTGAACTTAGTGACTGCTACCAACGCAACACCAATACCACACTACCAATTATTGCTACCATTATCAAAGATGCAGCTGGAAAATTAAGGAGTCACCTTAAAGGAATATTCTGCCGATTCAGGCCTAATCGGATTAAAAAGAATTCCATATACCATAATGTTTACTAAGTAGTCTCCGGGAGACTGAAATGTGTAAGGTATTGTTACTATACCTTCGGCAGTGTGAAGTGGTTTTCCTGGCTGACCTGCCAACTGCGAAGCTTCAAATACTTGTTTCTTACCATTCATGATCACAAAGTCATAGTCTATATGAGGCTCAACTTTATCTGTTCCTTTCTGCAAGAAGGTTACCTTAAATGATGTTTGGCCTTTATTTGCAATGGGTTGAGGAGAAGGCTGTAAGAGAACATCAAGTGCACCTCCATTTGTTGTCTTTTTCATACCTCCGCTTGACGTTTGAGCAAATGTTGATAATGTTACTGGCAGACTAATAATGCCGGCTGCTATTATGAGCAAAGCCACTAAGAGAATGTTTAGACGACTATTATTTAGCATAAATTTCATATGTGCGATAAAGTTAAAAGAGTTATGATTTTTTGCTATTGAATCTTCTAATTACCTCTACTATCATAATCTACAAATGAAAATACATTATAGAAGAATTAAAAAAGGATTTTTTATTTTTAGATTGTGGTAACTCAGGGGTTGTATATTCGTTCCAAAACTAGAAATTAGTCTTGATGACAAAATAGGATATAGTTATTATTGAGTCAGAGATACCTCGATATAAACATCATCAGGTATCTTTAATCTCATTAGCTGCCTGATAGCTCTATCGTCAGCACCTAGATCTATGACCCTCCTATGGATTCGAAGTTCGTATTTATCCCACGTGTTTGTGCCCTGTCCACATGGAGATTTTCTAGTAACAACCTTCATTTTTTTGGTCGGCAGAGGATGTGGACCCTTAAGCTTAATGCCATTCTTCTCTCCAATTCCTTTAATCTCTGAACATACACCTTCGAGGGTCAAAAGATTAGTACTTGTAAGCTTTATTCTTGCTTCTTGTGGCATATTCTTTGTTCACACATTCACTTTTTGCCGGGATCGTATTTTTCTGTTATTGCCTTTACTACTCCTGCGGCAATAGTCGTACCCATGTCTCTTAAAGCAAATCTTCCAATTTCTGGAAACTCCTTGAATGTCTCAATTGCAAGTGGTCTAACCGGTTTTATTCTTACGATTGCTGCATCTCCAGTTTTCAAGAATTTGGGTTTTTCCTCTACAGTACCACCTGTTTTTGGATCGATTTTTGCAATAAATTCCGAAAGCGTTGCTGCAACTTGAGCCGTGTGTGCATGCATGACAGGTGTATAGCCTGGAGCCATAGCTGTAGGGTGATGAATTACAATAATCTGTGCCTCAAATTCCTTTGCTACAGTGGGAGCGTTATCAGCCGGGCCAATGACATCGCCACGCTTGATGGCCTTTCTATCTACACCTCTCAAATTGAAACCTATATTGTCACCTGCTTCTGCAGAGTCCATTTGTGTATGGTGAGTCTCAATTGACTTAACTTCTCCATTAACACCGGCAGGCATTACTATAACCTTCTGATTTGTGTTGATCCTACCCGTTTCTACTCTGCCAACTGGTACTGTACCCACACCAGTAATCGAATATACATCTTGAATCGGAATTCTTAATGGTTTGCCAATTGGTTTTTCTGGTGCCTCAAATGCATCAAGGGCTGCAGCAATGGTTGGACCTTTGTACCACGGCATATTCTCAGATTTCTTGACTAGATTATCACCCTTCCATCCTGAAGTTGGAATAAAATTTACCTTAGTTGTATTATAACCGACTAACTTTAACATTTTCTCTACAATATCTTTTACCTCTTTATAACGTGCCTCAGAATAGTTGACATCATCCATCTTGTTAAGCGCAACTACCATCTGAGATACCCCCAGTGTTCTTGCAAGGAATGCATGTTCTCTCGCTTGGCCTCCTGGTTCAGTTGCTGCTTCTGTTTCACCTGGTTTGACTGAAACCACAAGTATGGCTACGTCTGCTTCAGATGCACCTGTAATCATATTCTTAATAAAGTCTCTATGACCCGGCGCGTCAATCAAGGTATAAAAGAACTTTTGGGTTTCAAATTTCTGAAATGCGAGATCAATAGTTATTCCTCTATCCCTTTCATCCTTTATACTGTCTAGAACCCATGCATACTTGAAAGTATCACCTTTTCCTGTTGCTTCTGATTCCTTAGCGTATGTATCAATGGTTCTTTGGTCAATCACACCCATATCTACCATCAGATGACCTACAATAGTTGATTTACCATTATCTACATGACCTATAACCACCAAGTTCATGTGTGGCTTTTTACTTGCACTCATAACCGTAGAGCACGCGTAGGGCCTTATTTGTATTTCGTTAAACCGAACAGTTTTACAATATATAAATAACGCATACATGGGCCATTTTCTGAGAAAAAAATAGTAAAAATTACATCAAATCAGAGTAGAAGCAGAGGATTAGTCATACGAATAAATTTTGAATAAACTATATGTTTTTTCAAAATAACATACACACAAACAAACCATCATCAATCTAAGAGATAGACGTCTTGGATACTGTTCTCTGATAGTCATCTTCAAGTCTCACTATGTCGTTCTCATCAAATTTACCGTATGATATTTCAAGTATAATGCACTGGTTTTTATCTGCACTGACCCTGTGTTTTGTCTCTTTTGGAATTATTATATTATGACCCTCTTCAAGAGTCAAGAATTTATCATCTAGCTCTACGCGTGCGGTACCCTTTATAATCTTCCAGAATTCCCATCTTTCTTTATGATACTGAAGACTTAGCCTAGAGTTTGGATTAATATAAATTAGTTTAACAGTGCAAGGTTCGTTTTCGTGAAACTTTTCAAATCTCCCCCAGGGTCTATCTTCAGAATAGATATTCATATAAAGATCTGGTAAAGAACTAATTTAACAATTACTATTCAAACGCAGAAGAATAATAATAACTCAACTTCGGTTTTATAGCAACAAATCATTATCCTCTATTGTAGATATCTATTGCAAATGCTCGTCTGACTGTCTGGACTTGTACCTCGTGTCGATAGATACAGTACACCATGAAGCAATACACATAACTGCATAAACATTTAGTAGTACTTTGTATGGCTCAATACTAGCTAATTGAGATCGTTAGCTAAATCTAGAGAAGCTAATAATAGATAGAAATTGATACCATAAAACATCTATATCACTGATCCAATCAAACCCTATGGTATCATACCATGAAGTACTTACGGTGAAGAGGAAGTGGAAGAAGGAGAAAAAATTATATTTTTAGGTTCCGATCAGAAAGCCACTCTAACTAAATCTGAACAACTTTTTGATAGTATCATAGGATATAGTGATGTCAAAAGGTTATTCAACTTGTCATTTTCATCTGAAAAACCGGTTCATATGCTCTTGGTGGGACCACCAGCATCCGCCAAGACTCTTTTTATGCTATCATGCATGAAACTAGAGCGTTCATACTTTACGCTTGGAAGTCATAGTACAAAATCCGGAATGATGGATTACTTGTTTCAAAAGCGACCGCGCTATCTGATTATAGATGAAATCGAACATATGCCAATAAGAGATCAAACAGCTCTGCTGAGTTTAATGGAAACAGGAATCATTGTTGAGACAAAATTTAAAAAAAATCGCAATACACAGTTAAAGACGTGGATATTTGCAACCAGCAATAGCACTGATCGGATGTTAACTCCTCTATTGTCAAGGTTTATGGTTCTGCACTTTAAACAGTATAAATACGAAACTTTTCAAGAAGTAGCCGTACACTTGCTCTGTCGTGAAGGCATATCTAGAGAAATAGCTATTGCAACTGCTGAAACAGTATGGTCAAAGATGAAGTCAAAAGATATCAGAGATTGCATAAAAATTGGCCATCTTGCAAAGACCAAAGATGATATCAACTGGATCGCTGAAACATTAAGGAATTATCAATGATATGATTATAGGAGCACTCTTTTACTTATGACAATACTTGTGTTAGACGCTGATCTTTCTGTCCTCCCATAAAGAGAGAGGAACATGACTGCATCCAAACAAATAACAGTCAAAAACATTGAATATTCATATACCATAATCAATGGCCGTAGTCAAATCAAATTGCGAAATGTCCAGTTGTATAATATATGTATATATATATGCATTAACTGACTACCTTAAATTCTATTCCCTTTCTCTCTAAAAATTGGATTAAACGTTCCGCATGATTTTCATTTTCCATCTCAAGACTCAGATATACACCCGCAGTCCCAGCAGAGATATTGGCGCTTAACCTATCATGTTCTACTTGAACAATATTTACACTTTGCTCGGCAATGCAGTCGACTACCGTCTTCAATGCCCCAGGCTTGTCTGGCAACTGGATAAAAATTTTGAGCATTCTACCCATTTGCATAAGACCCTTTGCTACCACTTGCCCAAGTAGATACATATCAACATTCCCACCTGAAAGTAACGATACTACATTTTCATTTTTACTCAGGCCGGGGTTTGAGAGCAGATATGCAAGGCTTGCAGCCCCAGCCGGTTCTATAACTAGTTTAGCCCTTTCCATCAGCAAAAACATTGTTTTAACTATTGAATAATCATCTACCACTGTTACATCGTCTATGTATTTGCTAGCTATTTCATATGTCAATCTACCAGGAGATTTCACAGAAATACCATCTGCAATAGTATAGCCTGACTTTATTTTTTGCAAATATCCCTTTGCAAGGGACTCCTTCATAGCAGGAAAAGCTTTTGATTCTACACCAATGATCTTCACATTTGGTTTTTTTGACTTAATTGCAATTGCAATACCTGCGGCCAGACCACCGCCACCTATTGGCAAATATACCCGATCAAGTTCAGGCAGATCCTCCAACAGTTCTAAGCCAATTGTTCCTTGTCCTGATATTACATGATTGTCATCAAAAGCATGAATGATTGTTCTGCCCTCTTTCTTTGCAATTTCTTGGGCGGTAATCCAAGCTTCCTCATAATCCGATCCGCGTAGAATCACCTTTGCGCCGTATGATTTCGTAGCAGCCACTTTGGCAGGTGAAGCATTTTGCGGCATTATGATTATACAGGATATATTGTTTGTTGATGCCGCATATGCTACTCCTTGAGCATGATTGCCAGCAGACGCAGCAATAACTCCATATTTTTTCTGTTCTTCAGATAATGTGTTTACTTTAACAAATGCTCCTCGAACTTTAAAGGAACCTGTTCTTTGAAGAGATTCAAGTTTAAGAAAAATATTGGTTCCTGTGAGCTTAGAAAATGTATCAGATCTATGTAATGGCGTTTTTCTAACAAATCCATTTAATAGTTCCTTTGCCCTAAGTATATCTTCAATAGTCGGAACCCTGTGCTTTTCGTCCGTGCTTGGCATACTCTGGCGATTCATGAAAATCGACTATGATGCATCCGGTTTATGCCTTAATTATAATTTTGTTTTAAGGTAAAAGCAACATGTGGAATGGAATCTCACTATCACTTTGGCTAGAAAAAATGAAATATCTAATTAGATACTAACAAGAACTGGAAAACAGTAATTAGTGCCATACGTGTATCCGTGTCATGGTAAATACTAGTTCGTGTAAGCATCACTATGGAATATTGAAGGTTAGTTAAGAAGTAATAATAATAATAATAACAGAATATTAATTAATTATACTTAAGACATTGATAATCTACTTCCTTCATATGTGAATATGCCTTGATTGTTTTTGCTAAGAGATATTGTGCAATGTTCTTCCTACCTCACTGAGTTTGTGGACTATCTGTTCTGTTAACTCTACATCTATTCTTTTAGTATCAACATATGAATCCCTTTCTTTAGTTTTCTTGTTCTTGATCGCTTCAATATCAAAGTATGTCACCACACCCTCCTCTCCTTGTGTTAATTTATCATAATCCATTGATACTGGAGAAATTTGATACAACTCAAGAACTAATTTATTTAATTCTGCAAATAGCTCGATCTTTCTATTGTGCATTTCTTTAAATTCAGGGAACTCATCTTCTAATAACAATGCTTTTCTTTCTAGATCTTCAAGTAGGTTTTTATCTTCAAATAATTTAATGAAAAATTCTTCAAATCCCATTTCTGCATGACCGGTGCTTTCTAATTCTTTATGTACTATATCATTTCCTCTGTCACTGATTAGCTTGAAAGTCTTATTTGCCCTATCTACAATGTGGGCTAATTCTCTTTGAATCTGAATAATGCGCTTGTCTGTTCTATAATATGGCAGAGCATGAAATTGAATTCCAAAATATCCATGAAGATAATATTTACCGACTTCCTGCGTAAATTGACAATATATTCGATGCAAGTCATCGGTATTCGAACTTAATATCCCCGTTGTAGTCCATCCCTTAAGGGAGTCGATCAGACGTTGAAAAAATGATGTGACTTTCTCTGGCTCAAAAGTGTGAGATTGGGTAATACTACCATCTGCCAACATTACATTAACCTTTTTCGTCAGGAGTTGCGGTCTGATCGCTTCAAGATATATAGATCTGAGATTCTCAAAAGCGAAATTTACATTCTTTGAGAAGTGGTTATTATCTTTGATTGGCAATCGCATTAAGTTCTGCTCCTACTTGTATTAGATAAAAATCTTCTTCAATGGAGGAACAGATGACAACAGAATCCATAACTTTTATAAAAGTGAAAGGAATAAGCCTAGAAATGCTAAAACATCCATTGTTGCTACAAGATTTCAATAGTTTGATTTTTTGTCTCTAGTGTTTTAAGATAGCCTGCATGATCCGTCTAAAGCAGGATCTTATATACATATTTAACGCATCCATGGAAAAGACTAAAATACTGAGTAAATGTAGTTTGTCACAAAATGCCAACTTCCTATATCTTAGTTAACTGCACCCTAGGATCAGAGGAGAAGATCATAAGCGAAATTGCGAAATTGCTCGACGTAAAAGAAGTAAGAGGAACATATGGTGTTCATGATATATTTGTCAAAGTAAAGTCAGACAATACAGAGGCAATGAATCACACCATAACAAACAAAATAAGGAAGATACCAGGAATTACATCAACTGTTACTTTGGTAGTTATCGAAGAACAAGGCGGAAAGTGGGAAAATACCTAGGCCTCATTTTTCTGCCATTTCTCTCCTCTTGTCTTCTTGTCTTATACACTTTATTTCATATACTATTAATGCGGTAGTTATTAAAACTACGATCCAACCGCCTATACCAACTATCACATATAACTCATATATTTGAATTAGTAAACTGCCAGCTGCAATAGCAGCTCCTATCCACCATATAACAATCAGAATCTGGAGGCTAATTCGAAACATACCTAGCTAACTAACCTCTAATATCCTCCTCAAAACCCCTTAGATACCTCAAGGTCTTCCCGCATCTAGAGCATTTACTGTATTCCTTAAAATTGAATTCGTTATACATTCGAAATGAAAATGATTCTTTATGAGCGCAGAATACTCGATATAATGCTTCAAAAACCATCTTGTCAGTAGTCAATATGAATAGCTGATTTTTTACTATTTCCCTAAAGAAAATAAAAAACAATATGCCGTCGGTGAGATTTGAGCTCACGACAGCTCGGTCTTCAGCTTCACTCCCGGATATGTCAGGTCGAGTGCTCTCCCAGGCTGAGCTACGACGGCACGTGTCTAACATACCTAGATAATTCCTATATAATCTTGTCTCATCAATATGTAAAATCTGGCGAGTCTAAAAGAAGTTCAGATACTATCTATCTGTTGTCTACTTATTATAACTTTAAAAGAAGTATCTTACTTAAGGTATATAAACATAATAATATTTTTTTATTATAATTGGTTATGATCAAAACAGTTGCGACTGAACCTAACTCTGTTGAAGAAAATGCAGATGAAAGGAAGAAACGCTTTCTTTTGGAATTCGAAAGGCCTTTTAAATGTGAAAAATGTAATGAGAGGTTCAAGAAAAAAAAATACTTGAGAGAACATAAATCTGAGGCACATTCCTACTGAGATAGCATATCGAACTTCTAATTGGCGTATGCTATTAGAAGGAGAACTTTTCTTGTATTTCCTGTTATTCAGTTTCAAATAAGTCATAGGTGGCATTAGTTATCTACAATACCACGATAAAACAAGGTTCTTAGATTGTTGGAAGTGAATTTTTAAAATAAATCAAAAATCAGTTCTAAAATCAACAGCTATTTTTAAATCATTAATTATTCAAACTAATACATGAAAATTTATACTAAAACAGGAGATAAAGGAGAAACTAGTCTTATTGGCAACAAACGCGTATCAAAAAGTGATCCAAGAATAATTGCCTATGGTTCAATCGATGAACTGAATTCAAATATAGGATTAAGTATTTCAATACTGAATTTAAAAAACAGAGATACGTTTTCGGATCTGATAGACCTTCTGGTAAAAGTTCAAAATGATCTATTCATTATTGGTTCTGATTTAGCTGATCCTGCATACCTTCTGGAAAATGAAGGCCATACGCCACGAGTAGAGGAGAATATGGCTTCGTATCTAGAATGTGTGATTGATAAATTTGAAACAGAACTCCTACCAATTAACTTTTTTATACTGCCTGGTGGAAGCATAGAATCGTCACTTCTACATATAAGTAGGAGTATCGCTAGGAGAGCTGAAACCACTGTTACTGCGCTCTCAAAAAGCCAAACGATAAATCCGGCGATCATAACCTATTTGAATAGGCTTTCAGACATGCTTTTTGTGGCGGCTAGGCTGGTAAATAAGCGTATGGGAGTTGAGGATGTACCCTGGCGATCTTCACCAAAATATTAAGAAACTTTAAATGCAACAGACATATCGCAATTCTTAGATGCACGACATATGGGTCAGATACGTAATGTAACATTGATTATTATTGTTACAGCTATTATGGCTATAGTAACCAGTATTTTCGCATATATTATCGACTATATCACTTCAAATAACCCCGGGTCGATTGCAAGATTTCTTCTGCAGGGGCAGGAAATTCTTATCACCCTCAAAGTGTAGATTTCAGATAGGCCAATGAGAAAAATAAAATGAAAGTAATTTATAATCTGCAGTAAAGTGATGTCTAATAACTACAAAAACGAACAAAATATACCAACCGCATTCTTTCAATATGTTTTAGAACTTAAATCTCTGAAGAGGGCTGGATGGGTTTCTAAGGTTCGTGTAAGTAATCCTGAATCAGTGGCAGACCATACATTTTCTATGTGTGCAATAAGCATGGTTCTATCAGATATGCTAGGGCTAGATACCGAAAAAGTCATGAAAATGGTAATCCTTCATGATTTGGCTGAATCTATAACAGGAGATTATATGCCTGAGCAGATTAATAAAAAACAGAAATTATCACAAGAAAAAAAAGCGATGAACTCTATTTTAAGCTGCTTGCCTTCAAATATTCGTTCAAATTACAAGAAAATATGGCAGGAATATATATTGAATAAAACACCTGTCGCTCGCTTTGTTCATAGAATAGATAAGATCGACATGGTACTACAAGCTAGACTATATGCTAAACAAGGATATTCGCGTAAATTGCTCTCCCATTTTTCCAATTCTGTAGAGAAGCCCTTACGCATGAGCACAATGACTTCATGAATGCAACGCAATACTTTAAAGTATATTCTATAAAATAGGATTACGACATGCAGTACTTTTCTGCTCTAAAAATAGGTGAAAAACGTGTAAAAGCTGCGCAAGATCTTTTGAGTCGATATACAGGCCATGCCTTACCTGCTCTAGCATTAAAGGATAATAAGGATAATAAATGGGAACCAGTTGGCGAAGAGAACTTATTTGCTTTGGTTAAGGAAGCCAATGGATATTTAATAGCCTTTTGTGACAGAAACGGCATTGCAAAATCGATTGCGCAGTGGTTTACAGAAGAAACCAAAAATGAGATCATTGCAAAGATTAAGGCAGAACAGAATATTGAAGAATATCTTGGTAAACTATCGCTTCCAATATAATAATTAAAGCTTAAGTAGCAAAAAAGCGAAAATTGCTTTTGGTTATTGATAGAGAAAAAATATGAGCGAGAAATTGAAGTAAAGGGCCATCTCATTGATTCAATGGTACTGACGAGGATCTTCGATAAGGTAATGGATCTTAAAGGGGATTTTCAAGTTCTTGAATTCATAGTCGGAAAGAGGAAGAGAGAATCTAGCTATGCTCGTCTGTTGGTTAAGGGTAAAAACCAACAACATCTATATGAGTTATTAGAATCAGTCTACAGAGAAGGAGCACAGCCTGTAATTCTTCAGCAAGTTATGCTAGAACCGGCGGTCAAAGACATGGTGATGCCTGATAACTTTTACAGCACAACGAACAATCCTACGCAAGTGTTCTACAATAATTCATGGATTGATGTAGAGAATATCATGATGGATAAATGCATAGTATTAAACATTGAGAAAAAGACGGCAATATGTAAAATGATACGGGATATAAGAAAAGGAGATTTGATAGTTGTTGGAGAGCAAGGAGTTAAAATAATTCCGCAAGAGCGTCCTCGCGAAGGAATTGACATTTTCCAATTCATGAGTAGCACTAGTTCTAGCGAGAGGCCGACGCTGCAAATTGCTCGGAAGGTTGCAAACGATATTTATAATACTACTATGGCAGGCGGGAAAATAATTGTGGTTTCTGGACCAGTGCTTGTTCATTCCGGCGCATCTGCATCTCTTGCAAAATTGGTTCGAATGAAATATGTACATGGACTATTAACCGGCAATGCACTTGCAGTTCACGACATTGAGAATGCGTTAATGGGAACATCGTTGGGGATGCATGTTAACGATGGTACACTTGCAGTAAGGGGTCACAGAAACCACATGCAAGCAATTAACGAAGTATTTAAGGCCGGATCTTTGAAAGCAATGGTTCAAAAAAAGATCTTAAAAAGTGGTGTAATGTATGAATGCATAATTAATGACGTCCCATTCGTTTTAGCTGGATCAATTAGAGATGACGGTCCTATTCCAGATGTTATCACGGACGTTGTTGAAGCACAAATAAAATACAAACTCCTACTGAAAGATGCAAAAATGGTTTTGATGCTATCTACAATGTTGCACTCTATCGCTGTTGGGAATATGCTACCAGCATCAATTAAGGTAGTCGCTGTGGACATAAGTCAGCCAGTCGTAACAAAGCTTCTCGATAGAGGAACCACTCAGGCAATTGGCGTTGTAACAGACATAGGCACTTTCTTACCGATGATTGTGCAATGTTTAGAACAAATTGACGCTACCCGTAGCAAAAATAGAGGATAGGTTAGAAGATAAATAGAACATTAACTGGATTCAATTAATTTCTTCTTTATTAAATCAAGTGCAATCTTGGGGTCTACCTTTCCTTTTGTTAACTGCATAATTCTGCCAAGCAAGAAATTGATAGCTTTGGAATTTTGTCTTGCGTCGTTTACTGCGGATTTTTCAGATCTAAATACTGTCTCTATAGCCTCTAATATCATATTCTTATCATCTATTTTAGAAGTGTTAGTCTTTTTTACCAATTGTGATGGCATTTCTCCAGTCTTGATTATTTGATTAAGGAACCCTTTTGCAGTATTTCTATTTATGATATTCTGATCAACTAGCTGTGCCAATTCTGCGATATGTTTTGCTTCTATTTTTAATCCAGAATGAAAGGTACCTCCTTGATCATTTGATTGTGGTTGAGAATGATTATCTCCATTTATGAACTTTATAAGGTCTGAAACAATCCAGTTTGCAATCGCCTTTGGTGATGGATAGATGTTGACTGCAGATTCAAAGAAATCAGAGAGTTCTTTATTATCAATTAGTACTTGGGATATATGATCGCTAAGTTCATAATGAGCAATGAAACGTCTCTTTCGCTCATCGGGAAGTTCTGGCATATTTCTCTTGAGCGTTAGTAGGAATGCATTATCTAGAACTACTGTAGGAATGTCAGGATCTGGAAAATATCTATAATCTTCTTCTGTTTCTTTAACTCTAGCCTGTTTAGTTATTTTTCTTGCATCATCCCAGTGGCGCGTCTCAGCCTTAATTTCGATCTCATGAAATGACATTGTTTTTTGCCTAGTGATCTCATAACTCAGTGCCTTTTCTACTTCTTTAAATGATCCTATATTTTTGATCTCAACTCTTTTCCCTTCTCCAATGGAAACGTTAACATCGCATCTAACCGCACCTTCTAATCGGGTATCGCATATTCTTAAGTGTTCAATGATAGATGTAATTTTATTCAAAAAGATTCTTACCTCCTTTGGAGTAGTAAAATCCGGCTCTGTAACAATCTCTACAAGCGGAACTCCAGCTCTATTATAGTCTATTAGTGTATAAAAGCTGTTATCCACAGTATTGTTTTCGTAAACTAGTCTTCCAGGATCTTCTTCAATTTGAATCCTTCGAATCCTAGCATGCCTTTTGGTGTCTGCTTCAAATTCTAGTTTTCCATTCACACCGATACTTGTGATTCCATATGCATTATACTGGGTCAGCTGAAAGTTTTTGGGAAGATCAAGATAAAAGTAATTCTTTCTATAAAAAACTATCTCATTTGGGACGTTGCAACCCAGCGCGATTGATAGTAAACCTGCATGTTCAAGTGCATTTTGGTTTAGAAGCGGAAGTGTTCCTGGAAGTCCAGAGCAAACTGGACATACATTTGAATTAGGAATCTTAAAACGATAATCACAATAACATGAGCAAAATAATTTGCTCTGAAGATATGTAAGCTGACAATGAATTTCAAGACCAATTTTTATTTCTGACATCATACTATAGTTCTGGACTCCTATGGACATTAGCTGCGCTTTCAAACAACGATGCTGCATCAAACAATATTTGTTCCTGAAATTCACCTGCCATTATCTGCAAACCTATCGGAAGATTTTTACCGAATCCAGCTGGGACTGATATTGCAGGTATACCTGTAAGATTAGCGATGACTGTGTCAATATCAATCATATACATCTTCAATGGGTCATCTATCTTCTCACTAACTTTGAATGGCAAAACAGGCATCGTAGGCCCTATCAAAACGTCAAATGTCTTTAACAATAATGATATCTCCTGTTTTAACATGGCCCTAACCTTTTGAGCTTTAAGATAATATTTTCCATAATATCCCGATGACAAAACATATGATCCAGCAATTATTCTCCTCTTAACCTCTTCACCAAAGTTGCTCCTAACTTTTGCAAAATACGCATTCCATTCATAACTATCAGGGCTTAGATCAAATCCGTAACGGATATTATCATATCTAGCAAGGTTACTGCTAGATTCTGCCATTGCTATAGTATAATAAGAAGCAAGAGCATATTCAATAGACTTCATTGATGTTTCTTGGCACTTACAGTCTAACTTTGAAAATAAATCCATTGCTGAATAAATACACTTTGAGATCTCGGGCTCAGCTCCTTCGACCAATTCTTTCAGCAATCCTACACGAATATTTCCTTTAGGTCGGAGTGCATATCTTGGTGTTTCACTATCAAGTGTAGTTTGATCGTTATTGTCCATACCAGAAATGGAATTCATAACCATCACAATGTCTGAGACGGTCTTACCCATCGGTCCAACCTGCTCTAAACTATTGGCATACGATATAAGACCAAACCGACTAACACGGCCATAGGTAGGCTTTAAACCCACTATCGAGCAAAAACTAGCAGGACATCTCACTGATCCTCCGGTATCAGAACCGAGAGATAGAGCACATTCGGATGCTGCAACACTTGCAGCACTGCCACCCGATGAACCTCCAGGTACATAGCCTATATTCCATGGATTGTGTGTCGATCCATACATACTAAATTCCGTAGTCGATCCCATTGCAAATTCATCAAGGTTTAGTTTCCCAACTATGATTGCACCATTATCTTTCAATTTCTTTACTACTGTAGCATCATATGGTGGAACATAATCTTGGAGCATTTTTGAAGCGCAAGTAGTTCTTAAACCTCTTGTGCATATATTGTCCTTGATACCCACTGCAACGCCTGCAAGGGCTCCTATATCTTTTTCATCTTCGCCATTGCGAACTTTTTTATCTATGATTCGTGCTTTTTCCAACGCTCCGCTGCTATCTACAATTATAAATGCATTAATCTTATCATCAATTTTTTCTATTCTTTCAAGGATCTGGGAGATATATTCTTCGGCAGAAAAATCTCCATTTATGATACCTTTGACGATTTGTTCTGCAGTAAGACTGCACAGGTTTACCAACCTAGATCAGCCTTGGACCCTTTATAAAACCATCTTTCCTATTTTTGGAACCTTCTAGTGCATCTCCTGTGAAGGGTTTAACATGGTCTTTCCTTAATTCAGAAATTTTTTTCTTTGAACGAACAGGTTCAATCTCAGTTAACGATATACTATCTAATTTATCAAGATATCCAACTATTTCTTTGATCTGAAAAGCATATTTTGAAATCTCTTCCTCTGTTAATTCCAATCGTGAAAGCCATCCCAAATGTTTTATCTCATCCTTTGATATCATGTGACATTTTCTCCTTAGTTTTCTCTTCCCCTAGCATATGCATCCCATTTCTTATGGAGTTAACCTATCTATATCACGTGGATACAGTGTTACGTCACGAATGTTTTCAATCCTCGTAATAGCCATTAGTAGACGTTCTAGGCCGACACCGAAGCCTGCATGTGGTGGAACTCCATAATCAAACACTCTAAGATGATAATCAAACGCTTGTGTGTTCAAACCTTGCTTTTTCATTCTTTCTAATAAATCATCCTTTCTATTTATCCTTGTACTGCCTGACGATACCTCTAGACCATCATACATCAAATCAAATGATTCACACATGCTATCAGATCCTGCGGACTTTGGCTTTACATAAAATGGTTTTATAGAAGTAGGCCAGTCAGTAATAAAGTAAAATCCATTCACTGCGTCATGTAACATATTTTTCATCATTTGAGGTGAAAAGTCATCTCCCCATCTAATATTCTCTCCTGTCCTTCGTAATTCATCTATTACACTAGAATAAGAATATCTTGGAAGTGGTAATTTAATACTTGGTAATTCAAGAGCAAGCTCAAGTAAATCATTTTTGTTCCTCTCATTAAGTGAATTAACAGTGTGCAGGATCATTTTCTCAAGCAACGCCATTATATCATTGTAGTCTACAAATGCCTCTTCAACATCAATAGATATTGCTTCTGAAAGGTGTCTGTTAGTACGAGACGGTTCTGCTCTAAAAATTTGACCTATTTCAAATACATTCTCGAATGCCATGGTCAATTGTTCCTTATACAACTGAGGACTTTGCGCCAAAAATGCTTCTCTGTCATAGTAAAATATTGGGAATAATGTTGCACCACCTTCTGTAGCAGTAGCAATTATTTTAGGAGTGTTTGTCTCGATAAATCCTTGTGCTGTAAGAAATTCTCTGATTGCACTCAAAGTAGAATGGCGAATATGAAAAATGCTCTGCAGTACATTTCTACGAAGATCTACTGCCCTCAAATTCAACCTTGTATCAATACCAACAGATGATATTTTACTTTTAACCAGAAACGGAGCTGCTTTCTTTGCTATAGAAAACACCTTTAATTCCACTGGGATGACTTCTGCACCGTTAGGCGCTTTTTCTTGAGATCTAACCTCCCCCCGAATTGCCAGAGTGCTGTGTTCTCTTACTTGTCTTATTTGTTCAATTAGCAGTTCGGTACATTCACTTTTCTTTGCAATTACTTGTATATCTCCATATCTGTCTCTTACCATGATAAACCTGATATTGCCGTGGTCTCGGATTGCAGAAACCCAACCCATAATTATTACTTCGATACCATTAAGGGACATAGTGATTTCGCGTGAGTAATGTGTCCTTCTCCATTGTCCTAGCTCCTCTTCTTGAATTAGATCCTTCAATTCCAAGACCCGAATAGACCTTGAATCTATACTAACAGGTTAATTTAACCTTTTAATGTAGAAACAAATTTGTTAATAGTTAGTGAACTCTACCGAAATGTTTTAGCACAGGGTCTAAATATGAAAATTAATCCGGATTGATTATGGATGGTGCAAGCTCTCCAGTAACTTGCCAGACAGCCATTCTGTTGCACTGTCTTCGAAGGTGTTTGTGATGCAATTGGGATATTAAAATTCAATCAGACCATGATGCGAGCTGACAATAATGTTATCATTATATGATGCTTTCTATTTATTTGATTACCTCGTAATATGGAAGCTTGTCAGATAATATGATCCAAATATAACTCACGTTGATTCTGCATTTCGTATTTAGTACGGCCCAGAGTTGCAATTAAATTTAATGGATTGGTTTGCAGAGATACTAATAAGAATGCATGATTTTCGCTTTTAGAATTCAAATTAAGTGTGTGATGGGGTCGGCCGGATTTGAACCGGCGGCCTCCAGCGCCCAAGGCTGGCATCATACCAAGCTAGACAACGACCCCGCAATACAATCAAACAAAAAACAGCTTGGTAGAGAGGACCATTTTTCGGTATAATTAAGTTTCGTTTTAGAACACCATTATATATATCACCTACTTCAACAAGTTTTATCATATGAATCTTCTTCTTGATTGTTACCAGAAGGCAGGAAAGATAGCAGCAGAAGTACGAGAAGGTGCTCGAAAGAAATGCCATATTGGATCGACATTATTTCAAATTTGTGAGTCAATAGAATCTGAGATCAGAAAAAGAGGAGCAGCGCCTGCATTTCCAGTTAACGTTAGTTTGAATGATATAGCCGCACATTATACTGCAGAACCAGACGACAATATTGCTGTAAATGACACCGATGTCCTGAAGATAGACATAGGCGTTCATGTGCAAGGATATATTGCTGATACCGCGGTAACTGTTTGCTACGACCCAAAATACGACACATTGGTGAGATCGGCTGAGGTGGCATTAAGCGAAGCAATACGAGTAGCAAAGGCCAATATGAAAGCAAGCGATATTGGAAGAGTGATTGAAACTACAATCTCAAAGCAAGGATTCAGACCTATTCAGAACCTAAGCGGTCATTCATTAGAGCAATATACTATCCATGCAGGGAGATCAATACCAAATATTTGGACTATTGGTTCATCGTTTAATCTTGCTCCTAATCAAGCGTATGCAATCGAACCATTCGTAACAACAAAAGACGGTCAAGGAGTAGTACATGAAGGCAAAATTCGCAATATTTTTGGTATAACTTCTCGCAAACCAACTAAAGATAAAGAGGTCGATGAATTCCTTGCAGACGTTTGGAACAGATTTAAGACACTGCCATTTGCTCTTAGGTGGCTACTTGACAAATATGAGGAAAAAAAGGCTCGTCAGTATATAGAAATTTTAATTAAGAGAAGAAATGTCCATGCATATCCTATTCTTGTAGAAGGAAATGGAAAAATAGTTGCCCAAGCTGAGCACACATTCATTCCTTCGGACAGTTTTATTGACATCATCACATTATAATTCTCCGTTTACTGCTATATTTATTCAACTTGTCATCCCGTCCCCGGTCGACCTACGGTATTTTATTCTGTTTCTCTGATGGATACTCACCGTAAATTGAGGTGATCATAACAATTCCCGAACACTTGTTACAGTCAGTGACTTTCTTGTAAACATAATCACTGAGTTCAAAATTTCTTTTGCTCATTTGTCCGCAGCTCTCACATGTTTCCACAGAATAAATTGTTGGAGATTTATCTTTCTTCTTCTTTCTAAATAAAAACCACACGTTCTACTGTGCAACTCCCAATGTATTTCCTACACCTACAACCAAAATAGATTGTCCTACACAAGTCTTATCTTCAATTACTTTAAATACAGTGTTGCTTACTTTATCAAATGAATCAGAAATCTCTTTACGCATAATAGATATTGCGTCCTGAATAGATTCCTTTACTATGACAGCATAAACAGGAATGTTAAATCTGGTTGCAATATCTTCAATCTGATATCTCTCAACTCCTATACCACCTATGGCAGCTCCAATACCCTCAGCAACGGCTCCAGTTTTTTCACCTTCCAACTTTAGTGCTGCATCTATCATTATTATGACATCAATTTTCAAGCCCATTTCGCCGGCTAGTCGTTGGATCCCTTCCCCAGGTCTACCTACTGCTCCACCTGGTCCTTCTGCTTTGAGTAGATACAATTTTCTACCCTGGTATTGATCCTCTGTGTAGAGGGTTT
>Ga0173481_10000010_pt1 | contig 28406 bp, 34 predicted proteins | sample NitcycUS073202C2_FD_136667 | JGI IMG/M metagenome (GOLD analysis project Ga0173481, IMG submission 136667) | Soil microbial communities from Arlington Agricultural Research Station in Wisconsin, USA - Nitrogen cycling UWRJ-S073-202C-2 (version... ... | reverse complement strand
TGTCTTTATAGTTTACTCAGTTGTTATCCTAAAGATTCCTTTTGTTTCAGGGTTTTGCAGCGAGAAGATGAGGTCTCTAGGAATGTCATAAGAAGCTTTGTCGCATCGGATGGCCATAGTTCGCTCACATATGAAGTTTGTCTTTCGTATTACGATATCATGCTTGCTCAAAAGTAAAAGCCGCTTGTTACCAAATCCATTGATTTTGAATGATTTGTTTCCGACCATGATATCTATTGTGACAGAGGAGCTATCGTCCTTTAGAAGACGCTGTAATTCGTCACTCATATCCTGGCAGGATTTATTTGCGCTCACACCTATTATACAATCTCCCCGTAAGCTTAGGTTTGAATCTTTCGTAATTTCTATTGTTCTAGCATGAAGAGATCGTACATTTTTATGGCCACGAAAAACCACCTCCTCTTGTACCATATGGGACCGATTATGAGGCTATGAAGGTAAATTTAAATTAAACATTGCAAAGTAGTAGAAAATGTATTGTTACCAGCAGCAGCAGGTTATGACCGAGCTATTACTGTTTTCTCCCCCGATGGTAGACTATATCAGGTTGAATATGCAATTGAAACGGTTAGACGAGGTACACTAGCCATAGGCGTAAAAAGCAGAACCGGCGTTATTCTAGCAGTCGAAGAAAAAGCTAGGAAATTGCAGATGACAAGTGTAACTCAGAAAATCTTTCAGGTTGATGATCACATTGGCGTTGCCGCCGCAGGATATATACCCGACGCGAGAACCCAGGTCGATCATGCAAGGTTCTTTGCCCAGAGTAATAGGCTGATTTATGATGAGCCAGTAGATGTAGAAGGTGTTGCAAAAAATATTGCTGATATGGCGCAACAATTCACACAATATGCTGGTGTCAGGCCCTTCGGTGTGGCATTAATTCTAGCAGGTGTCGACAAAAGTGGATCTGCACTTTATTTGACTGACCCAAGCGGTACTTACATTGGATATGACGCCGTAGCTATAGGTGCAGGCAGCGACCAAGTGACGGAATTCTTAGAAAAGAGTTATAACAACGATATCTCTATGGAAGATGCGAGCGCACTGGCTATAGAATCAATTTACCTAGTTAGCGAGGATAAAACAGGAACAAGACACATAAAAATGGCAATTATAGACGATCAAACAAAGATGATGCGTAAAGTGGAAGAAAGCGATATAGACAGATATGCTTCTATGGCAAAACAGAGACCAGGCAACAACAAATGATATTTTTGCTATTATTATAGTCCTTCTCTATTATGCCTTTTACTAGTCATTTAAATAGCATTCCTGCAAAACCGCCTTATGGTTGCTAAAATTGGCTTGAAGGCACCAAACCTTACTGTTTCAGATTGGTTTGGCGGAAAACCAACAAATATTGAGCAGGAAAAAGGCAACATTGTGTTTGTCGAGGTTTTTCAAGTAAATTGTCCGGGCTGCTTCATGTATGGAATCCCCGATGCTATTCGTATTCATCAAAAATATGAGAAGATTGGAGTTAAAGTCATAGGACTAGCCACCGCATTTGAAGATTATGACAAAAACACAGTAGGCAATTTGAAGCTATTGCTTGATAGACAAGAGGTGATTGGAGATACGCTCAATGCGCTAAGACAATCTGGTCAACTACTTGTTGATGGAAACAGGCTTCCTTACCGAATCCCATTTCCTATTGCAGTGGATTCTATAAAGAAGGAAACTAACCAAGCGGCTAAAAGTAGAGCTATAAGCTTCATTGAATCGGCTACACCAGACTTTTCTTCATACGATGAAAAATACAAATTGATGCTCATTGATCGTGTACAGAAATATTTCGAATCAAGACAATATTATGCAGAAACTTTTGAGGAATATGGCCTTCAAGGTACTCCTTCTACTATACTGATAGATAAGCAAGGTCGATTAAGGCATGTTACATTTGCTCAGTTCGGAACTCATGAAATGGTCGTTGAAGAGCTACTCAAAGAAGAAGAAGAAGTAGAAAAACAAAAAGAATGATGAATGGCAACTGCTGCAAATCCTCCTCCTCCTCCTGCTGAGAATGCCCCTTATAGTCCCACTGCTGCTATAAACTTGTGTGTTGCTATTCCCGACTCATCAATTTCAGATCAACAAGCAAAGCGAGACAAGAGTATAAAGATCGCGCGGTTTGCTAGAGCATTTTCGATATTTAGAGTAAAGAGAATATACATATATCATGATAGAACGTCGAACATAAACAAGCAAGACCCCTATATTTTAAGGACTATTCTAGGCTATTTAGACACACCACAGTACCTAAGGAGGCGATTGTATCCATTAACTCCAGAGTTGCAATATGCGGGTATTCTTCATCCAATCAATGCTCCTCACCACAAGAAATTTGAAAATGCCAAATCCATCAAAACCGGCGATACACGCGTAGGTGTTGTAGTGAAATTAAAGGGTGCCATATATGTAGACGTAGGCCTGGGTATGATGATACCGTGCGAGAATATATCAACTGCAGAAGAGGGCAAAAAAGTTAATGTCAAGTTCATCTCGGCTTATCCAAACCTTAAGGTTACAAAAGCTTCTGCGGAGGATATGAATAGCGTCTATTGGGGATATGAAATTACGCAAGCTTCAAGCTTACATGGATTACTCAAAGAAGCCAAGAATAAAAAGGATACTGAAATTATGATCACCTCAAGAAATGGATCTACCTTTAAGAGCAAGGAAGCTGAGCTTCTGAGAAGTCTCAAATTAGCAAGAAATTTGCTGATCGTTTTCGGTGCTCCCAAAAGAGGTGTAGAGCAGATACTATTTGGCGAAGGTCAAAGTAGAGATCTTTATAATTTTACGGTAAATGTGTTTCCATTTCAAGGAACAGAAACGGTGCGATTAGAGGAAGCAATATTCGGTACGTTAGCAATTCTCAACAATCTTTTATCAGATACTGCCATGAGATAGTCATGATATCGGATAGAAAAAGCGGAAGCTTATTAATTATGAAAAATGCTACAGCCACAGATATTATATATCCAGAAGGTTAACTGCTGTTGTCCTCGTCCTCGTCCTAACTACTTGGTTGTCAAATGAGTAAATTTTAGGAAAGATACATAAGACGAGGGGCGGTGCGAGCGAAATGAAAGACATGCAAAGGAAAGCAAAAGCACAAGAGCGGAATAACAAGAATATAATTATTTAATAATAATAACAATAATAACAACTATGATGCAGAATATGTCGGTAGAAGAAGATTTTGAGCATCAATCAATGACAGTTTAATAATAAACGGTTGATTATAAATTTATTAAAGGGCAAACCAAATCGTGGTCTATCCATGGGTCATCGTAAGTATAGTGCCCCAAGAAGAGGTAGCATAGCCTTTAGACCAAGGGCAAGGGCAAAGAGTTTGGAGCCCAGAGTAAGAACCTGGCCTATGATGAACACTGAAAAGGTAAATTTGCTTGGTTTCGCTGGCTTTAAAGCTGGTGAAATAGATGTCTTAACAATAGATGATAGGGAAAAGACGCCGAATTTTGGAAAACAGCTATTGAATCCGTCTACGGTTATAGTTTGCCCACCGATAAGAATCATTGGAATTCGCGGTTATAGTGAAGACCACTATGGCAAACACGCGATATTTGATGTTTATGGCAAGGATATGATAAAAGAATTGGATCGAAAATTCCAAGTCCAGGTCACCAATGAGGAAGAATTCTCTAAAGTTGAACAATCTCTGGATAGTGTTAGTTCTATAATGGCAATTGTTGCAGTCTTACCACATGAGGCTAATATTCCTCAGAAGAAACCCTTTGTTTTCGAAGTAGCCGTTTCTGGCAGGAATGTTAGAGCGCAGTACGAATATCTAAAGGATCTCTTGGGTAAACAGGTTAAAGTATCGGATATTTTTGAATTAGGACAGTATGTAGATGTTTTTGGCATTACTAGAGGCAAAGGTGTAGAAGGACCAATAACTAGATTCGGTGTTAAGAGGAAGCAACACAAATCAAGGAAGAGCGTACGTGCCGTAGGTACACTCGGTCCTATTTCGCCAGCAGTTGTGATGTACACTGTCGCCAGACAAGGTCAAAGGGGTTTCCATCAGAGGACTGAATATAATAAAAGAATATTGATGATTTCAAATACTGGAAATAATAATGATAATGAAGCAAATATAATTAACCCTTCTGGCGGCTTTAAGCATTTTGGACTTGTGAAGGGCGAATATTTGGTTCTGAGAGGTTCTGTACCAGGTGTTCCAAAAAGGTTACTAAAGCTAAGACATCCAATTAGGTCGCATCAGAAGAAAATAATTGAACCCAAAGTTTTAGAGGTAGTTGTTAAATGACTACGCAGGCTAAGGTCCTCCAAATAGATGGCAAAGAATCTCACACAATAGAATTACCGTCGGTTTTTGAGACGCCCTTCAGATATGATGTTATTCACAAAGTTTATGTCAATTTATTATCTCACTCCTTCCAAAGGCAGGGAAGATATCCAATGGCTGGCGAAGTGGTAAGTGCAGAGTCTCGCAACACAGGGCTTGGCATCGCAAGAATTGCCAGAGCAAGAGGAGAAGGCTTCTCCCGTGCTGGACAGGCAGGAGGAGTCGCAAGTATAAGACATGGCAGGGTTCCGCATCCTCCAGAGTCATGGAAAAATATTTACAAAAAAGTTAACTATAAAGAGAAGCAATTGGCGCTTTGTTCTGCTATAGCGGCAACTACAAGAAAAGATCTGATCGAAAGACGTGGCCACAAATTATCGAATATCTCAAGTTTTCCAATTATTATTTCGGATGATATTGAATCTATATCCAAGACTAAAGATCTGCTAAATCTATTTCGAGCGCTAGGCCTACAACAAGAATTGGATAGGGTTGATTTTTCGCGAAAAGCGCGTTCTGGAACCGCGAGGCGTAGGGGTAGGAAGGGGCGTTCAGCTGTAAGTGCGATTATAGTTGTTGGCAGCAGCGGAGATGAAGACGAGAACAAAAATATTCACAAGCTATCCGGATCCGTTGGTGGCATAGATATCAAGCAAGTAAAAGATTTGAGCGTACTGGATTTAGCTCCTGGATCAAAGCCAATGAGATTGGCAATCTTTTCAGAAAGCGCAATTAAAGAATTAAATAATATGAAAAAGCCAATTATACAAAAAGTTTTGGAGATGATGATCCAATCTAAATGAGTAAAAAAAGAAATGTCAGGAAAAACAATAACGGTAACAAAACCAACAATAACAATACGTTGAATGCTGATCAAGCCGCAGAGCTAATCATGCAACCTTACATAACGGAAAAAACATTTAACATGATTGAAAAAGAAAATAAATTGACTTTTATAGTATCAGATAAAGCAACCAAAAGGAATATTGCGGACTCATTAGGGAGCTTATATGCGTCTGAAGTAAGCGATGTTAATACGGCAAAGACTGTTCGTGGTAAGAAAGCGGTTGTTAAATTTGCAACTCCTGAAGGTGCTAGAGACCTTGCAACAAAACTTGGCCTTGTGTAAGCATAGGAGAGAGGTTAAGCACCTGACTAGCTAGTAAGCATCGAAGCAAACAAGTCCACGTTAGATTTAAAAGTAGTTGTTATTTGAAGGTACTGGTACAATTGGTTCGTGAATTCAAATTTAAAGGTTATACACCTGAACAGTTACAAACGTTATCGATAGAATCGCTATTACCGCTTTTAAACGCCAGACAACGAAGATCTCTGGACAAAAGAGTGGGTTCTTACATGGACGATCAAAAAAGGAAGCTACGAGAGCAGATAAAACTTGCTAGGGAAGGAAAGCTTAACGGACCCTTGAGAACTCATATCAGAGATATGATAATTTTACCTGACATGATAGGACTCACTATCAATGTTCATAATGGTAAGGATTTTTTCGCAGTTAATATCAAAAAAGAAATGGTCGGGCATTATTTGGGAGAATATGCTATTACAAACAAGCGAGTTCAGCATGGAGCCCCGGGTGTCGGTTCATCGAGGTCCAGCCTGTACGTGCCACTAAAATAAGTGATTCTCTATGCCAAACTATTCTTATGCATTTCAGAAATTCGATAAAACAAAACATGTTAGGGCCGCGCTTAGAGAAAAGGACATTTCTCATAAACATGCTCGAGAAATCGCGCTTGCAATAAAAGGAATGTCTATCGAAAAAGCAAGGGGGTTTTTGGAAAATGTTATTGCCAAGCAGATTGCGGTGCCATACAGAAGACACAACAATGAAGTTGCACACAGATCAAATATTCAAGATGGTTTTTTTTCAGGAAGGTTTCCAAAAAAGGCAGCAGGGGAATTTTTAAGGCTGCTTGATAATTTAGAGTCAAATGGCGAGTATAAAGGAATGGACCTCGACAGACTGAAGATTATAAGTGCAGTGGTTCACAAAGCAACAAAATTAGAACGCTTTACTCCTCGTGCTATGGGAAGGTCAAGCCCTAAAATTGATACTCTGGTTCACGTGGAGCTTGTTGCACAGGAGGTAGCATCTGAATAATGAGTGCAGTAAAAAATGTTATGAAAAATAACTATCGTAATATGGAGCTTGACGAGTATTTATCAACAACATTAAAAGATGCTGGATATGGTGGTGTAGATGTACAGAAAACTCCAATTGGAACTAGGATAACTCTTAACGTTACACGACCTGGGCTTGTCATTGGAAGAAAAGGTGTAGGAATTAAGGACATCACTTCCAAGTTAGAGACAAAGTTTGGCTTGGCTAATCCTCAGATATCGGTTATGGAGGTTCAAGTTCCGGAGCTGAATCCAAAAATAATGTGCAACAGAATCGCCCAATTAATCGAAAGAGGCACAGCATTTAGAAGGGCATGTCTTTGGACAATAAATACAATCAGTAATGCAGGCGCTTTGGGAGCAGAGGTAACAGTTTCAGGGAAGCTTAGAAGCGAACGCGCTCACTTTGAAAAGCACTCAGTTGGTGTTCTTCCCAAGAGCGGAGATATGGCAGACAAGGTTGTAAAAGTGGGAGTGACTCATGTTCTCTCAAAAATGGGCCTCATGGGCATACAATTACGAATCGCACTAAAAGACCAAGCCCCACAAGAATTTGAATATTCGGATGTGACATCCGCTGAGGAGCAGCTGGCGGCTGAAAAACAACCGGAACCTCAACAGCAACAGCAGCAGCCAGAACTACAGCAGCAGCAGCCAGAAGTTGAGAATAGTAATAGAATCTCTCAATCCCCACCGGAAAAACAAGTAAGACAGGAACCGAAAGAAGAAAAAGCTGTTCCAGTTGGAGGAAATGCAAATGGTCAGGGCTAAACTAAGAACCCTAAGGGAGATGAACAAAACCGACCTTTCCGGGAAATTATCAGATCTAAAGGCTGAACTCTCGAAGCTAAGATCAGAGAGTGCTAAAGGAACTTTGAAGAAACAAACAGGGAACATCAAATATATACGAAGAGATATAGCAAGGATATTGACTATTTTGAATGAAAAAGAGGCATAGAAAAATAAATGATTACAAAAAAAAATATTTTATCACACGAGCTTGTCGGTCTTTATGCGACCATAGAAGAATGTTCGAATAGTTATCTTAATAATTTGTCAGGCAGGATAATTCTTGAAACAAAAAACATGATCAGCATAGAAACAAATCAGGGTATGAAGCAGATATCTAAGTCAACAGCCAAAAAAATTAGACTTGATTTGGGTTCGGGTTGCAGCTGCTGCATAGCAGGTTCATCATTGATTGGGAGACCAGAGGAACGGCTCTCAAAGCTTCGTTGAGCAGGAAAATCAGTGGATTGAAAAAGTCATGGCTAAAAATATAGGCGTTTCTGTGGCTCCCCCAAAGAAGTCGTGCGAGGGTAAATTTTGTCCATTTCATGGAGCTCTCTCAATAAGAGGAAAACTGCTGAGAGGCACTGTTGTTAGCAACAAGGCGAAAAACATGGCAGTAGTTGCTAGAGAATTTCCTCGTTCTGTAGGGAAATATAAAAGGTATGAGAGAAGTAGATCCAAGATGCATGCTTACGTACCAGATTGTATAGATATTGAAGAAAGCTCCGACGTAACAATTGCTGAATGCAGACCTTTATCGAAGACGGTATCTTTTGTTGTCATAGAGGTGAATAACAGGAATGGCGGCAAAGACTAGGGCAGTATCAGCAAAAGGGGTCGAAGAGTTTAGACCATATATAACTAGGGCCCTTCCCATTACTGCTGAATTAGTATGTGCAGATAACACTGGCGCAAAAGTTTTGCGCATCGCTCAGGTCACGAGGTACAAAGGCAGACACTCAAGGTTGCCCTCTGCTGCTGTTGGAGATTTTGTCACCGTAACCGTTAAGAAGGGCCCAGCGGAACTTCGTAGGCAAATATTTGGGGCAGTAATAGTACGGCAAAAGTATCCAATCAATAGAGTGAACGGAGTGAGGGTGAGGTTTGAAGACAATGCAGCAGTACTTGTAACTCCAGAAGGGGAAATCAAAGGAACCGATATAAAGGGGCCCGTAGCTGCAGAAGCAGCAGAAAAATGGCCAAGAATAGCAAATTTGGCTCCTCTTATTATTTAGGAGAGTTATGATATAAAAAATGTCAGCTTTAAAAACACGGCTTGCAACTATTACCACCGCTCCCAAACATATTCGAGATACAACCATATGCTCTACTCTAACGGATGATTTGCGTGAGCAATACGGCAGACGCAGTGCTCGAGTTATAAAGGGCGACACAGTCAGGGTAATGCGTGGTGAATACACAGGAATTGAAGGCAAAGTACAAAAGGTTGATACCAGACGCGGGACATTATCAATCGAAGGGGTGCAAAGAGAGAAAATCAAAGGCGGCAATGTTAAGGTCCAAATCCATGCCTCAAATGTGAGACTATCTGGTTTGAACCTTGACGATAAATATAGGCAGAACAATATACTTGGTCAAAACCACGAGCAAGACACAAAAAAAGACGAAGTTAAGGATAACAAGGACAATGACAACAAGAAGAGTAATACTCCAAATAAAAAAGCGATGAGCAAAAGCAGGTCAAAAAATAAGAAAATGAGGAAAAATACCGTAAAGGATAATGACCTGGAGAATGAGGGGAAGAACAAAAAGAAGAGCAAAAGCAAGAACAAGGAGGATGGGGGCTAGAGATAATGGCAAAAATGGGCGGTAGTACTAAGCTTAAGAGACAAATGGCCCCTAAATTTTGGAATATCAAAAGAAAGGAAGGCCGTTTTGCACTTCAAGTCAAGCCTGGGCCTTATTCAAAAAGTAAAGCGTATCCATTAGGGATTGTTCTTAGAGATATACTTAAACTGGCTCACACTATGAATGAGGCTACAAAAATCGTGAATACCGGCAAGATAAAAGTGGATGGTGTTGTGAGAAGAAGTATTAACTTTGGTGTGGGGGCTATGGACATAGTTGAGCTGGTTCCTATAAAACAAGCATATAGATTTGTGCCTCGGGAATCGCGTTTGCTTGTACCTATTTCTATTACAAACGAAAATGAAAAACTCGTCAAGCTTATCAAGGCTACCAGCAAGGTCATGACAAAAGGTGGCAGACTTCAGTATGGATTCCACGATGGTAAGACTATACTAACTGATCAAAATATGAATGTGGGAGATACATGCGTCGTCCAGCTTCCAGAGGCAAAAATCAGCCAACACATAAAGTTCGAAAGAGGCTGCATGGTGCTTGTTATGAGTGGGGAGAATGCAGGTAATATAGGTAAAGTAGAAGACATAAGAGACGGGATCTTTTCTTTGCCCAAGCGTGCTTTGGTATCGTTTGCAGAGCGATCAGTAGAACTACCAGTCGAGGCTATTATGGCAGTCGGATCAGAAATGCCGGTTGTAAAAGTGAACTAAAAAATGAGTCAAGAACAAATGCAGTTATCTCATCGTATGAGAAAAATAAGTGTAGGAAAAATTGTAATAAATATTGGAGTCGGAAAAGCTGGTGAGCCGCTAGAGAAAGCACGGCATGCATTGCAGGAATTAACCAACAGACAGCCAAGTGTACGTGGAGCAAAGAAAAGCGTCAGAGATTTTAACATTCACAAGGGTGAGCCCATAGCTACAATGGTAACTCTCAGAAGAGAACCGGCTAGTGAATTCTTAAGACGGGTTATTGCAGCAAATAGAAATACCTTAAAGTCCTCGTCATTTGATAGTTACGGGAATCTGTCAATTGGGATCCGGGAGCATATAGATATTCCCGGAACAAAATACAATCCCGAGGTTGGCATTTTCGGGATGGATGTTTGTATTTCGCTCACCAGACCAGGATATCGCGTTGCAAAAAAAAGAGATAAACACCCAATAGGCAAAGATCATAGAATAAGCAAGGAAGACGCAATTAGATTCTTTAAAGAAGAGTATGGAGCGGAAGTGCTGTAATAATAATGCCAAAACCAAGAGAGTACACGGAAACAGGAAGAAAGCAGCTTCGTCACGGAAAGGGAAATAGATGGTGCAAAAGATGTGGCTCCTACGTTGGTCTTATCCAAAAATATGATCTTATGCTATGCAGGCAATGCTTCAGAGAAGTGGCAGCAAGCCTAGGTTTCTTAAAATACGAGTAACGAAGATGGAGTAATAGTAATAAAGATGCCTGCTTTAAACGTGCTATCAAATCTGTTCACAACTTTATACAATAACGAATCTCGTAGAAAGAAGGAGTGTATTGTAAGCCCTGCATCCAGATTTGCAAGCGAAATATTACGCATAATGCAAAAGCACAGGTACATTGGTGAATTCGAGCAAATTGATGATGGTAGATTAGGTAAATTTAGGATTCAATTACTGGCAAAAATTAACAAGTGCGGGATAGTTACACCTAGATTTAGCGCAAGGAGAAATGAGTATCTGAACTGGGAAAGACAATTCTTACCTGCATATACTATGGGAATACTACTCGTTTCTACAAGTCAAGGAGTGATGTCTCATCATGAAGCACAAGACAAAGGTCTGGGAGGAGTTTTAGTTGGCTACGTCTATTAGAGAAGAAATTTTCGCAGATATAGACATACCAGATATGGTAACAGTAAGAATGGAAGGAAATCTCATCGTTGTAGGCGGCAAACTAGGGACTTTACAGAAGGATCTTACAAAGCTGCCAATATCAGTTGATATAAAAGACAAAAAACTGATGATAAAACCTCCAGGTACAAGGAAAAGGGATTTGGCTATTACGAATACTGCAAAAAGTATCATTCTGAGTATGATTAAAGGTGTCGAGCAAGGATTCACATACAAACTTAAGGTAATTTACGCACATTTTCCGATTTCGGTGAAAACAAAGGGAAAGGAAATACATGTAGAGAATTACTTTGGCGAGAGAGCACCAAGGGTTTCTCATGTTGTGGGGGACACAACAAAGGTCAATATTGTCGGAGAAGACGTAATAGTTCAAGGACCAAGCTTAGAGGACGTATCTCAGACAGCTGCAAACATAGAATTTTCAACTAAACTTAAAGGGAAAGACCAAAGAGTGTTTCTAGATGGTCTATATATCTATTCAAGAGAAGAAGGTATGAGTTGAAAAACTGGACTTGATTTAGTTCTATCTGTTCTTCTTCTTCTTCTTCTTCTTTGATGGCTACTCTTGACGAGCAAAATATTGTGTGTATACTTTGCATTGTTCCGATAAGTAACGATCACTTAATGCGTTAACCAATCAACAAGGAATCAGACAAAAAATAACAATACAAGTAACGAATCCCAATTAACTTTTAAAATATTTATATCTATATGTAGTTACATCTGTTGTATTTCTAAACTCGACTTGAAAGATAAAAAAACTTTTGATAACGATAAAGACATGTTACAACAGCAGATTCTAAACATTTAATTTGTGCTTGATTTTGTTCTATATTGCGCCGCTGTAGCTCAGCATGGTAGAGCAAATTCATGGCGTACCCATGGTATGCTTCGGAGCTTAACTGGCTGTTAACCAGTGGGTCATCAGTTCGAGTCTGATCAGCGGCGCTGATCTCTTATACAGCATCTATATATACACATGAATAAGAAAACTGTCTGTTGCTTATATCCAGGTGGCCAGTAACGATGATGATAAGTATCACTACACAACTATGATGTCTAGTGCAACCGCGTCTGAAAGAAGATCCAAGTGCCGATTGGCTATTATATACCCATTTTTGATTTCAGAAGGAGATATCCATCTGTTGGAAGAAGAGAACAATCTTTCTTTTCTCATACGCTTTTCTAGCTCGTCAACATCTAGCTCCATTTCTTCAATTTCCTCAGTATCATTGTGCTTTATTGTGAGTAAAACCCGTTTGACTAAAACCCTCTGGCCAAACCTCTGAGAGAAGTCTCTAGCATTTTCATCTATGTCAACGAGCTTCATCTTTATTTGAATCCTATTTAGGGCATCTCTACTTGTTAAAAGCCTATCATCGACGAACCTATCATAGCTCATGTTTACTTTTACAGATCTGACTATAGCTTCTCAGTATATATATTAATTAAGCTACTAACCGGCATATGTTACAGAACTTTCGCCTTTTATTTAATTTATGATAGGTTCATTTGTTCTTGCTGGCTCATGGCTCAAAGTTATAAAAAATCCTACCTGCCGAGTTGATTCCGCACTCAGTCATGCTTACTTGCATTCCGTTTCGTAGCTCTTTAGACCTAGGAAATAATCGTCCCATAAGTCTAATACCACAGACTTCGACCACTCCAAAAATAACTTCGGTGTTTTCCAGATAAGACTTGGTAAATTCAATTAATATTCCTTTTTTTATAACTCTCTTTAGATCTGCTTTAGAAAAACACGACGAACAATATTGGCAGGGCGGCCATAATTTCTTTTTACATAAACTACATACTGGAATTCTAAAGTCTCCTCTTCGTATGGAAGCAAAAAACTCGTCCAATAGCCGTCAGTTGCTCAGAATAATGACGGTAGCAGAAGTTCCTGCTGCCGCAAGGTTATGAACAAGTCCTGTTCTACATCCTTTTACCTGTCTTAGACCGGCCTTCTCTGACAGCTGAGCTGACATTTCAGCTACCTGTGCTAATCCGGTCGTGGCAATGGGATGACCACAGCCAAGAATTCCACCTCGTGGGTTGACCACTACCATTTCATTTCGATCGACAAATTTACCCCCCATTCCTTTTTGTACAAATCCTAGATCTTCTAGAGCAACTATCTGCAGGATCGTAAAAGCATCATGCAATTCTACTAGGTCGATGTGGTCAGGAGAAGTTTTTGACATTGTATATGCTTCTCGTGCTGCAATTTTTGAAGCTTTGATGGTAGTAAGATCAGAGGATGCTTGATTGAAGCTAGCTCCACTAATTTGCTGTCCTATGCCCTTTATCCATATGGGATTTTCCACCGCTACTTCCTTCGCCTTGTCTTCTGACAATAAAAGTATTGCAGAAGAACCATCACATACACACGAGCAGTCCAATAATTTAATGGGATCCGCTATTCTTCTTGATTGCATGACATCATTTAGTGTTATTGTTTCTTCTTCTTTGCTAAAAAGAGCATTTGGATTTCTCAGAGCATTTGTACGATTTTTAACTGAGACAGTTGCCATTTGTTCTTCTGTAGTCCCGTATTTTCGCATGTGAGCCTTAGCAAATATGGCTGCCCAAAATACGGGGAAAGTGAATAATCCGCGCGATACGTCCCAGCTAAGAACACTGCCAGGACTTTTGGCCTTCTCTGCACCTACTATCAGCGCTGAATCGCAAAGCCCAGACGAGATATATGCATAAGCTGAGACAATAGAATTCGTTCCAGAGTTACATAGACTCTCAATTCTATGAGAAATTCTCGGCCTGATGCCAAGCATTTCACAAATGATATTCGAGCCATATTGTTCTGGCGAACAGCTAGAAAATAGGACTGCATCTATTTCACTTTTCAAAATTTTATTTTCTCTAAGAATGTCAATACATGGCTGACATGCTAAGTCAAATACTGATAGATTTGAGTCCTTCGTAAATTTACTAGTTGCATACGAGCAAATTGCTACGTTTCGCACTCAGAATGTTGTAAGCATTTCCCTAATTGAACTTTCTGCATTGCCGACAGGGTTAATTTGAATTATTGGAAGGGTTATGCCAGTAGACATGAACTTGGCCAGTGATTCATTACATTCGTCTGCTGTCCCGCAGATAGTAAGTGAATTCAACATCGTTTCTGGAACAAAACTTGACGCCGCCTCCAATCCGTTGCGCCAATACTCAAGACCAATTTGTTCTGTCTCATCTCGGAAGCCATTTTCAGCTAAGAAATTCCGATAGTATTTTCCCACTGCTATATAAAATGCCAGAGTTCTTGCTGCTCTAGCGCGTGCTTTTTCTGGTTGCCTATTTGATACTGCACAGATAAAGACGCATGCTATCTCAAAATTCTTATTCTCCCTGACAGCAGATTTTATGCGTACAACGGTGTTTCTTAATTCTTCTAGTGGACGGAGATACAATAACGCTCCATCGGCAAAATTAGAAGCTAGTGATAGCATATTGCTATTGACACATCCAAGAAATATCGGTATACTCTCTCTTTGAGGCTTGTACAAGAGCTTGAAGTCATTTACTCTAACATATGTACCATTATAGGTTACTTTGTCTCCTTTGAGCATCGCTCTAATGCATTCAATATATTCGCGCATTCTTCCAATCGGTTTTCCAAATTTTATCCCATGCAAATTTTCTACAATAGCAGGGGTACTCGCACCAAGTCCTATGATTGTTCTATTCCCAGATAACATATCCAGTGTAGTTGCAGCCATAGCAATTGTCGCAGGAGTTCTTGAATAGATATTAGTAATTGCTGTTCCCAGTTTTACATTACGAGTTACTTGCGATACCGCACCTAAAGAAGCGAAAGCTTCTCTGCCCCAGGATTCTGGTATCCATAATGAATCGATAGCTTTATTTTTATCTGCTATCTTTGCAAAGGAAAGTACTTCGTACATCGAAAGCAAGCTACCAGGGTTGTAGGCTATCCTGTCGAACGTCATCACTCGATCATTTCATATGGTTTTATCTCTTTTGCAGCCTCCTCGATATCCTTTTGAGAGTCTATCGATCTCCAGAATGAGTTTTCATATTTTATAGCTTTTAACTTCCTCTCCTTGGCCATTGAAGGTAACGCTGTAACTTCTATATTGCCATTATCAGGCAAATAATTGAATACATCTTTTGTAAAATAATATATACCAGCATTCACCCACCGATCCTTTATTTGGGGCTTTTCAACGAATCCTAGTACATTTGAGTTCTTGTCTAGATCTACTACGCCATATGGGCTCCTCAACGGAACTAAAGCAAGAGTTGCAGAATCTTCGCTGATTAATTTGTCAGGATGCAGATCTGTCAAAATATCGCCATTTATCATAAAAAATCCTTTTTCTCCTACACCTCCAAGAAGGCTTTCGGCATTCTTCAAAGCGCCACCGGTACCAAGTGGTTCTTCTTCTACTGCATACCCAACCCTAACGCCAAATTTAGTGCCACTTCCAATATAATCTATGATCTGCTCCTTTAGATAACCAACACATATGACTACCTCTTTAATAAGATGTTTTTTGAACCATTTTATTTGCCACTCGATTATAGGAACGTCCAGAACTTCAATCATGGGTTTAGGTCTTTCATCAGTTAACGGTCTCAGTCTCTTTCCTAAACCGCCAGCCAATATAACAGCCTTCATGAGTTTCAAGTTATTTTTATTTATATAAATATTATATTATATCATGTAGATAGCCTACGTGTAAGCTGTATACTACAAGTAAAGACAGTTATTATTGAGTATTATTAGAATGCTAATTAACTCCTGGCCTGGGAATGACAATATTCATTGATTTCTCCGCTGTTCATTATATACATATATATATAAAAAACATAATATTATTCATTATGTTATAAATGGAGAATACTTAGCACCGCTAAGAAACTCGCCCTCCTAGTTAATTTACCAGAATTTTGTTAACATCCAAGTCATTTCCCAAAATACGGCATAGATTTTTCTCGGTATTCTTTCTTATATATGGTATTACAGATAGAATTCTTACCTTGCTTAACTCACGAATTGTCTCAACTGTTTGTTTCTTTAACAATGATACCTTTGCTGGCATGCCATTAATAATAATCCCTAATAAATTCAAACCAAAGTCATTACAGATCTTTACAGTAAGTAGCGTGTGGTTGATTGTTCCTAACTCAGATCCTGCAACTATGATGGTTGGAAGACCAAGCGATTTTGCGAAATGTAAAACGCATTTTTCTTTTGTGAGTGGGACCATAATACCACCTATTCCCTCGACTATCATGAAATTATGCTTGGCCGCCAGCTTTTGACATATTCGTAGAGCGTCTTCTAGGCTTGGTTCTTTTTCTGACATAATTTTTGCAGCCGTAAATGGAGCGGTCGGAACAGAGTAAAAAAAAGGATTTATTTCTTTATCAGGATCATTTACTTGGGCGGCTCTTGCAAGCAGCGCAGAGTCTTTAGATTTGTATTTTGTTGAGAAGACTCTTGTACCCGTCGCAAAGGGCTTCATCACTCCCACATTCCACCCACTCAATCTTAGCAATGATGCTAAGGATGCAGCCACAGTTGTTTTACCGATCTCCGTGTCAGTCCCTGTTATGAATACTCCTTTCATCAGATCACTTTGTTGCTGTAGCTTTTGTTATAAATGATAAATGTTACACTTATCTGAATTACAAGTTTTTGCTTTGTAAAAGACGACTCACTGCAATAAAAAATAAACAATAATTCAAATTGATTGATTGGTTGATTGAATGATAGCTAGAAAACCATACGTGTAAAATAATTATTAATACATAAGACTGCTAAGCTTTTAACTAAGTGATTCGATTGATTATATCAAAATCAAACAAGAATAGCAACAAGATCAGCTATCCCGTATGGCATCCATATACCCAAATGAGAGATTGGAACAAACAGACCAAAATAGTGATTACTAGAGGAGACGGATTTTATCTTATTGATCAAAACGGCAAGAGGTATCTTGATGGGATCGCAAGCATGTGGTGCAATGTATGGGGACATGGAAAAAATGAAATTGTCAAAACGATGGTCAAACAACTTCATACTATTCAGCATTCTACTCTTTTTGGCTTAAGCAGCAGCGCCTCTATAGAACTAGCCGAAAGCCTGCTGAAAATTGCCAAAGGAATGCATCATGTATTTTACTCAGATAATGGCTCAACAGCAATTGAAGTAGCGATGAAAATGGCATTGCAGTATTGGAGAAACAAAGGAAATTATAATAAGGTTCGTTTTATTTCAATGGAGGATGGCTACCATGGAGACACCATCGGCGCAATGTCGATTGGTTACATCTCCAAGTATTTTAGCGCATACAGACCAATCATAAATCCTGCTATTAGAATACCTGCTCCGCCATCAGTATCTTTGCACGAGGACAATCAGAATGGCAGAAGCAACAGAAGCGTCGAACAATATTATATTGACAAAGCCGAAGACACGTTATCAAAACACAGTAATAATTGCTGTGCACTGGTAATGGAAAGCGGCGCTCAGGTCGCCGGGGGAGTAAGAATATATCCAAAGCGATACCAAATGAAGGTCTCGCATTTATGCAGAAAATATGGAGTGCTTTTGATTCTTGATGAAATAGCAACGGGTTTTGGAAGGTTGGGTAATATGGTAGAATACCTATCTCAAAGCTCGATTCCAGATATAGTTTGTTTCGGTAAATCGTTGACCGCGGGTTATTCGCCTCTTGCGGTAACACTTACTACAAATGAAATTTTTAGTAAATTCCTCGGGAGCTATTCCGATAACAAGCAGCTATATCATGGGCATACGTATACGGGACATACGCTTGGCTGTTCTGCGGCCTTGGCAAACATCCATTTATATCAAAAATATAATCTCATAAAGAAAATTAGATTAAATGGCATGTATCTTCAGAAGAAGCTTAAAGAAATCGAAAACTCCTGCTCGATCGCAAAACGAAGTCGATGTAAGGGCCTTCTTGGTGCAATAGATTTGGTTCATAGTGATAGACAGAATGCAGAACCAATTGAGATCTTAAAGAATAAGTGTAGAATCAACTCTTTTATCCTGAGGGAGTCTTTGAAATTAGGTGTTTTTCTTAGAAGTTTGGGAAATACCATGTTAGTCATACCTCCACTGGCGATTAACAAAACCAACTTTGGCTTCCTTTTAGATGTTATACATGAATTGATACGTAAAGTCGAAAGGCTGTCATGAAAACGGAAGATTAACTAATTGAGCCAGTGTGAGTCTATGTCTTTATTGTGTTGCAGACTTTACTAATGAGTACCTCATGACAAGAAAACGCAGAGGAAGTGATTATGAATTGTTCCCATATTTAAAAATATATTAATGTTTCGTAAGGAGCCGGATTTTTTTGCCTGCATCACTTCTAAATTTTTGGTACTAAACCAGTTAGCGTTAAATGCTGATGGCGGCCTGAGGGGTTAGCAAAAATTGAGATTTACTTAGTTATAATTTTGAATTCGCTGATAAAATCGTAAAAACTCTTTGGATTATTTACTACATTAACAAGAATAACAAGTCGTAGCTTATTTCAAAACTCGAGTTTAGAGATATATTGGTCAAATTAAGCGAGCATCTGGGAAATATGAACAGAATCATTTTTGCATTAGAAAGCATCATAGTGCTTAACATCTGAGAGATTTTAGGCTCTAATACAATTGAACCTCTCTGCCCTTTATTGTCAGAGATTTTAACTAACTCAAAGCATCTTCTCCTAACATGTAACTACAGAAGCATAAGTCTCAATCATGACCTGTGATAAACACAGCTTTCATAACCGTTCGAAAATACATTACAAACATATCGATAACGTACGAGTCTCCTCCTTTAAGATAATATTGCGGTTGCATTTATCCGTGGCAATTGTTTGTCACATCACAAGAATTTGTTATTGCTCGTTATGAGATTGAAAGCCGGTTAGTAGTACCAATGAAAGGGCTACTGCTGTACACTATATTTAATTATTTAACTAGAAGTTATAGATAGCAAGGTATACTACAATGCAATATTGCTGGTAATGCAAACTAATCTGGTCTGACTAAGCTGATTGTCAATTCATCGTTGTTCATATCATAGTTGTCTTAGCCCTTTGTACAGGGTCGCCTTCGAGATCCCTAAGCTTTTTGCTATTTTTGCTCTCGGCTCATTTTGAGCAAGTAGTCTTATTAGGTTATCTTTGTCTAACTCTTTCTTTGGTCTTCCTATTACTTTTCCAACCGATTTGGCCCTCGATATACCATCTTTTGTTCTCTGTACAAGCATTTCTCTTTCTCTTTCTGCGACCCATGTAAGTATTCCAATCATTAATTTGCGTACGCTCGGTTCTGTCATTTGCAAAAAGGATTCTCTTGGGGAACATGATATTAAGGGAGCATATCCTTCTATAGCCTTTATTGCATCTAATGTATCCCAAAATGTGCGACCCACTCTAGACAATTCGTATATCAACACTGCATCAATTGGCTCATTTCCTATGATCTCTAACATCGCTAGAAATCCTTTTCTTTTAGCGGCTGGGATTTTTCCGCTAATAGCAGAGTCTTCAAAATAATCTAATATATGATAATCGTGATCTGCTGCCCATTTTTGCATTGCTAGCCTTTGGTTAAGTACTGTCTGTTCTTCCGTGCTTACTCTTAAGTAAGCGAATGCATATTTCACATTTCAAATAAAAAAATGAAATATATCTATTATTTTATTAAATACTATTGACAAGGTGTACAAAAAAGGGTCTCTTGCTTCTTAGACGAGCTATAGGATTTCTGACGATGATCAAAGGTAAAAAAATTGTATACATTTACAGACTGTTTAAAAATCGGTCGTTTTTTATACGATTTTGTAAAGCGTTTAAAACGACGAAGATCGTTTCTCCTACAGAATCCGCGCTTGATGAAAAACGTTAGACTTAGTTGTCATCGAAGTTTCGTCTCCAGAGGGCTCGACAGGAACAATTCTTCATCAAGAGTTTTTATAAAACAGATAGCTTTAAGATAAGAAATTTTATCATTTCAACCGTTGGTTATTATTGCTTTGGAAATCATCTATCAACAATTTGCTTTTTTCCATGGTAGAATGCCTATGTAGACCAGCATTTTTTGGCTAATTCTTAATAGATGACCTGAGCACCTATTTCTGACAATATTTCTAAACTCGAGTTTAGAAAAGAAGTAAGTAAAATGTGCTCAGAATATGTAACACCGATGAAGCGAAAAATCTAATTGGTGGATTACAATGAAGAAAAGCAATTCTCGCTAGATAATCTACAACAGAATAAAGGTGACTCCTATCTTATGTTGTTTCGACACTAATCGTTTTGATCAATTCCGCATGCAAATTATGGAGAACCAATTCAACCTCTCCTATTTTCAAAGAAAGAAGCCGACTGATAGTAGATCTAAGTTACATACAATCCAGTATTTATCGCTATTTCAATACCACTTGCCAATTTTGTTAATTTTAGTTTTTATTCTTGCTCCGTCGACACTTTAAACAATACTAGTTACAAACATGTGAAGATTTGCAACTCAACTGTATGTTTTAATCAAAAACAAACAGTATTTTCACATTCATTGCTAGACATCCTTATGACTATAAATCCTCAATCATCAAAACTATTACTTTCTCAAAGGAAAAATAATTCTTCTCAATCAGAATAACAAATTAATAGTTAATTATCTATCATAAGATTATATTCAGAGAAAGCTTTTGAATAAATAAGGAAGTTTCGGAGTAAAATACACCGCTCTCCCGAAAATGTGTTTTGAGATAAGGATAACGAAAATTGAGCCATCATGATTCAAATCTAGTGGATGGTACATACAACATGTATTCGACGAGATATAGATCGTATAGTTAGAGGCTTGGCCCTGTAGTAAGTGCAAATTTAATTACAGTCATAAGCACGTGCTCTGCTTTGACTAGTGAACTTTCTAAACTCGAGTTTAGAAAAGTCTAGATACTTTCTGTAGTTGAAAATTATCAGTCATACCTCCGACCAAAACTTAATTATATACTATGTAAACCTTAAGTTGTTAAGCAATGACTCTTAATGGAATTGACGAGCATACATTCATTATAGAAACAATGGATAGAGTTCTAAGCGGGAACGATATCAGCTTTGAGGATGCAGAGAAGCTCCTTTATTCAAATGATATATATACGCTCGCTCATTGTTCAAACACAATTACTCGGAAGTTTAATGGTGATGTAGTTGATGTTGAAACTCTTATCAATGCAAAATCTGGTGGATGTCCGGAAGACTGTTCTTTTTGCGCTCAATCATCATGGTATAATACCGGTATAAACAAGTATCCTCTTTTACCACAACAGACCATCTTAGAACAGGCGCAAAAAGCTAAGGAAACAGGTGCCAATAGTTTCTGTCTTGTATGTGCTTATCGCTCGGCTCCAGAGAAAGAATTTGACCAGATCTGTAAAACGATTATTGAGATCAAAAATAAGGTAATGATAGATGTCAATGTATCACTAGGGTTCATCACCCATGAGAGGGCAAGAAGATTAAAGTCTCTAGGGGTTAAACGTTATAATCATAACTTGGAAACATCTGAAAGTTACTTTTCTGAAATATGCAAGACACATGATTTTTATGACCGAGTTAATACGGCTAAAATTGTCAAAGAGGAAGGCCTAGAACTTTGTTGTGGTGGTATTATAGGTATGGGCGAGAGTACTGAACAAAGACTGGAACTGGCGTTTTCTATTAAATCGCTTCAGCCAGATGAAGTTCCTATCAATATTTTGATAGCCAGAAGCGGAACTCCTCTCGAAAATTTAAATGCCCTCGATCCAAAGGTTGCAATAAAGACTATTGCAATATGGAGATTTATCATGCCGAAGACAATTTTAAAGATAGCTGGAGGAAGAGAGATTCATTTGAAGGATAAAGAAAGAATTGCTCTTAAAGCTGGAGCGAATGGAATAATCACCGGTGGGTACCTGACAACAGGCGGAAATAACTCAACTATGGATATTGCGATGATAAAGGAGATTGGGCTTCTCAAAGCAGCATAATAAAAAAAATAATTTTTTGGATACCGAGCTTCAAAGACTGAAAAGTAATAATCTCTATAGAAGGCTAAGGGTAGTCTCAACAAACCTAAAGACAGGAACAGTAACTGCTGACGGAAAGGAGATTACCGTACATCTATGCTCAAATGACTATCTTGGCTTATCTCAAAATGATACAATTTTGCAAGAAACCATTGCATCTGTTAATCAGCTGTCTCAATGTAGTTCCAGGTTAATAGCAGGAAATGCCCCAGAGTTGATAGAGCTTGAGGAGAAACTTGCGCAACATCGATGCACCGAGTCTTCGTTAGTTTATCCTACCGGGTATATGGCAAACCTGGGAATAATTACTGCCATTGCGGATAAAAAGACAGTAATTCTGAGCGACCAGCTCAATCATGCTAGCATAATAGATGGCTGCAGGCTCAGTAATGCTAGTGTGAAAGTTTTTCGTCACAATGATGTACATCATCTAGAAGAATTATTACAAGAAGTTCAGTTGTTCAAAAGGAAGATCGTAGTTCTTGAGGGAATTTTTAGCATGGATGGAGATATAGCAAGTCTAAGGGAAATCTGTAATGTTGCCAAAGATAATGACGCAATAACGATAGTAGATGATGCTCATGGTGATTTTATTTTTGGCAGTGCATCATCCAATTTGTTTTCTGGTGTTCCGTCGTACCTTGGAGTTAACTCTGATATTGATATACACACAAGTAGCTTAAGCAAAGCGTTAGGATGTTTTGGCGGATATGTAGCTACAAATCACTCTACCAGAGAAATTTTGGTAAACAAATCTCGTCAATTTATTTATACTTCTGCTTTACCGCAGCACTTGTGTGTCTCTGCTGTAGTGTCCCTTAGGTTAGCGCAAAAAGGAAATTTGCAAAAAAAATTGTTTGATAATATCCGCTTCTTCGGCAATAAATTAAGAAAAATCGGTTTGATACGAGGAAAACCAGATAGCCAAATCATTCCAATCATTATAGGACCTGAAGACGTAGCTCTAGAATTTTCAAATATGTTGCTCCAGGATGGTGTGTTCTTACAGGCTATAAGATATCCTACTGTTGAAAAAGGATCAGCACGGCTAAGGGTTTCGCTTACAGCACTACATACCAGACATCAATTAAAGTCTGCGATAGATTCAATTGAAGCAGTAGGAAGAAAAATCAAAATCATCTGATCATCAAGAATTTACATGGTTTCGTAGCTTCGATATATAAACACCACGCAGATATTCTTTGCTGTACTAAATGTTGTACTATAGGAAAGGACTAACATTTTCAGCCAAATTGAAACTAACTTGATTGCTATAGCTCGTATTGCAGTGTGGGTATATACTTGTGTCCTCGCGAGCATCCAAATCAGCTGTAATAAATTTTCTAAACTCGAGTTTAGAAAGGAAATCTATTAAAACCCACAAAAACAATTTTACCAATCAAGGGGATGAAAGAGACCAGCTTTACATTGCGGCTAACAGATAAACAGTATGCTGAAATTCGTATATACCTCGATTTCCTCACTAGTGAGATGATTCTGTTTGGCTTACGTTTTGCGTATAGGCGCAATGTTGCCATCGCTGGAGGATTCCTTGCACCTGGAAGGAAGAGCATTGTAAAAAGAGAAACTCTTTTATTGAGTTCCAAACAGGCGAAATGGAGGTTGGATAATTGGAAGTCTATGATCAGATCGTATAGAGAAAGAGGATACAGCTATCCAACAATATCAAGAATAAAAAAAGAAGTTCGAAAAAAATCTTTGAAAGCAGATAGGTTGCACTTAAACTTTTAGTAGAGAGATGCTTCTGTCTTTTTGCTTTCTAAGTTAGTCTCAGACAAATTTGGCAGCTTGTTTTTTATATTACGTTCTATTGTTGAATTAGCCTCTTCTACTATTTTAGTTGAATCTTCATCTAATCCGCTAAATCCATTTATTTCCGCAATTGGTCTTTGTTCAGACTCTGTAATTATGCTAGATAGTATATCTGATATTTGACTAAACGATTGATCTGCTTCTGGAAGCATTGAAGAAAGCCCTCCTCGTATTCCTTTTATGATTGACATAGCCGGACTAAGCGTTACTACGATATCACCTAATTCTGTGACTGTGTTAAGTCTCAGTTGTATTTGTTCTATAGCTAACCTAGCTGAAGAAACTGTTTTATTCATTTTACGAACCTGCGAAAGTTCACTAGATAATATTTTCGCATGTTGGGTTTCGTGGCTTTGTAATGCCTGTACGATTTTTTTAAAAATTTTCTGGTCCTTTTCCTCCACCTTGGCGGCTATGGAATCAAGCTTTGAAATTTGTAATTGTAATTTGTGTTGTGCCTCTTCAATTCTTGGTTTTAGAGGTGAATTAGGTTTTATGCCTTCTAGAATCCTATTACCTACATTCTGGCTTTGTGGTTTTATCCACTTTCTGCTAAACAACATTATATTATTATGGCACCCTATCTTCCTTGCATACAATACATAAAAAAACATCTGTCCTAGCGCTGAGCGTGACAAGAGTCACAGCAAGCTCAGATACACGTCAAGAAGCAAACATGGATCAATCCTGACGAGGCGCCTCGATATTGATCATAGTATTATTATTTGTTTTTTCTCCTTCCGTCTAACAATGGAGCACCCTCACTTTCTGGCTTAACTGGGAATGATCCACAAATACGGCAAAACTTACCAGCAGTAATAAAGCAGCCCTTGCATTCGGGGCAACGCGGATGACCATTACAAGCTTCGTCTTTGGGAGAAGAAAAATATCTTCTATATAACAAATAATAGTAAAGATGTTCCTTGTCCCTGATTTTAGTCGATTCAGACAATGCATTTTCTTTTCCTAAACTAAAATACCGATCGTCCAACTTCCTAGAAATAAAAGACCTAATGTTGGTAGTTCCGGCTCCTTCTTCTTGCGCCAATTTCGGCCTCCAAACTATTTTTTCTCCAAGGTCCGACTCGTAACATTTTCGCAGAATAAATTTACCCCATGTCAAAGCCTGGTATTGACCTATTTTCTCAACTGTCTTAATGGATTTCGCATAGCTAAGAAACTCCCTGTCGAGAAACGGCGTTTTAACGGTAAGTCCGGTTATTTTACCTAAATATAATGACGAAAAATGCATAGACTTCCAAAGTTTGCGCAGCTCTTTATCAAGGGCTCTGGTATCGGCGTAGTAGCGGCTAAGATAGTTATATCCTGCAAATAACTCGTCACCTCCGTCACCTGTCATAATATTTGCGCATCCTTTATCCACTGCAGCCTTTATCCCGGCTAGAATGACGCTTGAATTTCTAATTTCTAATGGGTTAAATGTTCTGAGAACCTTAACTGTTTCTTCGATTATTTCCAGCAATTTTTCATAAGTTAGTTTGACTACTATGTGCTCTCTGCTGTGTTCAGCGGCTACCCTTTTGGCATATTCCACGTCAGGTGCATTGTCACCTAGGGAAACAGTAAACGAAACTTTTGGCTTTGCTATACATGCTAAAATACTGCTATCAAGTCCTCCAGAAAGGAGGAGCGCGTCGCCATAATTCCTCCGGACACTCCTGCCAAGGAGACTTTTTAATTCTTTGCAGTTTGTTATGGACATTCCAAGGCATGATTTCCTATACGTAAGGCAAGGTATTGATGACCATTTGATCGGTATGTCATGGCGGTTTTAGAATTTTAAGAGTATCGTAGATATATATAATATATCGTAATTGAACGATTGTCACTTGAGATTAAGGACTGGCTAGCTAAGTTAATTAATCTCTCAGGCAAGTTTTTAAACAGCACCTTCTGGTAAACACTTGAATGATAAAGGAAAAAATTAAAGTAAATAATCATAATTATAATGTAACTATGAGTGAGCAGACCCAAATGTATGCCATGAAATTAAGAAGGCTCTATCAACAGAGCTATAGTGACGTGGATAGTTTCGGCGAGGTCAGCACTGAAATATCTTCAACCGTTAATAATCTTCTAAAGCATGCAGTAACTCCAGAAGTGAAAGAGGACGACATGGATGGAGTAATCCAACAAGTGCTTAGGATGTACGAAAAGACGTCTCAGCGGTCTTAGAAAGTAATATTAATAAATGTACATTATGAGGTCAAATAAAGGATCACTGTTTAATGTTACCTGACGCGATTAAGAAATGCATTAACCCTTCATGCGGCTTAGCATATACAATAGAAAACGCCATCTATCGATGTTCATGCGGCTCACTGCTAGATATACTATACAAAGGCTCCAAGCCTAAAAGTCTGATCGAAGTTTTCTATCAGAGAAGAAATCATGGGGGTAATATATATAATGAAAGCGGAGTCTGGAGATTTCGAGACCTTATAAATTTTTCCGGTATCGATACTGAGGACTTTTCCGATTGTGCAAAAGTCCTCGTGTCACTGGATGGAGCGGAGGGTAGGCTGTCGAGGCCATACAGCATGAGTAAGGTAGCCGATTATGCAGACATGTACCATAGTTCCTTTCTTTTACAACCCGAAGGATACAATCCTAGTGGATCCTTTAAGGATAATGGAATGTCAACATCAGTTACGCATGCGAAAATGCTAAACGTTAAAAGCCTAATTTGCGCTTCCACAGGTAATACCTCAGCTTCTGCTTCTATGTATGCAGCTAACGAGAATATGGACTGTGAGGTTTACATTCCAAGAGGTGAAATCGCGCCTGGAAAACTGGGACAGGCATTTCAATTCGGGGCCCAAGTAATACAGGTTGAGGGAAATTTTGATGACGCCCTTTCAATCTCCTTGAGAAAAGCGGATGAAACTTTGGCCTATACAGTCAACTCAGTTAATCCATTTCGGTTGGAAGGACAAAAAGCGATTGTTTATAGGGTAATGGAACACTTAAACTGGCAGCCACCTGATTGGATCGTGTATCCAGGTGGAGCATTAGGGAACAGTTCGAGTTGTGGTAAGGCTCTAATTGAATTATATGAATGGGGATGGATAAAAAAAATACCACGAATCATCGTAGTTAACTCTACCGGTGCCAACACTTTCTATGAGCTTGTTAATGGTTACTTCGAAAATAGGTGTCTAGCATGGAATGATGGCAAGCCGGATTTGGAAATGGTTAAACGTTACTACGAATACAAAGATAAAAAAGGCATTCGCCCGAAGACAAACGCAACTGCCATACAGATAGGAAAACCAGCCAATATAGCCAAGGCTCTACGAGCTATTGACTTTACAAATGGTATTGTTGTTGAAGTTGATGATAAAGACATGACTGACGGGATGGCGGTAGTCGGCTTAAATGGATTCGATTGTGAAATGGCTTCTGGAGCCGTGCCAGCGGCTGTGCGCAAATTGAGGCACGAAGAAACTATCAAGAAAGACGACATGGTGGTGGGAATTTTGACAGGCAGACAAAAGGATCCATCTTTAGCAGTACAATATCATATCAATCCAGATAACACTTTTGCGAGACCGCCATTGTGACGTTTTCCCTGCAATAGGTCATCAGATTTTTTGATGGTATATGTATAGTGGTTGTCCATTATTAGATAATGGCTTCCCTTATTACTATCGAAGTGATACCTATCTATAAATCTTGAAATGAATAAATCTTAGTAGTGCAGAGTAAAGGCCCTAGGATATGCTTTTAAAGCTTCCTCGTTTTTAATCCTTCTGTATGATTGACTACGAATTTGTTTATGCTTTTAGCAAGCAGATTCTAAACCTTCATGGCTCTATTAGATGGGTGGGTATCGCTAACAAATTTGGGGTACTGGTAAACGTTGAGCAGAGACAGGATCTCCAGCCTTTGCTTAGTGAAGAGGAAAATGAAGATTATGCGTCAGCCACCGTCACCAGGCAGAAAACAAGAACGAAGTTCGAACCGAAAATAGGAAAACTCGTATATGCAGCAGCGAGATATCAAAAGTTGAACAGAGCAACAATACCTATAAACGATGACTATTACTTGCTTGTAACGCTGGATGCCGAACTAAAAAACTTTGATGATCTCATACTGGAAAAAGTCATTCCTCTTGTAATGAAAGAAAAGAGTAGCTTCAAAGATAACAAATAAGATAAAGTTCAACAACGGTATTGACCCGTTAGAAACTATGGCTAGGATGCGTAAATCGGTCGAAGTAGATGGTTGATTATGAGGTTTAGACAAAAGAATGGAGACTTCGCGTTGTGGCAATATTTTTATAATTAACTCGCGGTAGTGTAGTCTTCCATTTTACTAATCGCAATGATAATTGCCGATGGAGGTACGCTGGATCGCGCTCTGAGAAAATGAAGAACTAAAAATAATAAAGACGCTTGAGTACTTAGTTAAATCCCGATTTCCTTTTCAAAAAAATAAAGAAATGAACTGTAAG